>Ga0315268_10000283_pt1 | contig 58343 bp, 63 predicted proteins | sample C1_top_MG_FD_204535 | JGI IMG/M metagenome (GOLD analysis project Ga0315268, IMG submission 204535) | Sediment microbial communities from Yellowstone Lake, YNP, Wyoming, USA - C1_top | ecosystem: Environmental > Aquatic > Freshwater > Lake > Sediment | place: USA: Wyoming | collected 2017-08-01 | reverse complement strand
ATTCTAACTGCTTTGGTGACGATATGGGTAATTAGGCTAAGCAGTCTGGTTAAGTTCCTGATGCGTGTCATCCCGATTGCTGCGTGTTTTAATGTGTCCTGGTAGCGTTTCTGCTCACGTAAAAGCCTCTCTTCTGCTTTGCGCTGAAGGTAAATATATATGTATGGCCCGGTTGTGGCTAACGCTGCCATTAAGCCCAAAGGGAATATCCACCAATTTGTTCCTATAATTTCCGTGAGTTTATTTTTTAGCAAACCTCCTAATGCAAACGGAAATCCTAAGACTAAAGTGTATACTGCGATGAAAATTCCAGTACGAGTTATGGCTAGTTTAATGTCCATTAGTTGGTATTTTAAAATAGCGTAGGTAACGATAATACAGTATATGGGGATGGTAAAATTACCGATTGGATAAATTGGAATATTGAAGGTGGGGAAAAAATTAGTGATTCCTCCTGAAAATCCAACCAGCATGCCTACAAAAAAGTAAAGTATCTGATTTCTCTTAAATCCAGAAGATGTCAGATATGTTTTAAACAGTTTATAGTGGCCATAGAGAATAAACCCAAGCCAAATACAGAAAAAAATAGGGATTATTAGGTTATGCGAGCGATCAAAATAGAAGGAATCAAAGATAAGTTCTACGTGTTGAGGTGAGACAAAAAAGTTTGTAAAATTAAGGCCAAGAAATACGAACCCTTGGAGATAACAAATGCGAAGCAATTTTTTATTATTTAGGTCGCAAATAATGTAAACAAGGTGAAAAAAGAAGACTGCAATAAAAATTACGCCAGCGTGAGCTACCCTTAACCAAAACAAAATAAATGATGGATTGAAATTTTCCATCAGAAAGAAAGAGCCAAGTCCCCATGTAGCTACTGCGAAATTAAACAAAGCCCAGACGTAATGGACTAAACCTTTAGCCGATTTCAATATAATCAGTATCAATACAAAACAGGTAAAACTAAGTACAAGACCTGAAATAGAAAAAGGATTTGGGCTCATATTATTTTATAAATTCAATTTTTTCTTTTATGGACTTTCTAATAGTCCTCTTGCTTTTTTCGTCCGGATATCCTAAAGACAAAATTGCAACTAATCTACCATGTTTCTTAAACAATTTGTTTATCTCTTTCTCACAGAATAGAGGTGTGGAATTCCAACAGCTTCCTATTCCCAGACTTTGTGCTGTAAGTATCATGTTTTGTATAGAAGCTGAGATGGCCTGCAATTCTGTCGCTTCAGCTATTCTAATAAAGGATTTATTTATTTTAAATAATCTTTTAGATACTTGTCTAAAGATCCTTTGGTTGTAAACGACGATTAAAACTGGTGAGTTTGCGATTGTATCGGCTGTTAAACGTAGGATTCTATCAATTCTATTACCAATTTTTAAGGATTTTCTAAATATGATTGCTGAAATTCTTTTGGCAATATTTCTATTTGTGACAATAAGATATTCCCAAGGTTGAAATCCGTGAATAGAGGAACTCCAGATTCCCGCCTCTAGTATTTTATCAATGTTTTGTTTTGGAATCTTAGTGGTTTTGTATTTTCTTATCGTTGTCCTACTTCTGATAACTTCTAGAATATCCATCTAACTCACTCCGTGTTTGAAATAGGTAAGAATTTTTTTAAGATTTCTCTTGTTTGGCAGTGTATATCTAAAGTGAGATTTGCTTAATACCAAGAATGTTTTCTCTGTATCCAATTTGACCTCGGTATTTAAAGCGAGAATGTTTCGCTTTACAATTATTCTTTGTGTCGGAGAGATCCTATTTAGTCCAAATTTAGGAATTGTAACAAGCCGAGGTTTTCTTATTTTACGAAGTCTACAAAAAATACTCAATATTCTTTCTAACGGAACATCTGCATTTGGAAAGATATTATAAGTTTTGTTGCTACCATCGCTTTCTTGAGAAATTGTATATAGTGCCCTTGCACAATCATCAATAAAAACAATGCTAACACGACCATTTAAGATTGGGAAACTATCAAATATTTCCAGACTGCAGAGATGCAAAAACTGATAGATATTTCTGAACTCATTAATTTTACCTGTTTTGGATTCTCCGATTACAACCGATGGCCTATATATATCTATCGAAAGTTTTTTTCGGTAAGTTCTGACTAACTTTTCAGCTTCGAATTTGCTCTGCTCGTATGTAGTGTTGAAATTCTGTCCCACGTCTAAGTCCGTTTCTCTAAACGTGCCTTTATAATCGCCGCAGACATAAGCGGTGCTTATGTGGTTTACCTTTACTAAGTTTTTACACCCTAAAGCAAAATCTAAAACCTTTTTGGTCCCTCCTACATTTACTTTTCTTATTTTATTCAGCGGCCAGCCGATGTCCGTGATTGCGGCAGAATGAAATATTTCCTCTACATTATTTGCTAATTTATCTCCGTTTTTTTTACTAAGCCCCAAATCTTTTTTCGCTATATCCCCTTCCAAAACTATTAACTTCCGACGGTATTTAGGATAAACCTTTTTATCCCAGAAATTCAGGATATCCACCACCCGCTGCTTTGCGCTTTTGTTGTCCTTGCTTCTTGCCAGGCAATAAACCTTGTGGCCGTGCTGCAGCAGGAGTTTCAATAAATAGGAGCCGACTAAGCCCGTGGCTCCGGTGAGAAATATTGTTCTTTTTTGGTTGTCTGAATTCATTGGTTAAGATGCCAGTTAATTCTGGATAAAACCCGGCTATAGACTTCTTTGCGGTGTCCTATTTTCAAAATAATTATTTCACTGCCTTTAATTCTGTAAATAACTCTGTAGTTTCCTATACGCAATTTTCGATGGCCTTTTAGGCTTTGACGTAAAGGCTGACCGAAAAGAACGGGGTTAGACAGCAATCGTTCTTCTATCGCCCTGCGTATAGTTTCTTTTATATTGCCGGGAATTACAGTTAAGTCATATTTTAAAATGTCAGGATGGTATATTAGTTTATAAGCCATCGGGTTACGACCAGACTTGTTTATGGCTCAATGCTGCCTTTTTATTAAATGTTGCCTCTCTCTTATTAGCAACTTTTGTCCAGTAGGCATCTTCGCAATATTCAAGAGCCTCCCGGATTAAATCCCTGGCTTTTAATGATAAAGATGTCCCGTCCCTTTTAGCAAGGTCTTGTATTAGCGAATAGAGTGATGGCTCCAAGACTACATTTAAACGCGGATTTTTAGTAGACATTTTCTCACCTCCGGTTATAGTGTATCACTTATGATGAACTTTGTCAATAAAATTTTAGCGATATTTCTGAGATTTACGCACAGATGCTAAAAGTTTTCGCGCTTCCTGCTGAACCTTAAGGGGGAACTTTTTGCTCATCGCAAGAAATTTACGCTTAACAATGTCTCCCAAATTTAATTCGCTTTCGCTGATAGTTGCAAGTCCCTTCGTTTTTAAATACAGGGTATCCAGGAGCGCTTTTTCCGGTTCGGCAATGAAGATATTATCTTTAAGCGTATAACCAAAAAATAATTCCTTCTTTATTTTACGAAAGATGACACTGCGGTTACGGATTTCGATTCGTTTTGTTTTCTTGGGAGTCGCGAATTCTATCTCATAGGGAATTTGATTGAGAATCCCGAGCTTCCCCAAACAATAGGTAAAAGAAAGGTAGCTTGGTTGGTATATGCTGTTGGCGGCCTCAAGGATATCCGTGGGTTTGAGTGAAACTTCATAGAGATTACGCCTTAGCCTGTGTAGTATTTTCCTTTTAGTGAGCCTGCTGAGCGCTACTTTTCTATTTTTTGGGCTAATGTTGAGAATGCGCGCAATTTCCCTGCTGCTTAAGTAACGTTTATCCAGATTAAGAAGAGTTTCGTATACGTTACGCATTTAACTTTTCCAGTTCTTCAACAACCGGATAAAGGCTGCGCGGAAGGAATTTCCTTAATTCCCGGCGAATCCTGCCTTTTGGATATCCGAATTGTTTTTGAGTAAAAGTTTTGCCGTTTTTTTGGCAGATGAACCAGATATCAAAAATATCGCGCGGCATATGGCGTTCGGTAAGCATATGTAGTTTATCCTTGAGGATTTTTTCGAGCGTATATACTTTTGTCGTAACCATAAGGTTGGTAGCGGGAGATTTCGCAAGCAAATTTGTAGTATCGGATGTCTTTATTTTTTCCGGACGTTTTGAAATTTCTATTTTAAGCGGGAATGCTAAATTTTGCCAGCTTTCTTTTATGCGGATCTCGGCAAGGTGCGTATAATATTTTGTCGCTAAATCTTTTAATGAAAAACGGCTGTCGGATTTAATAATCTTTGTGATTATTGTTTTAAAATCACGCGAGCTTATAGCGGCTTTAAGGGAAAAGTCGAGGTCTTCCGAAAAACGGGGCGAAGTATAGATAAGGCGCAATGCCGTTCCGCCTTTAAAGACAAGCGCATCTGAAATCTTTGATTCAAATAAGGCTTCAAGAAAAATTAGTTCAACTTCCTCCCGGATTACCTGTTGCACATCAATACCGATTTGGGAAGATAGATTCAAGGCATATTCTTTTTCCATATCGTTCCTTGTTAGTTAATAATTATGTATACTTTCAAAGAACGATTATAAATTGGGTTTTTGTTTTTGTCAAGGGGTTTATACTCCGCGGCCTAAAATTGAGCACCTTAAGCTTTTATCCAACGAAATCCTTGTGCCCATCGCAAGGACCGAACCCTTTATGGTGCGGATAAGTTGTGGCCGCTTGAGTATTCCGCCCTTAGGGTACCCCGGGCTAAAGCCTGGGTGGGCTACATTTTTGGCTGGTTCGTTTCGGTTTGACTCCAAAGGCAATGGTGGCTTCGGCGACAATTTCATCATTTAGCTTTGCGGCTGCCTCTACTATGCCGCTATTTTGCAGCATCTTGAGCGCCGTAACTTCCAGATACAATCTGTCCCCGGGGAACACGGGTTTTTTGAATTTCGCCTCGACTTTACCGAAATAATAATCCGGATGTTTGTTGGCAATCTCCGGTTTTAAGGCAGCAAAGAGAATGATGCTTGCTTGAGCCATTGCTTCGATAATTATTACTCCGGGAACAATGGGATTGCCGGGGAAATGGCCTTTGAAAAAGTAGTCGTTTATGGAGAAGTTCTTCAGGCAGATTGTTTTTTGGGCCTTTATGTCTACGCTTAAAACTTTATCAATGAAGAGAAATGGGTATCTATGGGGAAGGATTTCTTGAATCTGCTGTATGTCCAGGTTATTTTCCATATTATTTCAGCTTCTTTTCCAGGAGGCTATAGACATCATCGAGCGAGCGGATTTTAGGTATCTCTTCTTCGGGAATCACTATTTTGTATTTTTTCTCGATGCTGGCGACAATCTCAAGCGCCATCATACTGTCAACGCCGAGGTCTTCCACGAATTTAGCGCTTTCTTTTAATTTATCTTCACTAATTTCGGTAATCTCGGAAACCTTTGCTTTGACTTCTTTTTTGATTTCCTCGAAATTGAGCTTAGCCATAACGTTTTCTCCTTTTTACCTTGTCCAAACCCGCATTGGAATTCTATATTATTTTATCATATAAACTTTTTTATCACAAGACAGGAATTATTTCCGCCGAATGCAAATCCGTTATTCAAAGCAATATTTACCTGTCTTTGCCTTGCCTGGTTGGCCACGCAATCCAGGTCACATTCCGGGTCAGCCGTTTCAAAATTGATTGTAGGGGCTATTATATCATTTTTTACCGTCAGGCAGCAGGAAATTGCTTCAATCGCTGAAGCCGCTCCCATTGTATGGCCTAACATCGATTTTATGGAATTTACGGGTACTTCTTTATAGCGTTCCTTAAGCACATTTTTAATTGCCTGGCATTCGACTTTGTCGTTCGTAGGCGTGCCTGTGCCGTGTGTGCAGATGAAATCCACGTCTTTGTAAGTTAAGCCGGTCTCAATAAGCGCTTTTTCCATTACCCTGGTAATACCGTTGGGGTCAGGAGCAGTAGCATGGTAAGCATCGCAGGATAAGCCGTAGCCTAACACTTCCGCATAAATATTCGCCCCTCTATCCAGGGCGGAATCTAAATTTTCTAAAAGCAATATCCCTGAGCCTTCCCCTAACATCATCCCTTTTCGATTTTTGTCAAACGGCTGGCATCTGTCCGGCGACATAGCATACAATCTCTGAAATCCGATGTAAGCCACATAGAAAAAGGCATCAGCGCCGCCTGCCAGCACATATTCCAGGTCTCCGTTTTTGATTAAATCAAAGCCGTAGCCGATAGCATAATTACCGGCTGCGCAGGCTGTGGGAAAGAGATAATTCGGGCCTCTGGTTTTAAAATGAAGCGAGACATTCGCAGAAAGGTTATTTGCCGAAGCCTGTAATATCCTGCGCCTGTCAATGTCCTTTAATCCTCCTTTTACCCAGGATTGCACCAGTTCTTCCAGGGGTTTTTCGCCCATGGTTGTGCCGAGGAGCACCCCGATTTTAGATTTAGAGAAGCTCTTTGGGGATAAACCGGCGTCTTCCAAAGCCAGACCGGAAGCTGCGATGGCAAGCTGAGATGCCCGTCCTAAGAATTTTACCCTTCTTTTGGGTATAAAATCCTCGGCTTTAAAATTCTTGACTTCTCCTCCGTAACGGCATTTAAAACCGGTAGTATCAAAGGAAGTGATTTCGCTTATACCCGACTTTCCGCTCATCAGGGCTTTCCAGAAATCTTTCCTTCCGATACCAACCGAGGAAACCACTCCTAACCCTGTGACTACTACGCGCGTATTATTATTCATATTTACTGAGCACAGCCGCGGCATTATTTCCGCCCGGTCCGAAATTGTTTATTAAGACGTTATTTACCTTTTTTTCTCTTGCTTTATTGGCAACATAATCAAGGTCACATTCAGGGTCGTTTTCTTTATAATTTATCGTCGGGGGAATAAAGCTGTTTTCCATAGCTCCGATGGAAGCAGCGGCCTGCAGGATTCCGGCTGCGCTTACCGCTTCGCCAATCATAGATTTTATGGAACTGACGGGAATATTTTTAGCCCGGCTTTCAAACACCTCTTTTATTACCCTTGTTTCGAAAAGGTCCTGATTCTGAACTGAGTTTGCAGCCGCGCATATATAATCGATTTCATTTTTATCTACTCCGGAATTTCTTAAGGCTTCGGTAATAGATTTTTTAAGGCCGGTTGCCTTAGGGTTATATTTTCCGCTGCGAAAAGGGTCAAATATACTTTCCACAGCTTTAAGCCGGGCGTAAATAGAGGCATTTCTTTTTCTGGCGTAATCTTCGTCTTCAATTACCAATACGCCCGCCCCCTCCCCGAGAATTATACCGTTTCTTCTTTTATCAAAAGGACAGGAGATTTCTTCTCCTTTTATTCCCGCCAGGAACTCTAATTTATGGAATCCCACAAAGCTCTGGAAAAACAGGGCTTCCACACCTGCGACTAATACCGCTTTTGCCCTGCCTAGTTTTATGAAATCCACGGCGTATTTAAGCGCATCAAGGCCGGCAGAATATCCCGTGGAAACGGTGGTGTTAAATCCTTTGATATTGAATTTAATGGAAATCTGGCTGGAAGGCGAATTTATCGTCGTTCCGGGAAACATCGCCGGGTTGACGAAATGCGGGCCCTCGTCTTGAGCTTCTTTGCTAAATTCCGATATGTTCCAGATTACCGATAAGGTAGTGCCGGTAACCACTCCTATATCGTTTGTATTTTCTTCCGTAATATTAAGCTTTGCGTCGTCCAAAGCCAGTTTTGCCGCGGAACAGACAAGTTTTGTGGAGCGGTCAAGGTTACGCAACCCCTTGGAGCCTAAGAAATCTTCGGCATTAAATCCGCTGCATTCCCCTGCCTGCTTAGCCTTGAAAAAAGCTGTTTCAAAGATTGTAACCGGTTTTATTCCGGAACGGCCTTCTTTTAAGGCTTCCCAGTATTTTTCTTTCCCTGTCCCGTTAGGCGCGATTACTCCCACGCCGGTTATGACTACTCCTGGCCCTTTCATGAGATACTCAAACCTCCGTCTATAACTATGGTCTGGCCGGTGATATAACCCGCTCTATCGCTTAACAGGAATTTGACAGCTTTTGCGACTTCCTCGGATTTACCCAACCTGGCAAGCGGTATTTTTTCCAGTAATTTATTCCTGAAGTCTTCCTTTAATTCACCGAGCATCTCTGTTTCGATAAAACCCGGCGCAACGGCGTTCACCCGGATATTATAGGAAGCTACTTCTTTTGCTAGTGCTTTGGTGAAACCGATTATACCGGCTTTAGAGGCGGAATAATTGGTCTGGCGCGCAAGCCCGGTAATACCGCTTACAGAAGTTATGTTTACGATATTTCCCTGTTTTTGTTTTACCAGAGTGATAATTGCCGCCCTGGATAGGTTAATGGTCCCGATGAGATTAGTATCAATTACTTCTGTCCAATCTTCCGGGCTCATCAGCGCCAGTGCCTTATCTTTGATTATACCCGCGTTATTTATGACTATATCAAGGCCTCCAAAAGTTTCCCTGGTTTTATTGACCCAATCCGTTACTGCGGCAAAATCTTTTATATCCACCTGGAATGCTTTTGCCTTTGAGCCGCACTTTTTAATTTCTTCTTCCAATTTTTCAGCTCCGGCGGTATTTTTCAGATAACTAAAAGAGATATGGCAGCCCTCTTTTGCCAATTCCAGGGCAATTGCCCTGCCGATACCGCGCGAAGCTCCGCTGATAATGGCAATTTTATTTTTTAATGGCATCCAATGTCCTTTTTATCGTATCAAGAAAATCTTTCGTATCAAATGGCTTATATATATAGGCAGCGACCTTTAAATCCACGGCGCATTTATATTTTTGTTCGTCAGCATAACCGGTAATTACTATCTCAGGAATTGGGTCTTTGCCTCCTACGCTCAGGTATCCGCGTATTGCCTGTATAGTTTCAATACCATCCATCTGGGGCATCCGGATGTCAATCACAATCAAATTAAAATCATTGGTTTGCACTTCTTTCAATGCCTCTGTGCCGCTTGAGACAATGGTTGCGTCATAACCTTCTTTTTTAAGTAATTTTTGCAGGCTTTTGGTGATCATTGTTTCGTCATCAATTACCAGGATTTTTTTGCTCATCTTAAAGCCTCCTCTTTCTCCTTAATCCGGGGGAGTTGAACTGTAAATACCGAGCCTTTATTGGGCTCAGACTGGACGGCTATTTTCCCGTTATGCTTATCTATGATAGATTGACAAATGGAAAGTCCCAGCCCCAGTCCCTTGCCGACTTCTTTGGTGGTGAAAAACGGGTCAAATATCCTTGTGATTATTTCTTTGGGAATGCCGATGCCCTCGTCTTTAATCTCGATTTTTACCGAGTTTTCGTCTTGAGAAAGAGTTATTTCTATCATGCCTTTTTTCTTTATCTGTTTTATCGCGTCTTTTGCGTTTAAAATTATGTTTGTCAGCACTTGCTCTAATTCGTTGTGGTTGCCCTTAACTAAATACGTGTTTTGCGGTGCATTAACTGTGATTTTAATATTTTCCTGTTCTAACTGATATCTAAGGAAACCCACAACATTTCCCATGATTTCCAATAAGTTTATTTTGTAGACCATAGTGCTTTCCAGCGGTTTTTTGGCATAGGCCATCAATTTCTGGACTATTGTTTTGCAGCGTTTCGTGGCTTCCTCTATCATCTCAAGCGATTCTTTATCCAGTTCGCCCGTAGATAAAAGCATCTGCACGTTAGTTAATATCGCGGTTAATGGATTGTTTATCTCGTGAGCCACACCGCCTGCCAGTGTACCTACTGTAGCCAGTTTTTCCGCCTGGACAAGTTGTTTCTGCGTATAGACTAATTCATTGGTCCTATCTTTGACCTCATTTTCTATCTTTCCGTAAAGCAAGGCGTTTTCGGTGGCAAGGGCGGCTTCGCTGGCTAATATGAAAAAATTGTCCAAATCTTCCTGCGAGTAGAGCCTGCCTGAAAGTTTTTCTCCCAGTACGATAATATTCAAGAGCGTATCCTCGAGAAAACAGGGCACTATAACCGCGGCATTTAAATTGCGCAGTTGAGTTTCCAATTCTTTGAATACAGAATCGGGATTGTGCTCCGACATATATTTTATCTCTTCATAGACCAGGGCTTCTTTTTGTTTTTTTAGCCAGGAAATCAATGCGCTTTTCTTATCTATTGCCGGAGGCTGGTCTTTTCCTGAATTCACCTCTGCTTTTAGAACGAAGCGGTTTTCTTTGGCCTCAAAAAAATAGATAACCGAGTGGGAAATCTTGACAGATTCGGTAATGACAGCGGCGATAAAATCCAGTAACTTTTGCAGATTGCGGATCCTGGTTAAATCCACCGCCGCGTGTTTTAAGGTCTCCTGATACCTGAGTTGTTCGCGTAAAAGTATTGCCTCCGCGCTGTTTTTAAGATAAATGTACACAAAAGGGCCTACTGTCCCCAAAGATGCCATCAGCACCAACGGCCCTATCCACCAGTATGCGCCTAACAGCCCTACCAACCATGGGCTTCCGGAAGTAGCCAGGATGAACGGCAAGCCGAGCACAAGCGCATAGACAAACACGAATATAGTCGTGCGTGTGATGGCGACCGTGATATCCATTAAACGGTATTTTACAATCGCATAAGCCAGGATTAAGACATGGACAGCGACAAGGAAATTCAGGACAGGCGGAATGGGGATGTCGTACCAGAGCAGATAATTAGTCGAACCTCCCAGGAAGCCGACTATTGAAGCGATGAATACGTATCTGATCTGGGAGCGTTTATATTCTGCTCCGGTAGATTTTTTATATACGCCGGACATTAAATGCAGCGCATAGATAACGCAGAGAAAAAAGAAAAGTAGAAAAACCGTATACACGATACTTGCATCAGGCCAAAACGGAAAGGAGAGTTTTTTCCATAAATCTTTTATAAATACATCTCTAAACACAAGCGGCGTGAAGAGGAAGCTGATTGTCAAGCCGGCGATGATTTCCGTTTTATGCTCATTTTGTTTGTTTAACAGGCAGAGAATAAAATATAGATAAAAAATAGGGATGAAAACCGCCCCTATCGAAAGAAGCCTGACCCATAAAAGCGCAGTGTCATAATCCCGTGAAATCTGCCATAGGAAATAACTGCCGCTCCAGAAAGCGATACTAAGGCTCAGTAATCCGTAACTTTGGTTGACAGCCCCCCTTTTGTTTTTGAAATAGACAAAAATCCCGATAATTACGCTGGTGATAAAATTTAATAAAGCGCTTAACGCATAAAAAGTCATAGTTTATTTTTCTCCGGCAATTATATTCGACTGATTAGAAAATGCGCGGCTGATTTCGATGTTTTTCGCCTTGATTTGTTTAAACATCTCTTCCAATTGTCCTTCAGAAAAGAAATTATATAAGCCCGCACTTTCCTTTTGTTTAATCCTGCCCGCCGAACTTAAAAGTTTCCTTGCTTCCTCTAATTCTTCCTGGCTCTCGGTTTTATCCACAAAATTACGGTATACCTGTGAAAGGTCGGCGTAGGGTTTCATTGAACTGACAATAATCTTCCCGTTATCTTTCAACACCCGCATCAATTCCTGAAGCGAGAACAGAGGGTCTTTTACATATGAAATGACCAGGTTGCAGCAGATTTTATCGAAATAATTATCGGTAAACGGCAAGGGCTGGTCTATATCAGCCAGCACATACCTGTATTTTATAATCGGGTATTTATCTTTCAGGGATAATTCCCTGTAAACACGCCTGAGCAGATTAAGATGCTTAAGCATGGCATCTTTTAAACTATTTTCGATAAAATCCAGGCCGGTATATTGAATAGGTTTAAAATCTTCAAGGCGGATTTTTTCCTTAAACATTTTTTCAATCATCCTGTCGAACAACCATGCGCCGAAATGTCCGTTGCCGCATCCGGCATCAAGGATTTTTTCCCCCTCTTTTATAGCCAAAAAACGGTTTATTTGGGCTAAAAAATCGCGGTAATCCGATGATTTATGGATAAGGACGAATTTATTTAAATATTTTTCCCAGAATTCTTTTTCCCCCTCAAGGCTCTTCTTGAGCAGATTTTTCAGCCTTTCTTCCTCGAGGAGCCATTGGGTTGACAGTTCTTGCGATGGCGGTTCCAGCACATCTTCCGGTTTTGTTTCTTCATTCAAGAGATATTTTTTGCACTCCACTACAACCTGTCTTAGCGCAAACGATACCGCTTCCGGGTTTTCGTTTAACTGGTGCATCGCGCCGGGAATGAGGATAAATCTTTTATCCCTGGAAGGCGAGAAATTAAGGACATCTCTTACGTCATTGGCATTTATCCATGTGTCATTTTCCGCCGAAACCAAAACAATAGGAATATTGATCTTCTTCAGGTCGCTTTTGGTAGATTCTAAATCGTGATAGCCGTTTTTAACAGCGGAAAGGGCAAAATCAATACCGACTTCAAAACCCATAATATCATCGATGGTTTTTCCTTTGTATCTGCCTCCCTGGATTTCACCGATAACATCCTGATGGTATATGGCTTTTAAGCTTGACCTTACATCAACTATCGGGACTAATCCGAGGATAAATTTTATTCGTTTATCCTGGGAAGCGGCTTTAATTCCTACTCTAACGGCAAGGCTGGTGGCTACCACACCGATATTATCAGCCTTAAATTGAGCCTGGATGAAATCCAAGGTAGAGAGCAAATCGTTTTTCATCTTTTCAAAGCAAGCGTCGACCATATCGCCGTCACTTTCACCGACGTGATTGGTGGAATCGTATCTGAGGACATTAAATCCGTTCTTGGCCAGGAAATACGAAATTTTTAGAGAATCCTTTTTGGTCTCCCCGAAAGCAGGCGGAATTACGATAAAATTATTTTGCGGAGCGGTTTTTAGATGGTCGTAAAATGCCACGATGTTTTTATTTTCGCGGTTACGGTACGATATTATTTCGCTTTCCATTTAGTTATTTATAGGTTTATTTTTCTTGTTTCTAATTTGGCTTTTTATTTTCTCTATCAATAAGTTATCCACAGGCTTATCCGCCCAATAGAAATCGGAAAGCTCAAAGCCGTGTTTTTTACCCAGGCTCCTTATTTCATCTATCTTCCTTGGTGTTATACCGCCCTTTTCGGAACTGAAATTTTCATAACGCTTTTCTAATGCCAGGATAATCCCTTCGGCAAAAGAGCCGTAAAGGGTATCGTCCGAAGGCAAACCCATATCAATAGGTAAAGAAATTTGAGTCGGAGTTTTTGCCAGCCCCCCCGAAAAAATAAGGATATCTTCCCTGGTTGAGGGAGAGTATGAGACATTTTTCGGATAGCCGACATCGCAAATTATGGAGCCGGGTTTAAACCATTCAATATTAAGAAACGAGGCGCTGGCGCTGGCGCAGGCAATGACAATATCGGCATCTCTTACAGCTGATTCATTGTCCGTAGTGGCAATTATCCTGGCCTTACGCTTCTTACTTAACTCGGCATTAATTTCCTTAAGCTTAGGTTTAGTCCTGCCGGTTATATTCAGGTGTTTTACTTTTTCCGCAAATACGCGGCCGCAGGCGCTTCCGATATCCCCTGTACCCCCGACAATAGTTAATTTAAGAGCAGAAAGCTCTAACTTCAATAACTGCGCTGCCTTTAAAACTCCGTCTATAGCCATTGCTGCAGTAAAGCTATTCCCTGTTGTAACCGGTACATCCACTTCCTGGGCAATTTCCTGGCCTATTCTTTCAGGGACAATGGAAGTAAAATTCGAGAGCGCCACTATTCCAACTTCATTTTTCTCGGCGAGCTTACAGGCTTTAACTATCTTGGAAGAAATGACCCAGGGGTCTTTTTCCATCATATCGGGAATAAAGGTCGCCATAACTATACATCCGTTTGCTGTCTGTCCGGTTTTGGATTTAAAGTCATTTATGTCACAAAGTTTAAAAGAAGGGGTAATATGGTAGAGCCGCTGGAGAAATTCCCGGGAGGGCATTTTAAAACCGGGGTGCAATGTTTTCAGGCATTTTTCCAGATGGTAAAAATTGTATAAATGCGCGATGATGCCGAAACCGGCTATTTTGTTTTTATCTCCGCGTTTATAACCGGCATATTTAAGGGAGATTAATCTGCGTTCCACCGCCTCCAATATAGCTTCAAAATTTCTGGTAACTATTTTCTTGATGTAAGCGTCAGCAAAATCCTTTATCGCCGGAATACCGACCTTCAAATAGACGTTAACTGTTACTTCAGTACCTTCCGGGTGTTCCTGAAAGCTCCATTTGCCTTTGAATTCCGCCAGGTCGCCTTCTTTAGCGCGGAAATAGATGCTGTTTTCATTAAATGCCAGGGTGTCTTCTTCTATCCAGCTTATCGGCACGCCTTCAACCAGGACGCGCCACTTTGTCTGCATGACATTATGTTTTCTTTGGATTACCGATGCTTCTTTAACGCTTGGTATATAGGCGGGGAATTCCCAGACTTTGGTCAGGAGGCGGATTATTCTCCATTTTTGGGCATGAATAATTTTTGATATCTTGATTTCGAGCAAATCCTTATCCGGCATCGAGCATACCTTTGATTATATTCCTGATTTTAAACATGCCTTCTTGGAGATATAAGTCGTCAATGATATCGTCAAATTCTTTGGCAAAATACACTGCCTTGCCTATTTTCAACTTTAACGGATGCAATTTGGGTAATTTTGCCCCGAAAGGGAGCGCTTGAAAGCTCCCAAGGATAGCGCAGGGAAGTATGGGCCTCCCTGTTTTAAGCGCAAGGAGTGCCGCTCCTCTTCGAAATTCTTTAAGTTTTGCGTCGCGGCTGACCCCGCCTTCGGGGAAAAGCCCGATGTTTTTATTTTGCAGCAACAAATTGATTGCTTTTTCGGAAGAACTGCCGCTGGGTAAGGTTTCTGTCACCTGCAGGAACCAGCCCAGCCAGGTCATCTTGTAAATGTCTCTTAAGGCAATACAATAAATTTTTTTGCGGACCGACGCCATGATAACCGCGGGATCTAAAAAACTGTTGTGGTTGGAAACGATTATGAAATTGGTTTTTTGAGGTATATTTTCCAGCCCTTCGATATTGAGCCTAAAAAATATTTTAAATATAAAAAAAAATAGAATACTGAATATCCAATACCACATCTTTGTTTATACCTTAAACATCAGATACGCAGATTTCAAAGCCGTGCTGCACCGCCATATTCGCGATATCTTCCAATTTGTCCAGGTTTATATTTTCACCGAGGGAATAATTCACCAATCTTTCTTCCAATGCCAAAAGCATAATCTCAGCCAGGGATGCATAAACCGTGTCTTTAGGCAAACAGAGATTTATAGCGATATATTTTGCCTTGGGTAATTTAATTATCCCGTGTTCGATAAGCGTGATATCCTTGCGCTGTTTTGCCTTTTCTGCGATAAGCTGGAAAACTGAAATGTCGCAAATAATGCTCTGTGGTTTTAAGTCGGCTATACTAAAAAAACACCTGTCTTCGCTGTCAGTGTTGATTATTATATCCGCTTCTTTAACCGCTTTTGTCACATCATGGTTTATTTCTACCGTGACCGGGTTCAGCTGGTTTATGTTATTTTTTAGTTTCTGCAATTTTGTTTCCGATTCGCCGGTAAGAATAATCCTGGCAATATGCTCCGAAAACTTCCTGGCGCATAATGAACTGACTCCGGTAATGGGGCCGACTATTGCCAAGGTTAATTTCTTCAAGTCCAATTTCTTTTGTTGAGCCACTGTATACACTTTTTCAAATACTGACCAGGCAGTAAAAGTGCTGCCGCTGCTTAAAGGCACTTTTAAATGTTTATAAATCATGGGTTTTTTATCCGCGATGATACCTAGATATCCTCCTAATCCCATTATTTTAGCCTCTAAACGTTCAGCGATATATCCAGCAGAAATAATTTTATCAAGCAGTAATTCTTCATCGAGTTTTATCAGATTTTTAATTTCTTCGGGTAATAAGGGGCAGATGATAAGATAACCCTGGATTTCTCTTCCCTTTTTTGATTTTACATTAGTGAGGGGCAGGACTTTAAAATCACAATGTTTGAGATAGAGCTTTCTAAAATACGGCGGTAATATCCTGGTTAGCGGCCAGAAACTTTTAACCTGCTGGATATTTATCGGATGTAACAAAAAGGCAAAAGTTTTCATTTTAGGCTCTGATTAAACCGTATCGAACAAGGTTTTATTTTGTTTTCTGTCTTCGAAATTGGAGGTTACCTTCTGCTTTATCCATTTCTCGATGTACTTCTTGTGAAACCTCCAATCAGTGCCGATTTTGAAGGCGGGAATTCTTCCTTCCCGGGCATAGCGATGCACAGTCAAAGGATGGATGTGTAAATAGTCCGCTACTTCTTTTGCTGTTAAAATCTCTTTACTTTTTGACATATTAACCACCTTTTTAGCATATTTACGATAATCATATATATACTAATAAAATCAAAAGTTGTCAAGGGAAATTATCGGAAAGCTTTCCAATGCGGGTTTGGAATGTGGTTTAGCGGGGATAAATAAGATTGAGGCCTTTCAGGGTAAGGTTAATATCAATTGCGTCAAATTTGGTGCAGTATTTAGCAATAAAATTAATATTGCCGCCTGTTGCGATAACTTTGGAATTTTTACCTAATTCAGCCTTAAGTTTGTCAATTAAACCATTAGTGAGGGTGCCGAAACCATAAACTATGCCGCTTAAAATACTGTTTGTGGTATTACGCCCGATCAGTCCTTTGGGTTTAGCCAATTTTATTTTGGGTAGAAGAGCGGTTTTTTCTGCCAAGGCCTCGAGTGAGATTTCCAATCCGGGAAGAATCAGCCCTCCCAGATATTCTTGTTTTCGCGAAATTACATCGAAAGTAATAGCTGTGCCGAAATCCACTACTATTGCCGGGACACCATATAGTTTCAAAGCTGCATAAGCATTTACCAGCCTGTCCTGGCCTACCTGCTTAGGATAAAGGTAGCGGTTTTTAACGGGAACAGTAATATCCCTGCCTAAAATGACGACTTTCGCAGTTATCAGGTTTCCAAGGGCATTCTCTATCTGTTTTGTAGCCTGAGGAACGACGCTTGAAATAATCGCTGCTTCGATTGGCTGGCGGGATAGGAGTTTTTTAATGAAAGGACGATAGTCTCTTTGCCGGGTGGCAAAAGAATACCGCCTGATGAGCCTATTCTTGCAAAATAGGCCGAGCGCAATGGTAGTATTGCCTATGTCTATGGCCAGCAGCATAGTTTTATTTACCTGGTGACGTGGTGACTTGGTGTCTTGGTGACTTTTATCTCTTTTATTTTATCGCGCAAGGCCGCTGCTTTCTCAAACTGCAGGTTCCGCGCAGCGAGCTCCATTTCATATTCTAATTCCGCGATATATTCGTTTAATTCGTATTCTTCTTTATTTTCACCGGTCAGGCTAACCAGAAACTCTTCGGTATCTTCCAAGTCTTCAATCCCCTGTTTTATTGCCTTTTGAATAGAACGCGGGGTGATCTTATTTTTCCGGTTGAATTCCAGCTGTATTTTTCTGCGCCGGGTACTTTCGGTGATAGCCTTTTTCATTGAGCCGGTTATTGTATCCGCATACATAATCACAGTGCCGTTGATATTCCTGGCTGCGCGGCCGGAAACCTGTATTAAAGAAGTGGCAGAGCGTAAAAAACCTTCTTTATCGGCGTCTAAAATGGCAACCAGGGATACCTCGGGTAAATCCAAACCCTCTCTTAATAAGTTTATCCCCACCAGGCAGTCGAACTGCTTTTGCCGCAGTTGGCGCAATATTTTTGAACGTTCGATAGTTTCAATCTCTGAATGCAGGTATTTTACCTTTAATTTCATCTCTTGTAAATAGGCAGTTAAGTCTTCCGCCATTCTTTTGGTCAGTGTGGTTACCAGGACACGCTCATTCCTCTGCGCCCGCATTTTAATTTGCTTAACTAAATCCTGTATCTGGCCAGCGCTCTTTTTTACGACAATCTCAGGGTCCACCAATCCGGTGGGACGGATAATCTGCTCTATGACCTTACTTTTGCTCAAATTTATTTCATATTCATCGGGAGTGGCGGAGATAAAAACAGTCTCCTTAACCAATTCATTGAATTCGTTGAATTTTAAAGGCCGGTTATCCAGGCAGGAAGGCAATCTGAAGCCGTATTCCACTAAATTTTTTTTCCTGGCTGCATCGCCTTCGTACATTCCCCTTAACTGCGGTATGGTTACGTGAGATTCATCGATTATGGTTAAAAAGTTCTCGGGGAAATAGTCGATGAGGCACCAGGGGCGGGAACCGGCAGGCCTGCCTGATATATGGCGGGAATAATTTTCAATCCCGTGGCAGTAGCCGATTTCAGAAAGCATTTCCATATCATAACGCGTGCGGCTTTCCAGCCTTTGCGCCTCCAGTAACTTATTATTTTTTTTCAAGAATTTAAGACGGTCCTCTAATTCCCACTCGATTGATTTAATTGCGGACTTAAGAAGCTCTTCGGAGACTATAAAGTGTTTTGCCGGATATATTGCGGTTTTTTCCAGTGTCTCTATTGGCTCTGCTGAAACAGGGTCGATTTCGCTGATTTTCTCTATTTTATCCCCGAATAATTCTATGCGGACGGCCTTTTCTTTATAAGCAGGGAATATTTCTATAACGTCTCCCCTCACCCTGATTTTTCCCCGCTTGAATTCGTAATCATTCCTTTCGTATTGTATCTGGATGAGCCTCTTTATGAGTTCGTCGCGGGAGATAATCTGGCCCTTTTCGATAAAAACCAGCAGTCCTTTATATTCCTGCGGTGAGCCGAGGTTGTAGATGCAGGATACGGAAGCGACGATTAAGACATCATTGCGCGACATTAATGAGCTTGTCGCCGAAAGTCTTAGGCGGTCAAGCCGGTCGTTTATAGAAGAATCTTTTTCGATATAAGTATCGGTTGACGGGATATAGGCTTCAGGTTGGTAATAATCATAATAACTTACAAAATACTCTACGGCATTGTGCGGGAAAAATTCTTTAAATTCGGAATAGAGCTGGGCAGCCAGGGTTTTATTATGCGAGATTACCAGGGTAGGCAGGTTTATTTCAGCAATAACATTGGCTAATGCAAAGGTTTTTCCCGAGCCAGTGACTCCCAAAAGAGTCTGGTATTTTTCACCGGACCGGATGGATTTAATAAGTTTTTCGATCGCCCTGGGCTGGTCACCGCAGGGGCTGAATTTCGAGACTAATTTAAATCTCTCCACTATTTCAACACTTCAAGGTTTATATCAACCGATTTTATCGAATGGGTTAAATCACCTATGGAGATAATATCTACGCCGGTGGCGGCAATGTTTCTCACGCTATCGATGTCTACACTCCCTGAAGTCTCAAGTTTAGTCGGAGGGTGATGGCTGGTAAAGGCGGTATTATTCCTTATCTCAACCGCTTCCTTTATATCCTCCGGGCTCATATTGTCCAGCATAATCACATCTGGCTTAAAACTTAATGCGTGCTTGAATTCTTTTAAGTCCTGCACTTCTATCTCGATTTTATAACCCTTAGGAACCTTGGGTAGTTGCTTGAGGCTTTCCATTACCTGAAGATGGTTGTCTTTGATAAGGATCATTTCGTCTAATGCCATCCTGTGGTTGAATCCTCCTCCGATTCTTACGGCATATTTTTGCAGTTCCCTTAAACCCGGCATGGTCTTACGCGTATCCGTAATTTTTACCTTGTAAGGTTTTACTTTCTCTACATAATCCCTGGTTTTGGTAGCCACACCGGAAAGCATGCTTAATAAGTTTAAACATACGCGTTCCGCACTCAAAATATTATGCGCCTTGCCTCCTATTTTCGCAATAACCTTTCCTTTGTTAACCTTTTGCCCTTCCTTTACCTGAGGGCTGAATTCGATATCTTTATCAACGACCCTGAAGACATGCTCGGCAACTTCCAGCCCGCAGACCACGCAATCCTCTTTTACCAGCAGGACCGCTTTTATATCTTTATTTTTGGGAATAGTCAGCTGCGTTGTGATATCCCCTCTTCCGATATCCTCGAACAGCGCATGTCTTACGATGCTGTCTACTTTATGCTGGTCCAGCCTTGGTTCATCCTGAGCGAGAAAATATTTATTGGAGTCCATTTTTCACCACCTCGAGTCTGTTTGATGTATCCTTGAGCTCTTTTAATTTTTCCTTTTCTTTCTCTATAATTTCAACCGGAGCCTTCCGGAGGAAATCCTTGTTTTTTAAAATATTTTCTTTTGCTTTTATCTCCAGTCCTGCCTTTTTTATTTTTTCATCCAGCTTGAGCTTTTCTTTTTCGATGTCTACGATACCTGCGAGCGGTATTGAAATATGCATATCTCCTGCTACGGAGGTAATCGTGGATTTCAGTTGTTTATAATTTTCCTCAATGGCTAACTCCGATAACCTGCAGAGGCTGGAGATTTCAGAAGACAGTGAATTCAGCAGCTCCCTTTTTGCCTTATTTCCGGTTGAGATGACAGTTTTAATATCCGTCTGGAGCGGTATATCCATTTCCAGCCGCATATTCCTTATGGCCGCGATTGCCTCAAAAACGCCTTTCATCAGTTTTTCAGTCTTTTTATCAATTATATTTTCCTGTATGTGCGGCCAGGGCTGTATCATAATAGATTCTGAGGCGGGATGCAGTTTCTGCCAGATTTCCTCGGTAATAAAAGGTATAAACGGATGCATTATCCGTAGAGACTTCTCTAATACCTTATACATTACCACTTGAGTCTGCGGATTATTAATATCTGTTTTAATCATTTCCAGATACCAGTCACAGAACTCATGCCAGAAAAAGCTATACAATAGATTCGCGGCTTCGTTAAAGCGATAGCTATCCAGGTTAAGGTTTAACTCTTTCAGGGTAGAATAAAACTCACTCAATATCCAGCGGTTAACAATACCCAAATTTTCTTTTTTAAATAACTCACATAGGTCTTTTTTGATATTAGACGGCTCTAAGTTCATCAGGATAAATCTTGATGCATTCCATATCTTATTAGCGAAGTTCCTGCCCTGTTCGAATCTTTCCTTGGATAGGAATACGTCCTGTCCCTGTGCGGTTATAGATATCAGGCTGAAACGCAGCGCATCGCTTCCGTATTCGTTGATGATTTCAAGAGGGTCGATGATATTACCTAATGACTTGGACATCTTTTTACCTTCAATATCCCGTACTGTCCCGTGGATATAAACGTCTCTAAAAGGGATGTCTTTCATAAATTCCATGCCTGCCATAATCATCCGTGCTACCCAGAAGAAGATGATTTCCGGGGCAGTTACCAGGACTGAAGTAGGGTAGAAATAATTTAGTTCTTTTTGTCGCAGGTCACAAGTCTCAGGTTTCAGGTTTTCTAACTGGGGACTGGCAACTGGCGACTGGTGACTTGAAAAGGGCCAATAAAAGGTGGCAAACGGCCAAAGCCAGGAAGAAAACCATGTATCCAGCACATCTTCGTCCTGGTAAATATCCGTTGAGCCGCAATGCGGACACTTGTCAGGTTTAACACGAGAAACAATCACTGCATTATTGTCTCCAGTCCCCAGTCTCCAGTCCCCAGTTTCTGTCGACTGGTAACTGGCAACTGGCGACTGGTGACTCAGAATTCCTGTTTCCTGACATTTTTTACAATAGTAAACAGGAATTCTGTGTCCCCACCATATCTGCCGCGAGATACACCAGTCCTGGATGTTCTCCATCCAGTTAAGATAAACTTTTGTCCAGCGTTTGGGATAAAATTTTATTTTTCCTTTTTTGACCGCTTCCAATGCGGGTTTGGACAAAGGTTTCATTTTCACAAACCACTGCCTGGATAAATACGGTTCAATGATAGTATGGCAACGGTAACAATGGCCCGCGGATAAATTATGCGGTATTACTTTTTCCAACAGCCCCTTTTCCTTTAAATCTTCCAAGATAACTTCCCTTGCTTCAAACCTATCCATATCCCGGTAATCTCCGGCATTCTCGTTTAACCTGCCGTCGGGATGCATAATATTTACGAAGTCAAGAGCGTGTTTTTTACCCAATACATAATCATTGGGGTCATGGGCTGGAGTTACTTTCACCGCGCCGGTGCCGAATTCCGGATCTACAATACTATCCGCGATTATTTTTATTTCCCGGTTCATTAAGGGTAAAATTAAAACTTTACCTATCAGTTTCTTATACCGTTTGTCTTTAGGATTAACCGCTACTGCCGTATCACCCAGCATTGTCTCCGGACGCGTGGTTGCCACTACAATATAGTCCACGGTCAACGGTCTACTGTCGACGGTTCTATCTGGTGACTGGTGACTGGTGACCGGTGATTCTTTAAAAGGATATTTTATGTAATATAAAGCTCCGTTTACTTCTTTGTGGGGTGCTTCTTCGTCGGAGAGCGCGGTCTGGCAGCGGGGGCACCAGTTAATGATGTAGCTGCCCTGATAAATAAGATTTTTTTCATATAACCGCACAAAAACTTCAATAACCGCTTCCGAATAAGCTTCGTCCATAGTGAAACGCGTGCGGCTCCAATCGCAGGAGGCGCCGAGTTTCTTAAGCTGGTGGATTATAGTAGAACCATACTGTTCTTTCCACTGCCAGACGCGTTCAATAAATTTTTCCCGGCCCAAATCCTGGCGTTTTAGCCCTTCTTTGGCAATGGATTTTTCTACGACATTCTGGGTGGCAATACCTGCATGGTCAGTCCCCGGCATCCAAAGCGCTTCCCGGCCTTTCATTCTATGATAGCGGATAAGGATGTCCTGTATAGTATTGTTCAGGGCATGGCCCATATGCAGGATACCGGTAACGTTAGGCGGAGGGATAACAATAGAGAAAGGTTCCTTGGCAGGATTTTGTTTTGCTGCGAAAAGATTATTTTCTTCCCATAATTTATACCACTTGTCTTCTACTTCTTTTTGATTATAACACTTCGCAAGTTCAATCATTATTTAAAGCCGTCAAATCAGGGTTCGGTCTTGAAATCCGTTTTATCTTTAAGCAATTTGTATTCGATGCTATCTGAGAGCGCCTGCCAGGATGCCTCGATGATGTTTTCCGAGACACCCATAGTATTCCAGGAATCTTTTTCGTCCTGCGATTGGATAAGCACGCGTACTTGAGCAGCGGTACCGGCCTTCCCCTCCAATACACGCACCTTAAAATCAGAAAGATGCATCTTGGCTAAAGCAGGATAAAAATCTCTAAGCGCCTTTCTTAAGGCATTATCTAAAGCGTTGATTGGCCCGTCGCCTTCCGCAGCGGTATGTTCAATCTTTCCTTTAACCTTTAGTTTGATTATTGCCTCTGAATTTATTTTCTTGTCTGATTCTTTATTTACCACCACCCGGAAACTTTCAAGTTTAAAAAATTCACCCACTTTGCTTAAGGCTTTTTTAAGCAGCAGTTCAAAAGAAGCCTCCGCGGCTTCAAAGTGATATCCTTTGAATTCTAAAGATTGTAATAACTTGTGTATCTTCTTTGTCTTGGGGTCATCTTTTGTTAAATCCAGGTTGAGTTCTTTGGCGAGGATTAATATGCCGCTTTTACCTCCCAATTCGGAAACCAGGACCCTGCGGCGGTTACCCACAACTTCGGGATTGATATGTTCGTATGAACCGGTATCTTTCATTACCGCATTGATATGGATTCCTCCTTTGTGCGCAAAGGCAGAGTCTCCCACAAAGGGTTGATTATTCATATGTGCCATATTGCTGATTTCGCTTACAAAATAAGAAAGTTCTGTGAGTGTTTTAAGTTTATCGCCGGGTATAGTATCCAATTTCATTTTCAGATTAAGATCGGCAATTACCGGTATTAAATCTGCATTCCCGCAGCGTTCGCCGTAGCCGTTTATTGTCCCCTGGACCATCTCGCAGCCTGACTCTACGGCAAATAGTGAATTCGCCACTGCTAAACCGGAATCATTATGGCAATGAATACCCAAAGGCGGTTTTAATTTAGGTTTAATCTCATTTATCACATGTTGAATTTGTTGCGGCAGTCCTCCCCCGTTTGTATCACAAAAAACTATAAAACTTGCGCCGGCATCCTGGGCTGTTAAAAGAGTTTTTAGCGCATAATCGGCATTATCCTTATAACCGTCAAAAAAATGCTCCGCATCATAAAAAACAACCAGCCCCTTTTTGACCAGGAAACTTACACTATCAGAAATCATATCGAGATTTTCTTCCGGAGTTACGCGTAAAACATTTTTTACATGCAGGAGCCAACTTTTACCAAAGAGGGTAGCGATTTTTACTCCGGATTTTAAAATATCTTTCAGGTTTTTGTCGCGGTTTGCCGGGATGGCTGCCCTGCGCGTTGAGCCGAAAGCCACTAAAGAGCTGTTTTTAAGGCGTTTTTTCGCCATCTTTTCGAAAAACAGCGCATCCTTAGGGTTTGAGCCCGGCCAGCCGCCTTCGATATAATGAATCCCTAAATCATCCAGCTTTTCGGCAATGCGGATTTTGTCGGTTATAGAGTAATTAATGCCTTCCCCCTGAGAACCGTCTCTTAAGGTCGTATCATAAATTTTAATTTTTCGCAAAGTTTCCCTCCTGCTTTTCAGCCCAGGCCGAATTTCGCATGGATTGATTTAACTGCTCTCTCGGCCAATTTCTTTTTTATTATGCAGGAGATACTTATCTCGGATGTTGAAATCATCTCAATATTAATATTATGCTCAGCGAGTGTTTCAAACATTTTTGCCGCAACACCGGGATGTGATTTCATCCCCACTCCTACAATGGATACGCGCGCGATATCTACATCCTGCAAGACCTCTCCTGCTTTTATGTTCTTTGCTACACGCCTGGTGATCTTCGTTGTCTTGGCAAGGTTTGCTTTATTTATAGTAAAAGATATATCGGTTTTTCTGGTGTGGCTGACGTTTTGGACAATCATATCCACATTAATCCCTCCCGAAGATAATTCCTTGAATATTTTAGCAGCGACACCGGGGAGGTCAGGGACATCGCAAACCGTAATTTTTGCCTCGTTTATGTTCACAGTTACACCGGTTATCAATACATCTTCCATTCTTTTGACCTCCTTAATAATCATTGTTCCGGGTTTATTCGAAAATGAAGAACGGACATGGATAGGGACATTAAATTTCTTTGCCACTTCAATGGAGCGCGCCTGCATTACCTGGGCGCCTAATGAAGCCATTTCAAGCATTTCATCAAAAGTGATTTTTTTGATTTTTTTCGCTTTTGGTTCTATTTTGGGGTCAGTGGTATAAATACCTTCTACGTCCGTGTATATTTCACATTCGGCCGCATTTAGCTCTTTTGCCAATGCCACGGCGGTTAAATCCGAACCGCCTCTTCCTAAAGTGGTAATGTCCTGGTTTAAAGTTACCCCCTGGAATCCCGCAACGATGACAATCTTTCCAGTCTTCAACTCTGCTCTTATCTTATCGGCATTTATTTTTATAATCCGTGCTTTGGAAAAATTCGTGTCGGTAATAATACCTACCTGCGCTCCGGTAAAAGATATGGCCTCGTATCCTAATTTATGAATTGCCATTGCCAGTAATGCCACGGAAATCTGCTCGCCCGTAGAAAGAAGCATATCCATTTCGCGTTCAGAGGCCCGGGGATTGATTTTGTTTGCCAGTTCAATTAATTCGTCGGTAGTATCCCCCAACGCCGAAACCACAACTACCAGGTCATTGCCTTTCTTTTTATAACCGACCACTCTTTCGGCTACAATCTGTATTCGTTCAACGTTTGCTACGGAAGAACCGCCGAATTTTTGCAATATTAATCTTCCCATTATTATTTCTCCTGGGAATGGCTCTGTTTTATTCTTTTAATGTACGATATACCCACCCGATAATTTTCCGTATCCGCCACTTTATTACAATAAACCACTTTGCCCCAAACAGCTCCGGATTCCTTATAAGAGGCAAAAGGGAACTTTATGAGCAGCTTTAAGATGACGTTTTCTAATTTATGATTGCAGAAAAAAGCTATCCCGGCCATATTTATGTCATCCAGCAGATATTCGGCATCACCTGCATAGCGTGACGGCTCAACTATACGGCAGCTGATCATCTTTTCTCTGGGGACCTTTATCCTTGCCCAGCGTCGCCGCTTTTTTCTCTTTTCTTTTATATTCCTAAAAAGGCGATATAAGTTAGGAATCAACAGCAGCGCCGATATAATAAATAATATATACACAACCAATAAGCTCTTTAACATATGCCTATCCTCCTATTTAATCTTCACCGGTATCCGTTGTTTTGATAAAATAATCCATTAACCCATGGCCTTTTTCGAAATAAAGGTCAGATTTTTCTGCTTCCTTCTCGCTATAATTCAGGAATCCTCTTCCGACGATACCTTTGCCGAAGATGCCGAAACAGACAATATCGGCGGTATGAGTTTTTAATGAAAGAGGGGTTGCGTGGTCAGGCATAATTAAAATACGGAAATTCTTTTTTTTCTTTAATGTGTTTAATACCGTTCCTACTACGAGTTGGTCAAATCTCTCAATGGCTGTTATTTTTTCCCTTAAATCCCCGTTGTGGCCTGCTTCATCGGGGGCTTCCACATGCAAAAAGACAAAATCGTTTTTTTCTAAAGATTTTAATGCGGCTTTGGCTTTTCCCTCGTAATTCGTGTCATAATAACCGGTCGCACCGGGCACATTTATCACTTCGAGGCCTAAAATTTTACCCAGCCCTTTTATCAAATCGACCGCAGAAATGACACTGCCGGAAAGACCGTACTTATCAATAAATCTGGGCATGCTGGGTTTTTTGCCTTGTCCCCAGAGCCATATCATATTAGCCGGATTTTCTTTTAAATCTATTCTCACCGTATTTATTTCGTGATTTTCAAGGATTTTTCGGGAATCAAGCATTAATTTTACTAAAATATCCGCATTCTCACCCCGGGGCAAATTTTTATTGATGCTCTTTCCTGTAATATCATGAGGCGCAATACAAGTCACTTGGTCTAAATGTTCTCCTGTCCCGTCCCTGACCAGCATCAAATGCCTATAACTTACTCCGGGATAGAATTTAAATCTATCGTTACCGAGTTTTTCGTTGATAAATTCCATAATCTTGGAGGCTTCTTTAGAGCTTATATGTCCTGCGCTGTAATCCAGGAGTATATCCTCTGAGACTGTAATTAAATTGCAACGAAATGCCACATCTCCTTCTTTTAATTCTATCCCTAAATTTTCTGCTTCTAATGGTCCTCTGCCTGAATAATATTGTTGAGGGTCATAACCCAGAATCGACATATTAGCTACGTCTGAAGCAGGGGTCATATTTCCCGGGATTGTCCTTACGCGCCCTAGCCTGCCGTTGCGTGCGATAAAATCCATGTTTGGGGTACGGGCAACTTCCAAAGGCGTACGATCTTCTAATTCTTTTATGGGATAATCCGCCATTCCGTCAGCTATTAAAACGATGTATTTCATTTTAGGGTGTTAACCAGTTTTTTGATTAATTGTTTTTTAGAAATACACTCGGCATAAATATTGTTTCTATCCAGGATAAATGCTTTATATTTCGGAAAAAGCCTGTTAGCGATTGCTAAATCAGCCCCGTAAATCCTATAAGATTCCCTTGCCCGGTTAATTAAAATTCTATCAGAAATAGCCGTTTCTAATTTAAACATTACTAACTTTGCAGCGGAGGCGAAGTTGCGTATATCCCGGATAATTTTAGGCAAAGGAACCAGCCTGAAATTGTAGGGTGTATTTGAATCGAGCTTTCCCTTTATTGATTTCGCGGGCCTAAAATCCGAAACCGCTGCTGAGTGTATTATAATATCGTATTTGTTAGAACGAAGTTCTTTCTTAAGAATATTCCTTAATTCATCAAAGAACTTGAAATGCAGCAGCCTTATCTTTTTATTCAAACAGCAAATACCGACAGGGCCAAGCAACAAAGTAACTTTCGCGCCCAATTTTTGCAGTTTCTCCGCCAGTAAAACGCCGGTCTCGCCGGTAGCGATATTGCTGATTATTCTAACCTCATCAATCGCAACCCACGTCGGTCCCGCCGTAATCAGGATTTTTTTATTCTTTAACTTGTGACTTGGTGACATGGTCCCCTTCGGGGAGGCTTGCGCACTGACGTTGTGACTTTTTTTAATAACCAATTTCTTTCAATATCGCCTTCAGATTCGCTTTAACTATCTTAGGCTTCTTTATTGTCTTAATTGCCCTATCAGGGTCTTTTAGCCCATGGCCGGTTAATATACAGACGATTCTCGTTACCGGTGACCTGGTGACCTGGTGACCTGGTGACTTCTTAAAATAGCCCTTGTTTGCCAATTTCAGCAAACCTGCCACAGATGCGGCAGAGGCCGGTTCAACAAATACACCTTCTTTCGCAGCTAATAATTTATATGCGCCGATTATTTCTTTATCCGAAACCATATCAATCAGTCCGCCGGATTCGTCGCGGGCTGCTTCGGCCTGTTTCCAGCTTGCCGGATTGCCGATACGTATCGCGGTAGCAATAGTTTCCGGATTCTTTATCGGATGGCCTTTTACAATAGGAGCGGCTCCCATTGCCTGAAAACCCAGCATCTTTGGTAAAACCTTTATTTTGCCTAAATTTTTATACTCTTTATATCCCTTCCAATAAGCAGTTATGTTTCCCGCATTTCCCACAGGCATAACCTGGAAATCAGGAGAGGCTTCCAGGCTGTCGCAGATTTCAAAACTTGCGGTTTTCTGCCCTTCGATACGGTAAGGATTAAGTGAATTTACCAGGGTAATATGATATCTCTCCGCAATTTCCTTGACTAAATTTAAGGCATCGTCAAAATTGCCGTCCACCGCTAAGACCTGGGCGCCGTGAATAAGCGCCTGGCTGAGTTTTCCTAATGCGATCGCGCCGCTGGGAATAAGAACTATACATTTAAGGGCTGCCCTAGCCGCATAAGCTGCAGCTGACGCAGATGTATTGCCTGTGGAGGCACATATCACTGCCTTTGAGCCTTCTTCACAGGCCTTTGAAATCGCCAGAGTCATACCCCTGTCTTTAAAAGAGCCTGTGGGATTCAATCCTTCGTATTTAAGGTAAACCTCAAAATTACCCCCCATTATTTTACTTAAGAAATTAGCATAGATTAAAGGGGTATTGCCTTCATTTAGAGTAATTATGGGAGTTTTTCCCGTTACAGGCAGGTATTTTCTATATTTCTTAATTACTCCGTTATACCGGTGACTTGGTGAACCCTTGGTGAACCCTTGGTGACTTATTTTCATACGTCCTCTATCCTTATCGCCACAGATTTTTCTTTTATCACATTTAGACGGTCAATTATTTCCAGGGCGGTGCGTAAACTTTTTTCTTTTGCCTCATGCAGTATCATCACTATCGGTACAGAATGGGCCTTGCGTCTTTCTTTCTGGTTAACCGAAGCAATGCTGATTCCGAATTTAGCCAGTATCCCCGATATTTTAGCCAACACACCGGGTTTATCCAAAGCCATAAAACGGATGTAATATTTGCTTTCAAATTCATCTGTCTCGCGCAATTTTTTTATCGAATTATCCAAAATTGTATTTAATGTCGGCCTAAACAATCCGGCCTTGATATCCTGGGTTAAATCTACAAGGTCAGATACAACCGCCGAGGCAGCCGAAGATTGTCCCGCGCCCGGCCCGTAAAACAAAAGGTTGCCTGCGAGGTCCGAAGACACATATATCGCATTAAATACCCCGGAAACCTGGGACAACAGGTGCGTGTCGGGTATTAAAGTAGGATGCACCCTTACTTCAAGACTATTGCCTTCGCGTTTGCTGATAGCCAGCAATTTTATCTCTAATCCTAATTCCTTGGCATAATTGATGTCCGATAAAGAAACCTGTGAAATCCCTTCGGTATAAACATCATTTATATTTACAAGTTTTCCGAAACAGAGATAGGTAAGCAGGATAAGTTTATGCGCCGAATCTACGCCTTCGATATCCAAAGTGGGATTTTTTTCCGCAAAGCCTCTTGTCTTGGCTTCGCGCAGTGCGTCATTAAAAGAACAGTTATTTTTAGACATCTGGGAAAGAATAAAATTTGAGGTCCCGTTTACAATCCCAAAAATACTGTTAAATTTATTAGCGACCAGCCCTTCGCGCAGCGACTTTATAATGGGGATACCTGCCCCTACTGATGCCTCAAAATATATACTCTTTCCGCAATCCTTAGCATGGGCGAATAATTCTTTGCCTTCCTGCGCCAGGAGCGCTTTATTTGCAGTTACGATATTCTTGCCTTTTTTTAAAGCCTCGGCTATATATTCCTTTGCGGGATGTATCCCGCCCATCAGTTCTATAACAATGTCTATCTGAGGGTCGTCGATGATAAGTTTAGCGTCGCGGGTGAGTAAACTCTTGTCAGCGCTTACGTTCCTTTTTGAAAGAATATCCTTATCGCAAATCCTTTTGATGTTAATTTCCAAGCCTATTTTATCGCTTAACAGCTTTTTTCTCTCGCGCAGGATTTTAACGACACCGGAACCTACGTTACCGAAACCGATTATTCCTATATTTACTTTTTTCATAGTCTACCTTCTATTTATTTAAGTAATATTCCACTGTTTTATTGATTATCTGCCGGTGGTTTTCGTCGATAGCCAGGAATTGAAGCCTTGTATCATAGATTAAATCTTTAGTAATTTCTTTTGATTCCACGACCCTTCCAATAACCATAATGGGATTGCGTTCAAAGGGGAGTCTTATCTCCAGGGCAAGATTAGTGCCTGTTTCGAATTTCCTGTTTGTGGTAAGAAGCATACCCCCTAAACATAAGTTTTTTGTCTGGGTCACATCTGCATTATTAATCTCTTCTAAGATGCGGTAGGATACTATGAAACGGCCCTTTACCCTAGGCTGCCTACGTCTTTCTGCTCCTTCATAAGTCATTTTTTACTCCTTTCTTTAAGCAAAATCCAGGCTATGTATTCCCTGATTAATTCTTTTTGGTCATCTTTTAAACCCACAAATTCTAATCTGGTTATATAGCCGCATGCCTTGTATTCTCTTGACTCAATAACTTTTCCTTCGATTTCAAGCGCCTGATGGGGTTTGATAGGTATTTTTATACGGATGAAAAAAATTTCATCCGCGGGAAAAATGTTATTAGTGGTAATACAGATTCCTGTATCGCTCAAATCTTTTATAAAACTCATATCCCATCTAGTCTTGTTATCGAGGCTATAGCTATACTGGACACTAAGGGGTTTCTTTACTCGTACAGATCTTCTTCTTTCTTCTTCCATTATCTTTTTTCGCTATTGATAATCCACCTTACATATTCATGGAACAAAATCTGTATGTCTTCTTTCAAATTTTTGAATTCTATCCTTGTTATGAACGAGCCGGCGTAACCGGCGGATGTGGAATCTACAACCCTTCCGTAAATTTGTATAGCTTCAAAGGGCCTGGAGGGCAGTCTTAAACGCAAGGCTATGGTTGAATCTTTCTCAAAACGCCTGCCGGTTAAAATACAGACCCCGCTTTCACTGATATCTTTTACGGTGCTGATATCCCACGCATTATTAGCGGTATTGCCTAAACAATATTGAACAAAGAGTGTTGATTTTACGCGTACCGACCTGCGTCTTTCTTCGCCCATCCTCTTTTAAGCAATTTTATCGGGGAGGTGGGACTTGAACCCACGACCTTTTGAACCCCATTCAAACGCGCTAGCCAAACTGCGCTACTCCCCGTAATTTAATTCTATAAATGATGGGGGGCATCTTATTACTCCTCTTTTTTCTCCCGTGTCATGAGGTCTCTAACTGCTTCCAGGGGAGATTTATTTTTATAAAGAACAAAATAAACTTGTTCCGTAATCGGCATATCCACTTTTAATTTCTTGCTTAAGAGATATGCGGATTTTGTCGTCGGTACACCTTCGGCGACCATCTGCATATGGGTTATTATATATCGCAGAGATTTGCCTTTGCCTATATTTTCACCTACAAACCTATTACGGCTATACGGACTAATGCAGGTAGTCACCAAATCGCCTAATCCGCTTATACCGCTAAAAGTCCTGACATTAGCGCCCATTTTATGACCTAAACGGGAAATCTCTACCAGTCCCCGTGATAAAAGCGCTGCCTTAGCGTTTGTACCAAACCCCAATCCGTCTGATATACCGCAGGCAATCGCAATGACATTCTTTAAGCTGCCGCCCAATTCTACCCCGATTACATCATCTGTCGTGTAAACTCTAAATGTTCCGGTCATAAAGATATCCTGCAGATATTTCTTTAATTCTTTCGAATGAGAGGCAATCACCGCCGTAGTCGGTTTATCTTTAGCCACTTCATGGGCAATAGTCGGTCCGGAAAGTACGCCTAATTTTATCCTGCCTAACTCCTCGTATATTATTTCTGATACCCTCTTAAGTGATTCTATCTCTAAACCCTTTGTCACGCTCAGATATATTGTATCCTGCGCAAATCGCAGTTTCTTAATTTTTTTTAATATCGCGCGTATATATTCAGAGGGGATAGCAAAGATAATCAATTGTTTGTTCCGGACCGCAGCATTTAAGTCAGAGGTAATTCTTATCTTTTGAGGTATTTCGATACCGGGTAAAAATTTTGTGTTTATTCTTTTTTTGTTCAAATACGCGGTGTAATCCGGAAATGCCCCCCAGAGAGTGACATCGAAGTGTTTACGTGACAATAAAATTGCCAGAGTAGTTCCCCAACCACCGTCGCCTAAAATCGATATTTGCATATGTTTAACCTGAACGGTGTTCTTTAACTTTCCCCTTGTGTCTCTTGAAAATGAATCCTGGGATAAATATTGGTCAAATTTTTCTCTTCGCGGGTGATGAATTTTACACCCACAGCAAAAGTTCCGTTTTTATTTTCTTGAATTCTGACCACTTTGCCGATAACTCCGTTCTGGTAAATTAAGCTTCTGCTCTCTATTTCTTCGCAAACAATCAAGATTCCTTTATCGAATGAAAGCCATAATATATCTTCAAGGTTCACCTTATCGCTTATATTGCAAAGCAACCCGGCTTCGCTTACGTTTACAGTATAACCTTCGAGTAATTTCGAGATTGTCTCTTGTTTGCATACTTTATAAGCAAGAGGCATAGTATATTCCAGCCTTAAAAATTCGCGTCTTTCCTGACCCGTATAAGAATCATCCATAAAATTGTCCTTGGTTTATGCAATCTGCAAGTTGCCTTTATTCGTTCTTAATTTTGCCAATTCCCAGCTGTATTCGTAAAGGTGCAAACCCTTACTTACCGCGATAATCTCGCCGTCTGCGACCCCTATTTCTTCGGCCATATGCTTTTTTACCAGTTGCAACCCTCCTAAATTGGAAGGAAAACCGCCCCAGAGGTCCCAGGAACGGAAATATAATATAAAATGCAATTTCCCATAGCGCACCCGTGTATCGATAAGCCTTAGACACGGCGGGTCATCCAGTTTTATATCCGAAGGCATCCCTATTTCCATTATTGCCTGGTTCGTCCCAAAGCCCTGCTCTTTATAAATCTTGATGACTTCTTCGACCTGGTTTACCTCCAGGGGCATCTCTTTGCTCATTTCCTTGCCGTTGACCTTCTCTTTAAATCTTACTTTTGGTTCGACTAATCTCTCTCCGTATGTATAATCCTCGCTTTCTGTTTTTGCGCCGGTAAGCAGGTAACCTAAATAACCCTGGATGTAATTCATATCCGTCGGAGCAGGGATAGACATTCCTTCAGGTATAATCGGGATAATCTGATGAGCAGGGTTTTTTACCTTGACGACTACAAAATCAAATTCCAGGCGTTTTTGCCCCTGATAACTTCCCCTGGTTATCGTATAGACATGGCCTTCTTCCAAAATCCGGCTTAAGGCTTGAAACCAGGCGTCGTCTAAATCAAAGGCATCGATAAAAACTGGATTTAAAAATCCGTTTTCTGGCATAATTAATTACTCAATTTATGTTCGTTATCGCTCCATAAGTTGTGCACTCATTGAAAGCGGGAGAAGGGAATCGAACCCTCATATATAGCTTGGAAGGCTATTGTTCTACCACTGAACTACTCCCGCGCTACCTAGCGCGCACCGACGCAAGACCTATTAGCGTCGGGTGCTGCAAAATCATCAAAATGGTGGGCAGGAGAGGATTCGAACCCCTGAAGCGCAAGCGCAACAGATTTACAGTCTGTCCCCTTTAGCCACTTGGGTACCTGCCCATATCTTTTCAAAGCTGGCGACCCGAATTGAACGGGCGACCTCCTCATTACAAGTGAGGAGCTCTACCAACTGAGCTACGCCAGCAAAATCTATTTTTCAAGCAAATCAAATCTCGATTCATACTTAGAAGCCATAACTACATATTTCTTCTGTTTATTCTTAGTCGGCTCGAATCGTAATTTACATATACTTCTATTTTTAATACCGTTTAATGGAACAAAATACACTTTGTTTCGTTTCGAAGAATATACAGCAATAATATCGATGTCTTTTGGTGAATAATGTATAATATTGTAATTATTACAACCCCTCACTCTTACTTCAATTGTTCCATTTTTGGGGGTAGCGTACTTAACTTGGATACGTTTAAAAACTCCATTCTTTTCAGTAACTATATCATATCTATTATCTTCTCCCCAAGGGATAAGAACATTAAATCTATTTTGCTTAAGCAAATAAGTAACAAAAGCTTCAGCGATATCACCTTTTTGTTTCGTGATAGCCATATCAACTATACTTTTTTATCGCCTCGGGTATTTTGGCAATTATATCCGAAGCAATCATACCCATTTGAGTTTTTTCTTTTGCCGCTAAATCACCGGCTAACCCGTGCAGGTAAGTTCCATATTTAGAAGCCTGGAAACCATTTAAACCTTGCCCGAGGAATGCGGCAATAATTCCGGTCAGCACATCACCGCTGCCTGCGGTTGCCATTCCGGGGTTACCGGTTCTATTTATGTAGAGATTATCCTTATAATCGGCCACTACTGTTTTATTGCCTTTTAAAACTACCGTTACATTATAACCGCGGGCAAATTTCCTGGCAATCTCTTTTCTGTTTTTTTGTATTTTCGCCATACTGATTCCTGCAAGCCTGGACATTTCGCCCGGGTGTGGAGTCAATATTTTGGCGTATAGCGTATGGCGTATAGCGTATAGCGTTTCTAAATGACCGACCAGGGCATTAAGCCCGTCGGCATCAATAACCATAGGCTTATGTATTTTAGACATTACTTTTCGCACTAAGGCTTGCGTTGATTTATTCCGGGTAAGCCCCGGCCCAAGAGCCAGCACGTCAATATCCTTTGCGAAATCTTTTATCTTTTTATAACCGCTTAAACTCAGCGTTCCCTCGCTGGTTTCTGTCAAAGGAAACGTCATTACTTCTTTGGGCTTAATTTTGATTATCGCGTTGTTTAAACTCTCCGGTATCCCTAATGTAACCATTCCCGCACCGCAGCGCATAGCTGCCTCAGCGCATAAAACTGCGGCGCCGGAGAATCTAGCCGAACCGGCCAGGATAAAAATATGTCCGAAATCACCTTTATGAGAATCAGTCTTTCGTCGTAATAATTGCGAAGGCAGTCGCATAATTTTTTACATGGGAAATAGAAATCATGATAGCGGAATCTTTGGCCTTACCTTTGGTTTTACCGTTTAAAACCTCGCAGTAGGGCCGGCCTTCCTTATCGTTTAAAATCTGAACATCTTTCAAATTCAGCTTCATATTGCCCAGCGCCTTAAACACCGCTTCTTTAGCGGCGAATCTGCCTGCAAGATGCGGATAAAAGTTCACGCGGGTTTTGGCATTTTTCAGTTCCTCTTTAGTGAATACGCGGTTTAGGAAGCTTGCGCCCCACTTTTCTATCGCCCTGCGCAGGCGTCCGACTTCGGTTATATCCACCCCGGTTCCTATGATCATTTTTCTTTACCGCCTTCCAAACCCGCATTGGAATTCCAAAAGTTTCTTCATCTGTCGGACTGCCTCTTCCAGTCCAACAATTACCGAACGGCACACTATAGAATACCCGATATTAAACTCTTCTATGAGTTTTATCCGAGCAATGGCTTTTGTATTCTTATAATCTAACCCGTGTCCGGCAAAAACATGTAATCCTTTACGGGCAGCATAAATAGCAGCTGTCTTTAATTCTTTAAGATGAATTTTAAGCTCGGAATCTTTTTGAGCATTGGCGTATCTTCCGGTATGCAGCTCTATTCTTTTGACTCCCAACTTTTCTGCGGCATCAATTTGTTTTTTGTCAGGGTCGATAAATAAACTTACGGGGATACCTTTATCGTTTAGCTTCCCGCAGGCGTGCTTGATTTTTTTAAAATTAGAAACAACATCCAAACCGCCTTCTGTAGTCAATTCCAGTCTTCTTTCCGGCACAAGGGTTGCCTGGTCAGGCTTTAGTTTACAGGCTATCTTGACAATATCAGGGTTGATTGACATTTCTAAATTTAATCCGGCTTTTATGTTTTTTTTTAATAAATATAAATCTTTTTCCTGTATATGCCTGCGGTCTTCCCTGAGATGCACCACTATGCTGTCCGCGCCTGCTTTTTCACAGAGCAATGCGGCTTGAATCAGATCCGGTTCTTTTCCGTGGCGGACTTCCCGTAACGTTGCCACGTGGTCGATATTTACCCCTAATCTTGCCATTCCTTTTTTTAGTTTAAAATTGCATCCGTAATTTTTAATGCCTGTGATACCTCTTTTACGTCATGCACCCGCAAAATACTCGCTCCGTTTACCGCCGCCAAAACGCAGGAAGCAACGGTCCCGAAAATTCTTTCCATCGGCTCGGCATTTAACATCCTGCCGATAAAGGATTTCCTGGAAGTTCCAACCAGTATGGGCCTGCCCAGGGATTTAAGTTCTTTCAGCCTTTTTAATATCCGGAGGTTATGCTCTAAAGTCTTACCGAAACCAATCCCCGGGTCGATTATTATTCTCTCACGGTTAATACCGCCTGCTTCAGCGCGGTTTATAGCTGCATTTAAAAATAATATAATCTCATCCATTAAAGATCCGTATACGGGATTTTTTTGCATAGTAGAAGGCTTACCCTTCATGTGCATAATTACCACCGCTGCTTTATATTGAGCGGCTATCTTTGCCATTTTAGGATTCGTTAATCCCGTGATATCATTTACAATAACTGCGCCGTTATCTAAGGCCTGTTTAGCCACTTCGGGTTTATACGTATCAATTGATATAGGCACTTTTATTTTTTTAGCCGCTGCTTTTATTGCCGGAATTGTCCTCTCCAGCTCTTCTCGGATAGATAGCGGCCTTGCCCCCGGACGAGTTGATTCCCCTCCGATATCAATAATATCTGCCCCGTCCTCTACCAGCTTTTGCACATATTCAATAATTTTATCAACTGAAGGCTGATAACTGAAGGCTGATAGCTGATGGCTGATAGCTGACGGTTGATAAAGACCGTCTCCGCTAAATGAATCGGGAGTGAGATTGAGAATACCCATAATACTGGTTGTTTTCCCAAAATTTAATTTATATTTGCCGAGATTGAAACTAAATTCGCGGCGCGAATAATTATTAAGTAAACGGGACAGTTCCCCGGCTAACTTATCCAGGCCGAAAGGCTGGACCTTTAGTTTTTCGCATAACCGGCTCAGTTGGGATAAATTGCCGATAAGAAGACACTCGGTTTTTTTGTTCCCGCCGGTTAGAACCCGGCGGGGAACAGCGGCATCAGCCCCTAAAGAAAGCATTTCCTGCTTTAATATGTTTGCCGCTATGCAGGATACGGAATCCACTTTGATTAAATAATTGATTGCCTTCGGAAGCATGATCCGGATACCGTAGGGGTCTACTTTAATCCGGCGCAGGATTCTATCTAATTCCTTTGCGTTATCGACTTGAAGTAGGCGCATTGACATATTAAGCGGAATCGTTCTTTTGTACACCGAGCAGCTGTTTTACCGCTTCTCCGTCCAAGACTTCCTTTTCAAGCAGCGTATCTGCCAAAAGCCTTAATTTATCCAGGCTTTTCTTTAATAAGTCCTTTGCTTTATCATAAGCCCCATCGACTATTTTCTTTACTTCCTCGTCAATGAGGCGCGCGGTCTCATTACTATAATTTCTCTCTTCCACGATATCGCGCCCGAGGAATATCAAACCTTCTCTTTTCCCTAAGGTAACGTTGCCCAATTTTTCGGACATACCGAACTGGGTAACCATACGCCTGGCCATAGTGGTGGCTGTCTCAAGGTCATTTTGTGCCCCTGTGGTAACTTCGCCCAGAATTATATCTTCCGCCGCACGTCCGCCGAGCATCATGGTAATCTCCGAAATAAGCTGATGTTTTGTCCAGTAGTGCCTGTCTTCAAGCGGAGGCGTAAAAGTATATCCGCCGGCTAACCCCCTGGGAATTATAGAAACTTTTTTCAAAGGGTTGACTTCAGGCAATAATAGAGAGAGAAGCGAATGTCCGGATTCATGAAGCGCGGTTATTTCTTTTTCTTTTTTGGACATAATGCGGCTCTTCTTTTCCGGCCCCATAAGCACTCTTTCTATCGATTTTTCGAAATCAACCATCTCGATTGAATCTTTATTGAATCTGGCTGCCAGAAGCGCTGCTTCGTTACAGAGATTGGCAAGATCTGCGCCGGAAAATCCGGGTGTCTGGCTGGCGATAGATTTTAAATCCATCGCAGGAGATAATTTCAGTTTCCGTGTATGAACGATTAATATTTCTTCCCTCCCCTTTATATCGGGAAAATTCACTACAATATGCCGGTCAAATCTTCCGGGCCGCAGAATTGCCGGGTCCAGTGTATCGGGACGGTTAGTTGCGGCGATTAAAATCAAGCCTTGCGCGGTATCAAATCCATCCATCTCCACAAGGAGGGCATTTAAGGTCTGTTCCCTCTCGTCATGTCCTCCGCCTATCCCGGAAAAACGCAGGCGCCCCACCGCGTCGATTTCATCAATGAAAATAATCGCGCCTTTTCCCGAACTTTTAGCCGCGCGCCTGCCTTGTTCAAATAGGTCCCTTACACGGCTGGCTCCCACGCCGACAAACATCTCTACGAAATCAGAACCGGAAATACTAAAAAAAGGCACTCCCGCTTCTCCGGCGACAGCCCGGGCAATGAGTGTCTTACCGCATCCGGGAGGGCCGACAAGCAAAACTCCTTTAGGAATCTTACCGCCTAATCTCTGGAACTTTTTGGGGTCTTTTAAAAATTCAATTACCTCTTTAAGTTCTTCTTTTGCTTCATCGACTCCCGCAACATCGTTAAAAGTCGCCTTTTCGGTCTCTTTTCCGGTATGAATCTTGGGCTGCACTTTGCCGAAAGACATAATCCTGTTGCCGATCTGTTCTCCCCGCGAAGCCATCATCCACCAGAAAAATATAAGCAGGCCTACCGGCAGTAAATTAAGCAATAAACTTGCCAATAAGGTACGCGGAGGCTTAACCTCGAAATATCTCAGGTTTTGCCGCATAAGAGAAAGAAGTTCAGGGTCGTTTTCGGGAATGTGCACAAAAAATTTACTGTTGTCTGTGAGTTCGCCCTGAAGCACACCCTCGGTTTTAGTTATTGTTTTAATCTTATCCGGTGAATTTTTTAAAAGGCCATAGAATTCGCTGTAAGCCATCTCTTTAGGCAGTCCCGATAAGTTTATAAACGGAGAGGATAAGAATAGATATACCAAAAGAATTATAACCAGCCAACCCCAGGGAAAGCGTTTTAATACCTTGTTCTTCTTAAACTTGTGACTATTATTATTTGGCATTTTTTATCTCCAATCTTAAAGTTTTATTATATCTATAAATAAGTATAAAATCAAGAAGTTATTAACATTTACGGGCCAATCAAAAGTCATTTTTTTCGGCAAAAAAAACAAAGATTTTTTTTCGTTTTTACCACTGAGATATTTTTGGGAAGGTCTACCACTGAATCCATCGGACGGTTAAAGATTAAATCCTCAATCTCTTTTATATGCTGGAAAGTTATTGAGCGGGTGTCTTTTTTAATCCGGTTAATATTCAGCCGTAATACCAGCCTGCGGATTGCCGGGTGCATCCCGGAAATTATCCCGAGGTTAATTTTTAGATTCGCCCGTTTAAAAACCTTAAGGGACTGCCGGTTTAAATAGTCGTAATCATAACCGATACTTTCCGCTGTATTGCTCAACACTTCTTTAATATTCCTGTTATATTTTTTTTCTAATAAAGGTATTAGTTTGTGCCTTATTTTATTCCTGAAGTAGATATCCTGGGAATTGGAAGCGTCAATGCAGGCTTTAATCTTCTTACGTTTCAGGAATATTTCAATATCTTTACGTCTGGTTTCAATCAACGGACGGATGATTACCATCTTGCCAAATGCCCTTTTGGGGAGGATCCCCGATAAACCGTATAAGCCTGTCCCCCTTAAGAGGCGCATCAGTACTGTCTCAGCACGGTCATCGAGGTTGTGGGCTAAGGCAATCTTTGCGGCTTTTATCTTTCTCGCAACTTTGAATAAAAAACTCATACGGGCATTCCTGGCAATCTCTTCGAGCGAACCGCGTTTCGCTATCGCCTTAACATTTATCTTTGCAACTGTCACGGGTAATTTTAATTTTCCAGCTAAACACCGGACAAATTCGCCGTCTTTAAAAGAACCGTCCCTTAGCATATGGTCTAAATGCGCCACGTGCAGATTAAGTTTAAACTCTTTTTTGAGGCTGTTCAATATACAAAGCAGGGTTACTGAGTCCGGCCCCCCGGAAACCCCGACCAATATCCGGTCACCGTGTGTGATAAGATTGAATCTCTTAATTGTACCCTTAACTTTATCTAAAATTAGCGCCACTCCGAAACCTTTCGGTCGATAAAATATACCCGTTTAGTCAACCCATTCTCAGACGATGGATAAATCCAGATTTCCCTGCCAAGCGTATCATTTTTCTTTTCTAGAGGAATACCCAACAGTCTCTCTACCACAGAAACATTCATACCTCTCTTAAGGCTTGTTGCAGGGCTCTCCCCTTCTTTTAATTTGGGTATATAGATTTTTAAGATATTCAGATTCTTGGTAAATTCAGATTTTAAATCGGTGACTCTTTTACTGAAATTTACCAAAGAACCGTTGGGGCATTGACAGAGGGTATATATCTGGTTATATACTCCATAGAGGTCCATCATGGCGATATGATATTCCAGGTATTGTTCAGGACAATTCTTCACTACGACCGTTATTTTTTCTATTTCCCTGTTAAAATACGCCAGTTTATTTAAAGTGCCTTTTTCGTCTTTAAAATAATTCTTTATTTGGCTATTAAAATCAAGGCCTTTTTTGATTGCATTATCCCAAATCCTGGCAATATCGTCCAGCATCATGTAGGATAAATGAGTGTTATTGATGATATACCTGCTTGCCTTGATTAATTTATTTTCATATTCCGATTTTGTAACTTCGATTAAAGTTTGTTTTTTACGGAAGGTAAGGTTGGAAAATAAAACCCCGGTTAAAAAACAAAATATTCCGACCAACAACAATAATAATTTGTATCTATTTGTCATTCTTTGGGTTTTTGAATAAAAAGGCAACCCTTCACTCTTTAAGAGTTGCCTCAGGATTAACCCATGCTAACTTCATTTCCGCCTTTTATTTTAGTAGCTGGTGGCGGCGAGTGGATTTAAACCACTGGCAAATCGGGTATGAGCCGACTACTCTATCAGGCTGAGTTACGCCGCCAAATTCATTACCGTTATCTTCCGCGTTATGCCAAATGAAGTATATTAACACAAAATAAGGATAAAGCAAATCTACAGTAACTATTATACTTCTAAATTCGTGTTTCTTGAAGTGTTTTTTATCATGTATTGTGATATAATGCTGATATGATTAAAAAAGGAGTTTTTTATTTATGTCTCGTTTTTTTATGCGGTTGTGCTTACCTCAGTTACATAAAGGGCCCTTTTACCGATATCCCTAACTTCCGGAAGGTTGATAACATACTCTATAGAGGAGGTCAACCCCGTGCAAAAGGCTGGGAAAAAATACAATCCATGGGAATTAAAACCGTAATTAGTCTGCGCGGTGAAAATGAAGAGTTGCTGAAAGAAAAGGAATTAGTAGAAAACAAGGGCATGCATTTTTATAATATTGCGCTGAGCGTTTATCGCCAGCCTGCTGAAAAACAGGTAATAACATTTTTGGAAATTATTCTGACTGAATCCAATCAGCCGGTTTTCCTCTACTGCAATAACGGCAGAGACAGAACCGGCGCTATGGTGGCTTTATATAGAGTGGTGGTTTACGGCTGGACAATAAAAAACTCATATAGGGAAGCCAGGAAATTAGGATTCTGGCCGTATCATGGAGAAGAAGCGGTTTTGAAAAAATTTATCCACCAGCTTAAAGATAAAAAGCTATATTTTGATAAAGCAAAAGAGTTGTTATATGAGAAAAATCATTAATGTCATAATCTTACTGGGTTTGTTTTTATTCCTATCTCAGAAGTCATATGCTTATACGACAGAACACCATTTAGTAAATATGGGCAGAGATTTATTAAACGTAGTTGCCTTTCCTTTAAAGGCTATATTTATTCTGGGACCTCAAGAAATAAAAACGATGTATAAATATGAAGTATATGAACGGGAGAAACCGGAAAAAAGAGGCCTTCTGCGTTATAAGCTGTTTGCTGTCTGGAGCGCGCCTGCCGTAGAATTAAGAACTGTAATTGACGGGCTGGTGAACAGCGTAGCAGCGGGCGGTAAATTTTTTAAAGAATTCCTCTCCATTCCCTTCAGTGATTAGAAATTGCCCCCCCTTTACATCATTCTTTATAACCTAACCCTATGGAATTTAATGCGGTTATGTGTTATACTCTAATTGAGAGGGCTATGGTTAAGATTATAAAAACGGAAGAGAAAGATGTTTACTCCTCGTATAAATTCCTTAATTTTAATTTTGTTTTTAATTCTGACAGTGCCCCTCTACGCTCAAAATAAAGAAGATATATACAGTGAAGAATGGCTTAAATTTCAGTCTGAGAAAGCCGATTTAGCTTTTAAGAAAAAACTCCTTGCAGATTCTTTTTCGCAAAATACCGCCCCGGGAAAGGACAGCTTTTTTAAACGCTGGTTTAAGTCCCTTGCACTCGCCGCCCCATCAGATAAGAATAAGGAAAAAACAAGATTAAGGAACGAATGGAAAGAATTTCTGGGGATAGATATTTTTTATCCCTATTTTAAGGCCAAAGAAGTCGAAAACTACGTGAAAGAAAAGACCGCTCTTAGTTTTTTAAATATGAAAGGCAGGACGGAATTTGACGAAGGCGCAAATCAGGTAAGGTATATCTTCAAAAAAAAATTTTAGAAATTAAAGATGCGGCGCCAGAATAAGATAATACCGACACCAACGGCATTTAGAGATGCAATAAGAACCACTGCCGCAGCAATATCTTTGACTAATCTTATTAATGTATGGTACTTCCGTGTAGACATGTCTATTATCATCTCAATAGCGGTATTAAACATCTCCGCCATAAATACCAAGGTTATAGTGATACAGAGCGCTACTAACTCGATACCTTTCAGTTTATAATATACACCCAAAAGAAAAGCGGCAATGCCTGACAAGAAGATAATCCGCATATTTCGATGATATAAAAAAAGATAGGTAATACCTATCAGTGCAGTCCTTAGGCTTTCCCTAAAGCCGTGAAATCCAAATATCCGGCGTAATACTTTTAGTCTCTTCACTTTTAATGAGCGCACAACTTACGGAGCGAAGCGAACGTAAGTTATCTGCGCGAATTAATCCCCACGCATAGATTTGTCTGCTACTTATTTAACTATAACGAGCAGCAGTATTAAAATAAAAACAATCGAGAATATATAAAAATCATTAAAATAATAGAAATCAAGGATCCTGTCTTTTAAAGAATATCTTTGCAGGGGCTGCAGATATTGTTTGCTTTTTTTCCTAATCTCTTCAACCTGTTCACGTTTGAATCTTAAATACAGGCCACCCACCTTATAAGCCGGCAGCGAGCCATTTTCCGCTAAATCCATGACTTGCTTTTCTGTAAGGTTTAGCATTAGTGCGACGTCCCTGATTGTTAGGAGTTTCTCTTCAGCCATTTTTAATGAGCGCATAACTTATGGAGGCAAAGCCGGCATAAGTTATCTGCGCGAATTAATCCCCACGCATAGATTTGTCTGCTACTTATTATCGGCAAATCTGTGGGGAAAGTCCGGCCTTACAACTTATTTACCGATTTTACCGGCAGCAATCCACGAATCAATGGATTTTCTTTCAAACTTCCAGTCGTTTCCCTGCTTTGAGGCGGGAATTTTGCCTGAGTTTGCCCATTCAAGGACTGAATTTAATTCTACCTCCAGATAACGTGCCAGCTCTTCGGAATTAAAAAAATCGCCCAGCATTGAACATTTACCGTCGAAAATTCCGCCGTCTTCAATATTTAACCTTACGGGGAAAATTTCTCCTTCAACAACAGCTGTTGATAAAAGGATCAATGATTCTTTCGCAATGATCTTTCCTTTTATTCTCCCTGCCACAACAATAGTGTCCCCGGTAATATCAGCCGATACAGTTGCCGTTTCACCTATTGTCAGATTGCCCTTTGTTTCCAAAATCCCTTCAAATTTACCATTTATACGCAGGTTTACGGAATCTTTAAAACTCAGAGTGCCTTGCATTGATGCATCGACATCAAGAACTTTGTCTTCCGGTTTCTTTTTAAAAGCCATTATCCCTCACCTCCTTTATAGTTTTCCTACTCCTTCCCCAATAATTCCTTTTCCATACGGCCCAGGAATAAAAGGACAATCAACGCCAAGGCAGTGGTAAAAAAACTGGCAACATAAAATCCGCATCCCGTGGCTAGACCGATTCCTGCAACTACCCAGAGGCTGGCAGCGGTGGTCAGCCCTTTTATACCTTCCCTTTCTCTCTCCCGCATAATAGCGCCGGCGCCCAAAAAACCGATACCCGTAATTACACCCGAGGCAATCCGGCTGGGATCTAACGCACTTATACCTTTATATATATCAAAAACATACATAGATGTCAACATTATAAGACAAGAACCTATACAGACCAAAATATGTGTACGTAATCCTGCTGCCCGGCGATGCAATTGGCGTTCCAGGCCAATAAAACCGCCCATAATCAATGATAATGATAACCGTATGATAATTTCTTTGTCAGCAAGCATCTTTATCCCCCCTATCCTTTAAGGCTGGGTGTCATTCCAAAACAGCGCTTAGATTTAAATCAGACCCGTATCCTTTTTTAAACAGCCGATATCCTAACCCGGCAACCATTGACGCATTATCCGTGCAATATTCTATTGCAGGAAAAAATATGTTTAATTTTTCGTCCTTTGCTTTCGGGATAAATTTTTCTCTTAACCGCCTGTTTGCGGCTACGCCTCCGCCCACGACTAAATTTTTAGCCTTTTTAATTCTACATGCTGAAAGAGATTTATCGATTAGCGTGTTTACTACGGATTCCTGAAAAGAAGCGCATATATCTTTGACTGGTGACTTGGTGACATGGTGACTTTGTGACTTTACATAATAAAGCACCGCGGTTTTAATACCGCTGAAACTGAAATCAAAAGGATTCTTTGTATTAGAACAGGCAAACTTTATCATCCTGGAATTCCCGCCCCGGGCTAATTTTTCGATTATCGGACCGCCCGGATAACCCAATTTTAAAATCTTCGCCACTTTATCGAATGCCTCTCCGCAGGCATCATCTTGTGTTGAACCCAAGAGAGAAATTTTAAGGAAATCTTCCACATAATATAAACTCGTATGTCCTCCTGAAACAATCAATGCTATAAAAGGAAAACCCGGGATATCCCTGTTTAAGAAACTCGCATAGATGTGGCTGTAAAGATGGTTAATCCCTAAAAAAGGAATATCCTTTGCCAGACTTATTGCCTTGGCAAACGATATCCCCACCAGCAATGAACCTAACAGCCCGGGCCCTTCAGTTACACTGACCAATTTTATATCTTTCCAACTTACCGAAGCTTCTTTTAAAGCGCAGTCTACCACACCGGTTATTGTTTCCAGTTGTTTACGAAAAGCTATTTCAGGAACAATACCCCAGTATTTCTTGTGAAAAGACAATGAGGAACTGACGATATTAGAAATAATTTTCTGCCCGTCTTTTACAACTGCTGCCGCAGTCTCATCGCATGATGTCTCTATTCCCAGTACATACATATTTAACGCACTAATTCAGACACAAATACGAATTGATACCCCTCTTTTGCTAATTCCGGCATTACCTCTTTTAATATCTCCAAAGTAATCCTGCGGTCATGGCCGATCGCGATTACTTCCCCTCTTTGTCTTGCTTTTATTTTCAACTGGTAAATCTGGCGGCGTATATATTTTGCATCCAGGTTATTGTCTAAAAACACATCTCTTTTGGCAAATTCGACATTCATCTTACCGGCTGATTCCTGCCCTACGGATTTTGCAGTCACGAAGCTGTCTAAAAAATAGAGGTGCCTGTTTTTTAATTCATTAAATATTATACTCATTGTCCTGGAATCTTCCGTGGCCTTCGAACCCATATGATTGGAAACGCCTTTGACATACGGGATACCGCCTAAGTCCGTATCAATGATTTTTCTGATTTTTGCTTCATCCATTGAAGTTAATATAGTATTATTTTCCAGATTTAATTTTTCATGGGGCTCCATAGGCAGATGCAGTATGATTTCAAATCCCAGGCGATGGAGTTTTCCGGCTAAAGTTTCGGAATAACTGAGGCCGGGTAATACAGAAAAGGTAACGGGATATTTTATATCTTCCATGATACCCAGGTTATTTGAATTGTAACCCAGGTCGTCTATGACAACGGCAATTTTTGCTTTAATTTCTTTCAGTGCTTTTGGCATCTTTCGTATTTTGAAAGACGGCTTAGGCGCGATAGCAAATATAATAAATACCGCTAGAATTATTATAATAATGAGCAGTATAGCGATTGTTATTTTAAACCCTGTCTCTCTGTTCATATTAGAGTGAAATCATTTCGCCGATTTAAAAATTTTTATTGCCTTTAAAACATCCACAGCCCGCGCCAATTGATTGTCGGATTTATAATCCAACTCTGTTTCGTTTTTATCTTTGGGCGTTATTTCTTTTTTTTCTGTTATTTCTTCGAATATGTCCTGGGATTTGTTAACCTCGTTTTCTTTGTCGTCTGCTTTAGCCAAGAGTTCCACTTTAGCTTCTTCTACAACAATATCCGGTATAACGCCTTTCCCATGAATCACATTATTCAGGGGGGTAAAATATTTACTTGTAGTCAGTCTCAAAGCTGAACCGTCACCCAATGGCACGATTGTCTGCACCGAACCTTTACCGAATGACTTGGTTCCCAGTATTATTGCGCGTTTATAATCCTTAAGAGCTCCCGCGACTATCTCACTGCCGGATGCCGAACCTTCGTTAATCAAAATAACCATCGGCAAGTCAATAACGGGATTGGCCGTCCGGGCCATAAATTCCATATTCTGTGAAGGCTTACGGCCTTTCGTTGATACAATAATTTTTCCTCTTTCTATGAATTTCCCGGCTACATCCACAGCGGCATCAAGCAGCCCGCCGGGATTATTTCTAAGGTCCAATATGACAGCGTTCATGCCCTGTTTAATTAAATTTTGCAGTGCCTTATCCAAATCAACAGCGGTATTTTCTCTGAATTCCACGAGCCGGATATAAGCTATACCGTCTTCTAATATCCTGGCCGCCTTTATATCCTGTATCTTGATTACGCCGCGTACGATTTTAAACTCTAAAAGTTTTTTTTCCGATTCCCGTAAAACCGTCATATTAACCGGCTCGCCTACCTTGCCCCTTAATTTCTTTACCGCATCGGTCAGCGTCATATCACGGGTTAATTCATTATTGATTTTAACTATCCGGTCTTTGGCCTTTATCCCGGCCTTCCAGGCAGGTGTGTCTTCAATGGGCGTAACCACGGTTAGAAGGCCGTCTTTTATGGTAATCTCAATACCTAAACCGCCGAATTTACCTTCGGTATCGACTTTTAATTCATTATAAGTATCCGGGTCCATAAATTGACTGTGCGGGTCTAAAGAGGCAAGCATACCCTTTAATGCCCCGTAAATCAAATCTTTGGGTTTAACCTCATCAACATAATCCGTCTGAATTATCGCCAGGGTATCTGAGAAAAGTTCAACTTGTTTAAAGAGTTCATTGCTCTTTTTCTTGTCTATGACTGCGCCGGGTAAAACCATTTTAGTAAAAGCGAAAATTACGGCAGCAATAATTAAACCTAAAATAAGTTTTTTATTCATTTACTTAACCTCCGTTTTAATATTTCCTGCGCGAGTTTGGGATTGGCTTTACCTTTTGTCTTTTTCATGACTTGGCCGACTAAAAACATAAGCGCATTTTCTTTGCCGGATTTAAACGATTCCACGGACTCGCGATTCTCCTCAATCACTTCTTCTATTTCCTTGTCCAGACTTGTCTCGTCGGAAATTTGTGCCAAGTTTTTCTCCCGGATTATGACCGAAGGCGGTTTACCGGTGGAAGCCATCTCCTCCAAAACGGATTTTCCGGTTAAATTAGAGATGGTTTGTTTTTTTTCCACAAGTTCAATAAGCTCAAGAAAATCATGCGCAGGGATACCGACTTCAGAAATTGTAATATTACTGCTGCCAGCCACTGCCGCTAAAGGGCCGATTAACCAATTAGCCACTGATTTTTTATTTTTATCGGGCCAGCCCTTAAAGCATTCTTCGGCATAATCGGCATTATCCTTATTAGAGACCAGAATCTTAGCATCGTATTCTGAAAGCCCGTATTCCTTCATAAAACGCTGTGCTTTTTTCTTGGGTAATTCCGGAATCCCCTTCCTTATTTCTTCGATTTTATCTTTTGAGATTATGAAAGGCGGCAAATCCGGTTCAGGAAAATAACGGTAATCTCTTGCCTCTTCCTTTGAGCGCATGGATAGAGTCTTTCCGGATTTTTCATCCCAGAGCCTTGTTTCCTGTATAACCGGCTCATTGTTTTTTAATAGTTCTATCTGGCGTTCGATCTCATATTGCAGGCCGTCTCTGACTGCTTTAAAGGAATTCATATTTTTTAATTCCGACTTAATCCCCAATTCTTTGCTTGCCTTCTTTCTAATTGAAATATTCGCATCGCAGCGTAAAGTCCCTTTTTCCATATCGCAATCAGAAACCCCCAGGTATTGGATTATGCTTTTCAAGGCGGTGAGATACTCGTAGGCCTCAAGAGGCGAGTTAATCTGGGGTTCAGTTACAATTTCCAAAAGCGGCTGGCCGGTACGGTTATAGTCCACCAGACTTATATCGTCTTTATGGATTAGTTTTCCCGCATCTTCTTCCAGGTGAGCCCGGCGTATGGCGATACGCTTAGGTTTATCGCCCGCATCAATATCCAGAAATCCGTTTTTGGAGATAGGTAAATCATATTGCGAAATCTGAAAATTTTTCGGTAAATCCGGGTAGTAATAATGCTTCCGGTCAAATTTTGTATATTCCTGGATTGTGCAATCAAGGGCTAAACCTACTTTAATAGAATAATCCAAGGCCGTATTATTGAGCACCGGCATAGAACCCGGAAATCCCAGGCATACCGGACAAACCTGGGTATTGGGCTCCTGTCCGAATTCAGTTGAACATCCGCAGAAAACCTTGGTTTTGGTTTTTAGCTGGACGTGTACCTCAAGTCCTATGACCGCTTCGTATTCCATATTAAAAGTCACAATGTCAGTGCGCAAGCCTCCCCGAAGGGGACAACGTCACAAAGTCACAAGTTGTAAACAATTTTATAAGTTAGGTTTTTGTTTATGCCAAACGGTACTCTGCTCATACGCGTAAGCAACCCTGAAAAGCATCTCTTCATTAAAAGGCTTAGCTAAAATCTGTAAACCTACCGGCAAACCATTTTTGGTATAACCGCAAGGGACTGATATTGCAGGGATTCCTGCCAAGTTTGCAGATATGGTATAAATATCTGAAAGGTACATTTCCAGAGGGTTATCAACCTTCTCCCCGATCTTAAATGCCGGCGTGGGCGAAGTAGGAGTGATCAGGCAATCAAAATTTTTAAAAACCTCATCGAAATCCTGCTTTATCAAAGTACGCACCCGGAGGGCGCGTAGATAATAGGCGTCGTAATAGCCGTGAGAAAGCGCGAATGTCCCCAAAAGAATCCTTCTTTTTGCTTCCTCTCCAAAACCGTCTCCCCGGGTCTTTTTATACATATCTATCAGGCGGCCAGCAGATTTCGGTTTTTGGTTAGTAGCACGTAAACCGTATTGCACCCCGTCAAACCTGGCTAAATTTGAACTGGCTTCTGCTGTAGCAACAATATAATAAACCGGTACCGCATATTGCGTATGCGGCAATGAGGCCTGTTTATAATCAGCACCTAAACTTTTAAGTTTGCATATCGCTTCTTCTACAATTTTCTTTACTTCCGGATTCATACCCTCAACAAAATATTCCTTAGGGATTCCAATCTTTATACCCTTGATATCCATGGCTAAGGACTTTGTGTAATCCGGTACCTCTATATCAATAGATGTAGAATCTAAAGGGTCATGGCCCGATATAACCTTCGTTAAAATAGCGCTGTCCCGCACGTCCTTGGTAAGCGGGCCAATCTGGTCAAGGCTCGATGCAAAAGCAATTAACCCGTAACGGGAAACTCTGCCATAGGTAGGTTTCAATCCTACGATTCCGCAAAATGCCGCAGGTTGGCGTATTGAACCGCCTGTATCTGAACCTAAAGCAAGAATTGCTTCATCGCTGGCTACCGCGGCGGCAGAACCTCCTGAAGAGCCGCCGGGGACATAATCTAAACCCCAGGGATTATGAGTCGTCCCAAAATAGGAATTTTCAGTGGATGAACCAAAAGCGAATTCATCCATGTTGGTCTTGATATCGAGTATTATCGCGCCCTCTCTTTTTAGTTTTTGGATTACCGTGGCATCGTAAGGAGGTTTAAAACCATCGAGAATCTTTGAACAACATTCTGTATTGTAACCTTCGGTGCAGATATTATCCTTAACGGAAACCGGTATGCCATTTAATGTCTGTTTATCATCCGCCGCGGCCTTTGGACCGCCGCAACTTAAAGGTTCCGCGGATTTATCCAGGCGCACGTAAGCTTTGACTTTTGCGTCGGTTTCTTTTATTCTTCCTATAAGCGAAAACAAAAGCTCTTTTGCGGTCGTTTGTTTTGTATTTAAATTTTCGAGTAACTCAACTGCTGTAAGCTTGAATAGTCCCATAATTATTCGATTACCTTAGGCACGCCGAAGAAATTATTTTCTCGAGAAGGCGCGTTCTCAAGGGTTTTATCCAGGGGCAAAGATTTAACCGGCGTATCTGTTCTTAACACGTTGTTAATAGGTAAGATATGGCTTGTAGGGTTGATATTTGTTATATTTACTTCAGTTAATTTGTTTATAAAATCCAGGATATCCTGGAGCTGTTTGGACAGCTTCTCCAGTTCTTCCGGATTTAGCTCTATGCGGCTTAAGTCCGCAACATATTTAACCGTTTCTTTTGATAATGGCATATTGGTTTAATCTTAACATTATTTACCTCAAAAGTCAAAGAATTTACTCTCGTCAAACATGTTTACGATATTATACTTTGATAATTTTATAAATTTAGTAATTGTCCCCCTTGATTTTTGCAAAATTTATGCTATACTTTTAACGTAAAGTTAGCCGACAATTTGACAATTAGGTAGTCCTACTGATAAAGGCAAACTAGCAGTAATGCTGGGGCGCAAAGCGACAGTCCCCGCCGTTTTGCTTCGCAAAACGAAGAAGCGGGGAGGCTGCGTTGCCAAAGAGGAAATTAACCTCAAAAACCCTGAAAGACTGCTTTTAGGGTTTTTTAGTTTAAGCCCCGGCTTATAAGTTTGCCGCCTGCCTGTTAAAATGACAGGCAGGCCGACGTGTAGGCCGGTTTTTTTTATTAGGAGCGATAAATGATAAATCCGGATTACGAAAGAAAAAATCAGCGTGTAGTAACATTCTTAAACCGTGAGGAAGTCGATTTCCTGGATAAATTAGGCAAGGATGCTCTTTTTTCAGCAGGCTTTAAACTATCCCGGGCAAAACTTATTGCCTGGCTTATTGATATCTTGAAAGGCCTTAATATAAACGGGGAAAATATGAAATCCGAAAAAGATTTGAAATACAGGGTTATGGAAGTATTAAAACAGAATATACAAGAAGGGTCAGTGCCCACCAGCCACGGTAGGTAAAGAGGTCAAACTATAGAGGTGAAAGATGAAGACGACAAAATGTTTAGGGATAGTAATATTGTCGGTGGTAGCCTTACTGGGTTACTTTCCTAAGCTTTTTGCTGAATCTTCGACGATAGCCGCAACTATCTCCATAGTGGTCTTGGAAAGACCGAAAGGACAAGTTGAGTTAGTGCCCGATGTTAAGGAATGCCTGGACAGCCAGTTACAAAAGAACCCGCAATCGTTGCCGGAGATAAAAGTTGAGGAAATGGCCCTAAGCCTTCAATCTCCGGAATCCCAGATGGTCAGATATACTATTTGCGAAAAACCTTAGAATTTCTTAGTCACTACGGGCTTGGGGATTACAGAAAAGTATACATCAAAGGTTAACTGATTTCCATCTAACTTTATCTGGATTTTTTCAGAGGAAGCTAATTTATATTCTATAGGCAGTTGAGTATAATTTATGGATACTTCATAGTCGCCCGGAGGCAGGATATCAAAAGAGAACCCGCCGTTTTCATCGCTTTGGGCTGTTCGCGTTTTCGGCGACAGATAAATGTCAACACCCTCCAATCCTTCCTCTCCAAAGTCATAGCTCCCATTATTGTTCTCATCAACAAAAACCCTGCCTTTAATGGTGCTCGCCTCTAATATCGGGAAATCCAATACTGTCGTCTTTCTGGATTCTACATTTACATTTATTGCCTCACCTATCCCTGAAACCACGTCAATAGGCAACTCTTTCATCTCTATATCAACTGTTTTGTCTCCGGGGACCACTTCTTCAAGAATATAAAACCCATTCTCATCGCTTTGAGCAACGAACTCATCAGCCACCCTTACTGTTACTCCTGAGAAAACCGGTTCTCCATAATCATAAATTCCATTCGCGTTTAAATCCCTGAAAATCCTGCCTTTAATCCTGCCCCATTTAGAAGGGCTGTTTATCTGGAATCTATTAAAAAATCTAAACAAAATCGACCAGCCCCTTGTATTACGATTTTGTTTAATACTTAAGTCATAGGGAGCAGAGTTAAAATCAAGCCCAAACCCGATATCTTTATTTATATCCCATTGAATACCGCTATTAAAAGAAAGAGGAGAAGTCTGCTCCTGCCCTTCTGTTCTTATATTGTCTATAATTAAATTTCCAAACACGGAAAAATTACTTTTAAGATAATACCGGAAACCAAAATCACTGGTATAATCGGTGGTCACGGGTGTACTTGAACCTTTATAGCTTGTTTTCTTGAGCTGCTGCCTCGTTCGCAAATACGAACCCCTTGATTTAGGTATAAATTTGAATAAAGAAAATGAGCCTGTATCCGAAAAGGAATCTGTCTGTGCATTGAGTTCATAACGGTCATAAGTAGCTAAGAGCATCCATTCCTGCCAGTTTTGGGAAAGGCTAAAAAGATAATCGTAAGATGTTGAATTGCTCATCCCTGAGGCAGGATCGCGGGTTTGGCTTTCTCCCTTTATCCAGTTGAATCCTAAGTTGGTATTGGTAAACAAAGAAAAATTCGTACCCAACGATAAACTTGTATTTTCGTTTGTGGGATCGGTTTCTATCCCATCCACGTTATCCTGCGATTCGGAATATCCTCCGGAAAAAGAAACCCGTTTAGTTAAATTATACCGGCTATATAAATCCCATCCTTTATAATCCTGGTAACCTGAAGGGTTGCCTAAAGAAGCATATTTGTCTCCGACAAATTCATATTTATAACCCCATAATAACTTTTCCCCATCCGTTTTTGTTTCGATACGCCAGTCGTTGTCTTGAACCGAATTTCCCCTGTCGTTGTCAGGACGGTAATCACAAAATGCAAATTGTCCGGAAAGCTGTGTTTGATATGGTAACTTCAAGGCAGCGTCGGTAACGGAAATCAGGTTCTTTACAGGGAAAGCGGTTGTGCCGGATTTTTGCTCTGTTTCTGCCTCAGCGTCCGTACTGATAATCTCTTGAGTAATATTTATACCATCAGAGGTGTATTTCTGTTCCACTCCCAAGATATTGCCATAATATCGAACCGGCCCTATCGCAGACGGCCCGCTTACGGTAATATCACGCTGGCCCGCATATACCTGAGTGGAAAAAGGCTCATAGAACTTAGTAAACCTGGCGCCTTCGTAACTCTCTGTCTGTGAACGAAGGTCAGGTATAGTAGTCGAAAGATTCAGGAATTCCAGCCAGTGGTCTTTCTTAAAAAACCCGATGTATTTGCCGTCATTTATAAAATTACCGCTATCTGTCTCTTTCCATTTAAAATCGGAATTGAGAATATAATCATAGATATTGCCTGTTATACTGACTTGTTCGTTTTCCAAGCTCCTCTTGGTTGAGTTGTTGTAAAAGGAACTCACATTATTATTAACTACGAGCCTTACATCGGGTTGAAGTTTGGGAGGCATAGGGGTTAATCTGCCTAAAATAGGCGGCTGCTCTTCAGGTAACGTTTTGATTTCCTCAGCCTTAAGTTCCTTTGGTTTGGTATTAGTAAAGGTAATAAATTCTTTGGAGAGGGATAAGGTATTTATGCTGATTATTTTATTGTCTTTATCCCAATTAGCTCCTAAACCTAAGGCTTTATCTAAATCTCCGATAGCAATCATTGTCCAGCCCTCATATTTTAAGACGGGTTCGTTTAGCAGTGCAAATTCCCGTTTATTTAAAAGGACTTCTCTTTTGCTAACCCTGAATTCCAGAGGCAAACCTTCAGAATTAATTATGGTTAAAGTATCCCTTTCGGGAGAAAATACTACTAACCCCAGCGCCCTGGCCAATTTCTCTAAAGGAATACGGATAGTGTTATCTTTTATAATAACAGGCGGTATTTCCAGCAGATTGGCATTTAGTAATAATTTAGCCTCGTTAAATAGCTGATAACCCTCTAACTCCGTAGAGGTAATCATTTCTTCGGGTTTTATTACCCATTCATCGGGCATTTTCTTAGGAACGGGTAGGATCCTTTCCATATCTATTACAACCGGTTTTTCTTCTTTTTCCGTTACTAATGGTTGTGGTCCGGGCAGCACTCTTTCGATTATTATTGGTTCTTTCTCCGCCTCTAATGCTTGAGGCGGGATTATCTCTTCTTCTTTCTTTATTACGGGGGCTATTTCGTAGACTCTGCGTTCCTTCTCTTTAGTAATTATCTCTTCTGTCTTTAGTTGTTTTATTCTAATCTCTTCTATTAATCCAAGCGCTTCTTTATTAGTTGGTTCAATCAATAATATCTTCTTTGTTTCATACAATGCTCCTGCAAGATTGCCTGTCCTGTAACATTTTAAAGCTAGCTCATATAGAAAATCGGCAGCCAACCCCGGATTAGCAAACCCTACTCCTGTCTGCGAAAATATTAGCTGCACAATTATCAATACAATTATTAGTTTTTTTATCATCTTTTATTAAAGTCTTTTTAAACGAAAGATAAAAAAAAGAGGTTCAACCCTCCCCCTCTTATTACCTGCCTGGCTTTTCTTATCCAAAAAACCTATTCGGCTCTAGTCTACGTTAAACGAAGCCTGCCCGCCTAATAGGGTCTCTCCACCGTAATCCAGAAGAATACGAACAATATATTTGCCTTGTCCCAGAGGTTGCTCAGAATCTATAGTAAATTTTCTACTTGTCTGCGGGAAAATGCCTTCTTTATTGGGATTAACATTCATATGAGCCGCTACTTTATTATTACTGTCAAGTATCTGAGTTGTTCCAAAAGGACGAATGAGGATATTTCCCGAATTCTGGATTATACATTCTATTCGATAGTTATTATCTTTTTTAACAACGTCGAGCGCATTAAGTTTTGCATCATATACGGATGTGCCTATAACCTCAACTAATACAATGCTGCCTATCCTTACCCCGATAGTTAAAGTGGTCTGGCCTTTTTTTACCGGCTGGGGAGAATAATTTTCAAAGAATATCACTCCATAATATCCTCCTTTTGCATCAGGAGGAACTTTTACCTGAAATCTAACCGTTTGTTCCTTATCAGGAAGGATATCAAACTCACTGGGGTTTATTTTAAGCCCGGACCCCAGCGACCAGGGAGTTGAACTTAAAGGCACAAAGTCATTGGTTCCGTCCGGGAGATAAATCAGGTCTAAGGGATAAGCCTTGATATGTATCGTATCTTTGCTGCTTGTATTAGTAATCCTGACGTATCCGCTTTTTTTCTGACCCGGCTTAATGCTAAGACTCAACTTGGGTGGGTCAACGTTAAATTGGAAAGCACCGGCATCTGGTATAAGAGAGAAAACTGAGAGCAAAAAGAGAAAAACAAAAATTAATCCGGAAATTTTAAATCTTCTCATATTTTCACTAATTAAGGTATCTCCGTCATCGTATAACGGATAATGGTACGGTAATTCCCGGCAACCTGGTTCTTTGGTATTGCGAGATTGTACTTAAACCTGAGATTAACTTCTCGGCCTGTGGGGTCACCGGGACCGCTCGTATAAACTAATGAAGCAATATCGGAAAACGCAGTATATACATCCTTATTATAAATAGCGCCGTCTCCATTCAAAAGTTCCGCCACCTGCCATTCAAAATTTTTATAAGGGATGTAATCCTCTCCTGATTTAAGCGGACCCATAGCCTGAATCTTAAGATACCAGGTCTTGGCGTTATCCGATTTACAGGTAACTTCGTTTTGATACATTCCCTTTTCCCGAAGTTCCTTGGATTCTCCAATGTTCATAAAACCGAAATCAATATTATAGGTATCTAACCTTACCTCAAAGGCTGCATAAACAGGTTTACTTACCATAAAGATAAGGCTTATAAAAAAAATTATAACTAAGATTGAAAGAAATTTCATTCTTAAAGGCTTTCCGTTATGGTATAAACTAAAACTGCATTGTAATTACCCGTTGGGATGTTTCCCGGTACATCTAAAGCATATCTGAGTTGAATATAAACTTCTTCTCCCTGGCTATCCATTGGTCCGCTGGTATAAACTACTGCAGGGTTATCCTGGAGAACACCCCATCCTTCGTTTTTAACACCGCTGCCGTTTGTCCAAAATACCTGCCATTTAAAGTTATCTTTAGGTAAAATATAACCTCCCGGACCCGCAATATTCGCAGGGATAGATAACTTTAAATACCAGGTCTTTTTATTATTGGAAACACAGGTAATCTGATGGTAATATCCTTGAGGGTAAAGTTCTACCCGTTGCCCCGGCTTTAGCAAGCCAAAATCAAGATTTGTCCTGTCTAAAGTTAATCCAAAGGTATTTCCCACTACGCAGGAAGCAACCACATCCTGGATTTGTTGTTCAGCAGCAAAGAGCCAAGAAAAGGACACAAAAAAGACAATTACTCCTGCAACGCCTATCTTTTTAATCATCGGCAGATATTTTGGACAATCCGGTTATGCAATTAGATGATACCGCCAAGAACATTGGCGACCTTTTTAAATACTTGTTGTCATTGTAAAGATAATCGAAGCATTATAACTTCCCGCAGGTAACGGGCTACCTTGGCAGACGTTAGGATATTGTTGCCCTGCAACTGTCAATTTTCCCGAGGGAACTATGGCAAAACTAAAGGTCATTAACGTTCCCCAAGTCGTAGTAAACAAGTGGTTGTCATCAGCCCTGTATAACAGCGTATCTGTTGTTGGTACTTTGTTCCAACCTGTAGCCATTTGCACCCCTCCGAGATTTGTCGAAGTAGTGGCATTTCTATCCCATGCTGCACCCGAAACATACACTACAATGTTATCCGAAGGAATATTACCGGTCATTCTCATCTTCAGGCCCCAGCGGTTTGCTGGTACATTATTGGCTAAATTCGAAAGGCACAGTATACCTATGTCTGAGAAACCATCATTAGCAGACCTGTTGCTGGGATAAACCATTGACTCTGAACCTGTAATTGGAGGAAATGTCATCGCACCAGTAGGAGATTTAATGCTTGCATCCACGCTGCCATCCGGCATGAAATCAATAAGAGGGCGCGGGTAAAATGCGACATCAAAGATCGAGGTCACCGTTGCGGTAGCTGTAGCAGTTACGGTATCAGTCTGTTGAGCAAAAACATAACTTACCATTCCCGCTAATACTAAAGCCAGCATTAAAATAACTATTTTTTTCATATTTTTCACCTCCTTTCTCATTTTTGAGGGTTGC
>Ga0315268_10000282_pt1 | contig 58424 bp, 61 predicted proteins | sample C1_top_MG_FD_204535 | JGI IMG/M metagenome (GOLD analysis project Ga0315268, IMG submission 204535) | Sediment microbial communities from Yellowstone Lake, YNP, Wyoming, USA - C1_top | ecosystem: Environmental > Aquatic > Freshwater > Lake > Sediment | place: USA: Wyoming | collected 2017-08-01 | reverse complement strand
CACCTCCTTTCTCTTCAATCCCTTCACTAGATGACCCTCGCAGGATAGCTCGAATCTGCGCGAACACGTAGCCGTACATTGCCCAAACAGATCCGACTATCAAGAGGATCAGCGTGATTAAGGGGACGCCCTGCCAGAATGGGGTCCCCACAAGTCTAAGGTCCGGCATCCGGTTCTGGCCGCGAACGTACGGGAGACCAGAAATGCTCTCTCCAGACACGCCGGGAGAGATGCTAACAAGGACCGGCACCTCGCCGCGAGGCTCAACGAAAAAGCTCACCCGGTTGCTACTGGCCGCGAGATAATCCGAACCAGCAAATTCCACGGTGATAGTCGACATGCCACTGGGGACGAACTTGTAACTGATTCGCGCTGTGCCGTTTTGATCGGTCACGCCGCTCCCAATCTTCATCAGGCCAAATGTCGTATTAGCATAGAAATCTAGGCCAATGCTTGGAACCGGCTGTGAGCCTTGCCTCAAAGTAGCCATAATGCTGACAGCTTGGCCCTGAACCGCCGTTCCGTCTACCATGACATCAATGTTGGTTGGTAAGGCGCCCGCAGGACGCCTTCCTACAGCAACTTGCCCCAATTCCAAATTCGGCATTCCTGCGCAAGGAACGACACAGTAGAAAGCGTACGTCCCTGTCTCAGTCGCAATGAAGTCCAGTGTTGCTGAAGGATTTGCTCTGCTAATTACCCGAGTCCTCAGATCGTACCCTTGAAGAAATATTACATGCGGGTTGTCGTACGAAAGGTCGTTATCTCCGTAAAGAAACGTGATGTGGACCACATCGCCCTCGACAATGTCGATGATGAGAGGATTGTTTGTACCATTGAAACCGTGCCTGCTCACGACCACCGTAAACGACTTGACCAATCCGTTTTGAGCAAACTCCTTCGTTACTTGACTGGAAACATTGGGCGGAAGTATCACAGCCACCGCGAGCAAAACAAAAGCGGCTAGCAGGACCGTTCTCAATCTAATCCGCAACTTCAGAATTACCTCCAAATCCACTTCCATCCTGTGACGGGAACCTTTGACTGGCGGGGAATCCGAACCCGCCCAGAGAAATCGACGGTCCAGACTCTGCTGGCTCCGCTGTTATTCCTCCAGTCTCCCAGATTGAGATTATTGGGAATATTCGCGAAAAGACTGTGTAGAGTAGAATGAAACCTGCGATTGACGCTGCGGTTATCGACCACTCGACCCATGAGGGGTTGTAGGTTGCCCAGTAGTCGCCGAATTGGGCTCGGGCTAACGTCGGAACGACTATGAGGAAGCGCTTGATCCACATGCCCAGCACGATCAGGACCGAGGCGACTGAATATCCGAGGATGTTGCGTGTCTTTGGCAGCGCGATCAATATCGCGGGGACAACGAGTCCGCCAACCTGAACGAATAAGAAAGCCGCCGAAAACTCTCCGGTGAAAAGACTGCCAAGAAGCTGCCCTTCGGCGGTTTCCCATTTGTAGGCTGGGGTAAGATACTCGTTCAACGTGAAGTAGATGTAAACCACTATCATGGCGAGCATCAGATTCGCCAGATTCCGGAAGTGTCTGGGCGTCAGGTACTCCTCCAAATGATAGAACCAACGAAAGAGGGCCATCGCAAGAAGAACCGACGCCACTCCTGAAAGAAGGGCCCCCGCAACGAAGTACGGCCCAAAAACCGAACTGTTCCAGCCCACTCGCAGGGTCATTGCGAATATCCATGAAACTACTGTGTGGACAGATATTGCGATGGGGATGATGAGAATGGTCATGACGCCGATGGCTTTCTCAAGTCTCTCATGCTGGTAAGCGGTGCCCTTCCATCCGAAGGAGAGGATCCGATAGATCTTCTGTCTGAGAACAGATACACCTGAGAGCTTGTCCCGTAGAAGTGCGATATCGGGTATCAGTGGGAGAAGTAGGAAAACTAGGCTGCCTGTAAGATAGGTTCCTATGGAAATGAAGTCCCAGAGTATTGGTGACTGTATTCTGCCATACAGCAAAATGTTGAGAATCCGATCAGGCCTCCCCAAGTCCACGATTGGCATGATGGCGCCCATGGCCAGCGAACAGGCAGTAATTGCCTCCGCCATTCTGGTGACAGGTTTCCTCCATTCGGCCCCGCTCAGGCGCAGGATCGCCGACATCAAAGCCCCTACGTGGCTGATACCGATGAAAAAGACGAAGTTGGTTATGTAGAGACCCCAAAGCACATTGTTCCGCATCGCGGTTACAACTAGGCCGTTCTGAAGCTGAGTTGCATAAGCGTACGTGCCAAGCCCGACTATTCCCAGCAGAAGACCAATGAACGCATAGTACGCTTTGCTGTAGTTCATCAGAGGCTGAAGAAGCTTAGGAGTAGAGGAAGATTCTCTCATCAACTCGATCCTCTTCCGGTCGGCGGTAAGTAGTACAGGCTCGGCTCGGTTCCAAGTTCTTCCTGCAGCCTGTAGCCGCCTCTTCTCGCCAAGATTTCACTGAGAACCCAGGTCTCCTCTCCGTTGGTTATTGCATCCTCGTTAGCGTCACCGAAGAAGAGCGCCTTCATGCCTTCCTTGCGGCAGGCATCGACGCAGGCTGGCAACCGTCCCATGCGAACTCGGTGCGAACACCAGTTACATTTCTCCGTGGTTCCGATCTTGTGTGGTACGGGGTAGTCCGGTGTGTAATTGATGAATTGCTCATTCGGAGCATGTGGTGGCTCTCCCCAGTTGAAGTACCTTCTATCATACGGGCACGCTGCAATGCAGAATCGGCAGCCAATACAACGTGTATTGTCTATAACAACCAGCCCTTCGTCGTTGTAGTACGTGGCACCGACTGGACAGACCTTCGTGCATGGCGCATTCTGGCAGTTCATGCAGGGCATGGGAAGGAACGGGGCTCCATTATTCGGATCATTTGAAGTCTCAACGACCCGAATCCACTCTTGTTTTCCGTTGTAGCTTGGGTTTCCCCAGGCGGGTGGCACATCGTGCTCTTCTATGCAAGCGTCAGTACATTCCTTACAGCCGTTACACCGCTCCAGGTCAACGACCATACTCCACCTGCGTGACCCTGACGGAGCTCGGGATCCGGCAGCCAATATTTGTGACTGACCGCCAAACGGCGAAAACAGAAGCCCGCTCGCCACGGCGAGAGCCGCACCAGCAGCCCACTTCATGAATCGACGGCGCGACAGACTTCTCGATTTCACTAATATTCACCTAGGTTCTCCGAATCCGACAACAAACTTGCAGGTCTTCGCCCCAAACTCAGTTCCGTGGCTTGCTAGCAGTTTGACAAGGCTATTGACGCCCAACCGTTCGTCAAATATTGCCTTCAAAACCCCCTCCCTTAGCACACAGTTAGCGTAGCCCGCTGCATCGGGTATCTGTTCACATCCCAAACATTCATCGATAGTCAGCGCGACCTGTGGGTTGCCTTTTTCCACCGAAACCTTGCCGAGCCTAAGGAAATCAAACAAAACTCTAAGTTCGTCAAGAAGTGAGTCGAGTGTAGTGGAGGTCATAGCCTTAGCGAGTTCCTGCCCAAGCGCTTCGGCGATCCTTTGGAACAGCGATTCCGACGAAACGCCTGAAACGCGCTGAAGTCTCTTCAGCGCAGGCGCGAACACATCAACGAGCGCTGGGAAATCGGAATCACTTGCTACCAAAGCAGATTGAGTCCTCTGCAATAACGAACATAGGAGAAACTGGAAGCATAGCCCTTTTTCAGAAAACCAATAGAACCAGCGAACAGAAGTTGTGTTCCGACGCTGGCGGTCGTGAAAAGATACCGGAACTATTGCTCCGCCTGATTCATTCCAAAAATGGCATATGGACTTGTCTAATCACTGTGAGAAATCGCCGCGCGCACTGCCGTTTCGAAGCTAAATTGCATTTCTGGATTGAGTTGAAATTCGGCAACGATGTTGTTGGTAATATCGCGCTCTATGCCAGTGGCTGATACTCCGAAAATGTGGTGCAGGGCCAAAGAAAATTCGTGAGGTTTATCGGGGATTTCGTATCGTTTCAATGCATACTGGCGCCTCATGTAGTAGGTTAGAGCCCTCCGCACATCGGAGCCTAGCTTTGCTAAGACGCGATCGATGCAGTTCAGGAGCCTTCGCCGGTTCCGATCGGCCGGCTCGCTCGATTCGAAAGTTTCATTGATCAAACTTTCCCCATTCCCACTTTGCGCCACGCCATGTAGAGCAGGTAGATGCTGTAAGTCATAAGCAGAAAAAAGAGCAGGTAGGCGAAGAAATGCCCGAAATGAAAGGTTTCAGGGCCAATACCTGTCAGAGCGATCAGGTCAATCAGTGAACCGAGGGCATAGAGCAGAAACGCCGGAACCATGAGCAGGAAGGGCTTGTGAAGAATTCCCTCCCTGAAGAATGAACTCAACCGTAATGTGTAGATTGATATCGCAATGGCGAAGATTACTCCCAAGAGTTGCGTGTAGGTGTCCCAGATTTCCATCGAACTTCAAATCCTAATCAGCCTTCGCTGCAAACGCTATAAATCGTTTTACAGACTCAACCATTTCGTGGTTGATCGTCTCTAAGATACACGACTTCCTCGACTGCGAGAGGATATCGCTCGTGAGACAATGTCCCTACCCAATGGTATAAATTTCGACCCAAGACAATCTCATTCCGAAAGTCTGTTCCACATGAGCATCGTCCCAGTCACCTTCCTCGTTGAATTCAAGTCTCCTTTCACCGTTATCTTTCCAATCTCCTGGCGTAGCTCCAATGAGGGATCGCAGAGCGTAAACGCACAATGACAACGCGAGCGACAGCCCAAGAGAAACCCCTGGGCGAAGAGGAGCTCTTCGGCATGCTGGGACACCGCTTCAGGCTTGCAATCTTGGATCTTCTTCACGAGAATGTTGAGCTTTCATACACCGAACTTCTTGACATGTTGGGGATAGATGAAGGTCTTCTGAATTTTCATCTGCGAAAGATGAGGAGGCTCATAAGGATAACAGAATCAAAGACCTACATGCTCTCAGACCTAGGAAAAACCGCGCACGCGCTAACTCAAACAGCTCAGCAAAGGACAGCAGTTACAGGAGAAGCGGTTCAATTCGGCGCACCTGCCGTGCTGGCTCTTGCGGGCGATGTCGTGTTTCGTAGAATCCTCGCGTTTCTTGTTGATGCTGCAATTCTGACGGGGAGTACGGGTCTCTTCTTCGACAAGAATTTCCTGGCATTTGTCTCAAACTTGCTTGAATTGCGCTTTGAGAGCCTACCCCTTCCTGAATTGAGTTACCAGACCATCGCATCCTATTCGCATATTTTCTTCGCGGCCTACATCATGTTCACCATTCTCGAAGGTTACAAGGGTCAGACACTCGGAAAGTTTCTTTTCAAAATCAGAGTTGTCAAAGTGCGAGTGACACCAAACGTACGCGGTAGAATATCGCTAATGGACTCGGCTGTGAGAAATATTGGTAAGGTTTTCCTCTTGCCGCTGGATCTTCTGATCGGGGTTCTCTTCTATAGTCGAGGAGGATATCTGAGATTCTTCGACTTCTACACGAGATCTACGGTGGAAAAGATCCTGGCGGTGTAGATGGATGAGCTCTAATCTTTTGAGGACCGCCTAAACTGCAAAGTGACAGTTGCGGCAAATAACGCCATAACTAGGAAATGCGCGACCCTACCGATTTCCCCTAAGAGTTCCGCGGAGACATCGCCAACCACTTCTGTAGCGATCCACCCCACGATCATCGCCAAAAGAAGCGTAGAAAAGCTTGAAGTTGACCGTTGACCGACCTTGCTCTGTCTCACGAGCTGAACAACGAAAACGATAGCCGCCAATACCAGAATCCCAAATGTTACCTCCGAAATCAGTTGAACCACGGCTTCATTAGCGCCTCCACACGTACGAGTAAGTCAATGCTAGCGCCAATGCAGAAACTGAGGCAGCAAACTCGAACACTTGTTCTAGCATCGGATCTCCAAGAAAGGCGAAGAGATGATGGATGCCGTGAAAGAGTATCATTAGGCTGAGAAGTAGCGGGAGTAGGAACAGCGACAGGCCCAAACGTGCTGCCCTACGCGTTACATAAAGTACAATCCCAGCAGCATAGAGCATAAGTAGAAAACTTCCGAGCTCGAGAAGATCTGCCAAATCAGTCGAACCCATATATCGAATATATCAGCAAGCCAAATCCAATAACTACCATGATGGCCTCAACGATACTCACGTCTATCAGTTGGAATCCCAGAAACTCAAAAAGAATCCCCGCCGCGACCGAACCTGCCGTAATAAGCGCGAATCCCAAAGAAAGAAAAACCATGTCCTTACTTCGGTTGCGCTGATACCCTTTGACACCTAAGTAGACGAGAACCGTCCCAAGGATAACTATAAGCAACTTGAGCGCCCGGAGAACAAAAATGTCCAACACTATTTCACCTCTCGGAGTGTAAAGAACCTCTTCACCATTTTCTCGTCTGCTTCTATGTTAGCCGTGACATCGACATCAAGAGAGCCCTTGTCGAACACAACGCTAGCCGCGCGTATCGTGCTCTTGACCAGTTCATATTTCTTACCGTCCTCGGTTAGAACGATCCGCTGAACTTTGAGGAGGCCGGATTGTTTGAGGTCTTTCACCTTCCGATATGCGGAAGTTACCGGAATCCGGTGTTCTCGAGTGATGTCAATGACAGATTTTGGGGCTAACATTGTGGATATCAGGATCAGCCTTGATTGATCGTCAAGTAAAGCTCTCATGACAGCTTTCTTGCGTTCGTCTTCGATTACCTGCATGATCGACCGGTGGTTTCCAAGAGTGAAACTCACTTAGGGGGCACTACTCGCGGCTCAAGTACATATGTGGAGTGGTTTCCACCCATGGAAACCTTCATTGGCAATCGTATTCCTGTTTTAATCGCGCTCCCGGGCAGACCAAGGTGAGGAAAATCGGATGAAGAAGAGTTTAGCCGTAATCGTCGCAGTCATAATAGTCGTATTGGCAGTCGGAGCTGGACTCTATTTCACAACTCAGCCAACAACGCGTCAAATAACTCTTCAGGCCTTTGACTACTTTTTCCTGCAACCAGGGACGACAGGCAACAATCCTACAATAACGGTGAATTCTGGTGATACGGTGGTCGTAACGATACAGAACATGGCTAACCATGACCACGAATTCTTTGTTGTAACCCAATCTGACTACAACACCTACGTCACAGCCGTACAGAACGGTCAGAGCGCTGAGGAACCCAAACCTGCCTTCGACGAGGCCGAGGTTGAAGATGTCCTGGCAGGACAGTCCAAGACCGGAACCTTCACCGCGGGACAGCCTGGCACCTATGTCTACGCTTGCTTCGACCATGACGGTACCGCACCCCTTGTCCACGCCAACAAGGGCATGTTTGGAACTTTCGTGGTACAAAAGGGAGGCATCTTCAGCTTGGGAAGATCGCTCACCAACACGCTCAGTGCTACACTCAACGTTGTGCCGAGCATAGTCTTCTGGCAGGCTGCAATCGTCGTAGGTCTGGCAGCTTTCACGAAACGTGACGAATAGACTAGTCAACCAGACGAGAACCACTTCCAGAGCCCTTTCTTTATCTCTCGTTCCAGCTGTACCTAGGCGTAAGTGAAAAAGTGTGGCAATGACCGCTGAGTTTGCGGCCGACATCGCGTTCCTATTAGTCTCAATCATATTGACAGTCTATAGCATTCGTGTCATTCGATTCATGAATAGAATCCGTTATCATCCAACCATTATCAGATATGTTACGGCCGTTGGCTTGGTCGCCTCGATCGCCGCCTTTCTGGAAATGACGGCGGATTTAACCTCGGATCGGATACTGGGTTTCTATCATGCAATAGGGATGTTTCTGATGTCGGCGATACTACTTCTGGCGATCAGGAGCCAGTTTATGCTTATGAAGAGATGGGCGAAACAACCGGAGAAGGGCGGAAGAAGAACAACATAAGCCGCATTAGCCCCCATCTGCAGATTGCTTTCCAATCGAGAGAATTGCTGGCAGTTGACGTTTAATATGCCGATAGGCTTCGATTTCGCAGGAGAATCCGAGCGGAATGCAAGGCCCCACTGCGGCAGTGGTCATGCAGTTGAGTCTGGAATATGTCAAGGCCAGCTTGATCTACCTAGTTGCTGGAGCAACTCTGATGCTCCTATCGTTCGGACATGTGATGGTGTTTGAGATGACAGCGTTCTACTTCATGCAGCTTTACGGTTTTGTGGCTATGATGATCTTCGGTCTATCCTACTTGTTCGTGCCTGCGTTCGCGCACTCATTCCTTCACAGCCTCAGACTGGCAAAACTGCAGTTCTGGCTGATGAACATCGGCGTCGTAAGCCTGACCGTATCATTCTCCGGACTGCTGCCGTACAGTTCGGAGGTCCAGCTGATTGTAATTGGTTCCTTGGCGATTCAGGCCGTTGCATTGTATATTCACGCTTTCAACCTGTGGCGAACTATGCGAGGCTGGAAGGGTTCCCCCGGCGAGAAACTGGCTCGCGCTGTGGCAGTGAAGTCCTAAAGCAAACCATCGAACCTACGCGATGTGAGGTCCATGCCAGATATCGTTCATGGGTTGGCGATCAGAGTGTTTGCTTCAGTTTTGATTGCGCTCGTATTCGATGTGGCGTCCCTATTTGCTATATTCAATTTCGTAGCGGTCGCAGAAATCAGTATTTCAACTGGCGTAGTCTTGTTCATTTTATCCACGGTTCTGCTGCTTCTGGGCTACATGCTGGGAATTGTTGTGGTTGGCTTTCTTGCGATCTTCGTTCTGACTCGTTTCTGGAGTAGAGCCGCGCGATCTGTGGCAGGGTAGGATCCTGTTAGTCTGTTGAGGGACAGAGAAAACTACCTATATACTTCTGGATTGGTTCTAGCGGGTCGAGATTTCGGGTCAGGCTAGGAAATATGCCAGGCGGATGGTCTCCTCCCAAGAATGCCAAGATCTGGGGGCACCTGTTCAACGAGGTGGTTCGCGCGAACCACTGCATGATGTGTGGCGCCTGTGTCGCATCCTGCCCGATTAATGTCCTTAATGTGAACGTAAACGAGGAACCCGTGATCAAAGGCCCTTGCGCCGCCTGCCAAGTCTGCTACTACAGCTGCCCAAGGTTGGAACTGCCGCTCGACGAAATCGAGTATTATCTCTTCGGCAGAACCAGGAAACCTGAGGAGGAAGCCCTTGGCATTTACAGGAACGTCTACTCAGCGAGGGCGCTTGACGAGGAGATCTGGCGTGCAGGTCAAGATGGCGGCACAGTCATAGCTCTCATGACACACGCCCTACAAGTTGGCATGATAAACTGCTTCGCCACCAGCGATTTCACAAAATCGAACTCTGTCTTCGTTCTGGGAAGCGGGATGACTCTGAAGACAGTGCCCGTAGTAGGGGAGACCGCGACCGATCTTATCCGCACGGGCGGTTCAAAGTACACCCACGGAGGGGTACTAGGCGTATTATCAGACGCTGCAACATCGTACCCGGACGGCAAAGTTGGCATAGTTGCCCTACCCTGCGAGTTGCAAGGCCTATGGCGCATGTATACGGCAATGCAAGCTACCGTCAAGTTCGGCGGCTCATGGATTAGAGGCGGAAGGCCTGTACTAACAATCGGATTGTTCTGCTCCAAAGTGTATACTCACGACAAGCTCGTTACTGAATTCATCCAGAAGAAACACGGCGTCGACCCTGCTAAGGTCACGAGGACGGTCATCAAACGTAACCGGTTCAAAGTGTACGTGGGCGCAGACATGGTTATTGACGAGCATGTGAAGGAGTTGGAACAGTACATGAGCCCCCCCTGCCAGTATTGCATCGATTACGTCGCAGAGCTAGCTGATATTTCGGTCGGAGCGGTTGGTTCACCTGACGGGTGGACCACGGTAATCGTCCGGTCAGAGTTGGGACAGAAGCTTTTCGACAGTGCAGTGGCTTCGAAAGCTATTGAAGCCGTTCCAATCGAGACGGTGAAACCCGGCCTTCCTTTCGTTGTTAAGCTTTGTAACAAGAAGAAGCGCGAGCGAAACGCCTACTACCTGCGCCGAGGGCTGAGGGAAGGTTTCCTAGAGCATCGCAAAAGCGAACTGCTGCAGATAGCCCCGACGCCTAAGTCGTATTAGTTTAGGCAACTGATCAATCTGCGAGCTTGGCATTAGCCTGCGCGACAAGTTCGGCTACACCCGTTTCCTTGCAAAGCTCTGGCGGTAGGCCGGAAACGCACAGCAACGCTGCGATGATGTTGCCCTCCGCATCGATCGTCTTCCGGATTTCAGACTCGATCTTCTTCAGTTCGGTCTCGGTTTGTCTAAAGGTGTGGCCGATGAAGATCTTGGGACTAAAACCTTCTCCAAGCTGCAGGAACCGGCCCCCGACCAGCAGGAAGGGTATCTTCTTCTCAGGGTTGAGCCTTCGAAAGATCTTCTCTTCGGTTTTGAGCAACTTCTGGAGCGGTTTGAACTCGCGATTTCTGAGTTCACGAGCGACGAATTCGATGTGCGAACTAGTGTAGGTTGCCTCTGTGAAGTCATAGGTTGGAAGGTTTAGGAATGGTTCGTCCCTTGCAGCGCTTATTGTTTGTTTTAGGCCACTCCATTGTCCGTATTTTTGGAGCGCTCGGACGATCGACCATCTCTCAGCGGCGCAAAAGGGGCAGTGCTCCGCCCCGATGAAGAGAACGATAAGTTTACCGCTCCGCCTCATGGGGTCCTTGGAAACTTCAACGAATTTACCAAGAACCTTCGCACGCTTGCTCATGGCTTCGTCGCGCCGCCAGCGCTTAAGAAGGGACATCATTTATTCCTACCTGTAATCTTGGACAGAAACTAGCTAACTTTTGCCTTTCTCAGACTTTCACACATCAAAAACGCGCAATCCACCAAACGCTACACAGAAGTGCAAAATGATCCCGATCGACACTTGGCCGACGGATATCCCAGAAACGATCGGTTATGGAGAAAACGTTGGTCAGCTACTTCCGGCGAAAGCGCCGGTAGACAAGGTAGGCCGCAACTCCCGCGAGGATTGCGAGGGCGATGTAGGCAATGGCTCGTTCGATGAGCAAGATGCACCAGCCGATGGCTGTTAGTACGCAGTATCCGCCAGGTTCGCACGAGCCGTATACGAACAGGTTGTAGAATGAGTACACGGAGTAGATTAGAGATGCAAAAAACGTCACCGTAAACGCCCAGGATATTGCAGTGAAATTTCTGTAGAAGAAACGTGCCAGCCTGGGCCTCCGCAGAAGCTTGGCGGCAATCTTGCCCTTTATCTTCTGTTCAAGGCCAACATCACATGGACTCAGTGTTAAGTTCTTGAGCACGCATCTGAGCGCGTCCCGTGCCAGCTTCTTGTACTTGGCCGAGCCAACGCTCATCACCGAAAAGACGACGAGCGCCACAATGCAAAGTACCAAGCTGGATCACGCCGAACAAAGCCCCTGCAACTTCCTGACATATATTCGGAATCGGTTTGCTTTCCAACCTTGTTAGTAACGGCGAAACGTCGATCCCAGCTCTTTCACGGAAAGTGCTAAGAGGGTAAGCGGCGAGTATTTGGTCTCTGGTGAAGATTCTGACAATCGAAGGTCCTCGAGAGGACACTATCTCTAATGTAATGAGCGCCCCCGTGACAACGATGAAGGCTACCGACACCGTTTTGCTTGCCGCTAGAAAGATGGTAAGGCAGGGCATCGGCTCAGTTGTGGTTCTCGAAGGCAAGGAGCCGGTTGGCATTGTGACAGAGCGGGACGTGACAAGAGTGGTAGTCAAAGGAAGCAGGGCGCTGAAGACACCCGCCAAGAAGGTTATGTCGAAACTTCGAGTCACAGCGGCGCCGGAGACCTCAGTTCAAAACGCTTTCGAGCTGATGTTGCAGAACAAAGTGAGAAGGCTACCCGTGCTTGAGAACGGAAAGTTGGTTGGAATAGTTACCGAGAAGGATCTGATGCGCTGGGTTCTGCGTGTATCGTACGAACCCAACGTCCCAGCCCATATCAAAGCGATCTTGGACTCGCGCTAACCCAGCAGATTCGGCAAAGTCTACGCTGCTAGCCGTGTAGGGGGCTCGGACGCCCATTTGCCTAGAACGATTATATTCATGATGCTTTCGTTCCTCTTCATGATGTTCGCACTCATCATTGGCATATTGCGCCTGATGAGCACGAACCTCTTCTACACGCCAATCCTTGCGAACTTCTATCCGCTTCATTCCTTCGTCATGGTCTTTGGTTTCCTTGCGGCCGTCATTATGACCGAGAGAGTGGCAGGTGTGGCATCAATCCCCGCGGCTCTGCATGTAAGAAGCCCCCGCGTCATGGTTCCCCTTACGATTGGCGGAGTCATAGTCGGCGTAACGGGTTATCTTATGGGGCTAGCTGTTTTGAGATATCTCGGCGGACTTCTTCTTGTTTCGGGATCAGTCGCGTTCCTCCTGACCCTGAGAATTCTAGGGAGGAGCAGTGGATCGAGATTGCCATTCGACTTCATGATGCTCTCAGTTGTTTCACTCATCGCTGCCGCCGCGCTGTCTGCAGTCCGTCTTGCGGTTGGCAACCTAGGCCTTGTCATGCTGTTGGTGGGGTTTCCTATTCTATTCATATTGGGTGAACGTGTTGAACTAACGAGGTTCACATCAAAAGTCGGTCACACTGCGAGATTTCGCGCAGCGTTTCTCATGGCTGCAGGGTGTGTCACACTCTACGTGATCGCGAACTTCCCATCGCCCCCATGGGTGGTTCGTGTAACCTTCCTCTCAGGATCGATTCTGCTCTTGATGGTTTTCATTGTCCTCGCGAATGCAGAGTCTGAAATGATCGGCCAGCTTCTAGGGGCTGGCCGCCCACTGCAAAAGTACGTCGCCACTCACGTAAGGCTAGCGTACGTATGGGGTATCGTTGGAATGGCTTTGGCTGTGACCTTCGCTCTAAGCGCTTTCGCCCTCAACCTCTATGACGCGTTCATACACGCCCTAACGATTGGCTTCGTTGGAACAATGATACTCGGACATGGACCTGTGATCTTCCCAGGCTTTATGAGGAAAAAGCTTGCCGAGGATCGATTGTCGCGTCTTCCATTGGTCGTCCTTTCAACCGCCGTTGTGCTTCGAGTTGGTAGTGAGATTCTGCTACTCGTCTTGAGCTGGCAGGTTCTGAACTTGATCATCGCGATTTCGGGTTGGTTGGTGTTAGTAACCGTGTTGTTGTTTATTGGAATGACCCGGAGGGCGATCTCTGCGTCTGCCATCGGTCGCAAGGACCCGGAGAGACCAAGGGAGTAGACAGCGATCAGAGTTGAAGTGCCTACCCGGTTCAGGCGGTTTTCATTTACTGAGGCTTGCGGCTCGACCTCGCGAAGACAGCCATTAGAGCCACCAAGACGACGAGGCCAAGTGCAGCAAGGGCATAGATCTCTTTCCCTGTTAGGACTACAGTGAAATCTCCGTAGTCTTGGCTTGGTTGGCTCGGTGAACTTCCAACAGGGAGCACCGTGATTCGTGCCTTCATGTACGGATGTGGAAGACAGTAGTAATCGTACGTTCCAGGAGTTGTGAAGGTGAAGCTCCAGCTTGCGCCGGGCTGAATTAGATCATACTTGCCTTGTGCGGCGTTTGATGAGTCAAAGGCTCGTTGGTTCGCGGGTTTGTTTGATTGTGGAGTGCCTTCTGTAACCGTGTGTGCAACCGGGTCTTTGTTTGTCCAAGTCACTGTCGTCCCCACGGTAATCGTGAGGTCGGCTGGTGCGTATGCATAGTTGACGATTGCAACTTGAACGTTGTCAGACGGATTGGCTGACGGGGGTTGCGTTGTTGATGTCATGCTCATCGTGGTTGTGTTCGCCATGTGAGTGTCTGTGCTCGGCCCGGTGGTTCCGTTCTTTATCGAGGAAAACAGCGAGGCATTGGCTTCTCCCTCCACTTCTATCACTCCTAGTGCTCCGCGGTGAATGCGAAAGAGCGAGTGGTCCACAAGAATCCACTTGCCAGGCACCTCGGCCTTGAACTCCACCATCACAGAGCCGCCTGCCGGAACGAGCGTTGTCTGTACGTTCTTGATCGGATCTGATACGATTGAACCCTCGGAGTATACTCGATCGAAGATGCCTCCGATTACGTGAAATGACGAGATGAGGTTGGGGCCTCCGTTTCCGAAGAAGATGCGAACGGTCTCACCAACCTTTACTTTCGGGATCCCGGTTCCCAGTGAGCCTACTCGCCCGTTGAACACCACGTATTCAGGTGTTTCAGCGTTGGCTTTCTGGTAGCTGAACGCTTGGTATCCGGTTTCGCCGAAAGCGCCCTCCGTGTAGAACTCCCCTTGGACCACGTAGAATTCTCTGTCAACTTTTGGGAGACCTTCCTTTGGTTCGACAAGCATCAGGCCGTACATGCCGTTGGCGATGTGAGTGGGAATGTCCGGGGTCGCGCAGTGATATACGTACAAGCCTGCTCGCATTGCGGTAAACTGGAATATGGACTCTTGACCTGGCGGGGTTTGCGAGTACACAGAACCTCCACCGGTCCCTAGGATCGCGTGCGAATCGATCGAGTGCGTCATCGTACTGTTCAGAGCGTTCTGTATGTGCATCTCAACCTGCTGCCCCTCACGCAGTCGAATCAGTGGACCAGGAACGGTGCCGTTGAAAGTCCAATACATGTACGTCACTCCGTCCGCAAGCTGCCCCATCAACTCCTGAGTGACCAACGTCACCACGACTCTATCAGCAGATGAAGGAGCTGCAGGCAGATCCACCGACGACTTACTCCTATTCGGAGCATAAACGGGCTCCACCCCTGCAACGCTGAAGGTAAGAAACGGGAGCGATAACACTGAAACTCCCAAAACAAGAACAAACAGAACCACGTTCCAAACTACACTTCTCAAGAGCACCGTGGAGTTCGATCTTCTCATCCCAACCACTGTTTAAGTTGGATGCAGAGCGCCTCGAATAGCAGTAATCCCTAACATGTTAGGCCATTCTCAGACATGAAAAGAGCGCACGCGAGCGCGTCTCTGCCGTTTTTTGGTGGAGAAAACGGCATGGTGGACGAGCTTCGGGCTTCTTGTCACTCAATCAATACGTGCAAGCCGGGTCAAGCGGTACGTCAGAGACGCGCTCGATGACTCAGCTAGGAAAGACCTTCTCTTGACGTGCTAGAACTGAGGGGCGCCCTTTGAAATGCTCTTGAAGCACTCGTTTCTGACCGCGTCTCAGGATCTCGGTGAGAGTTGCTGGTGAGATGTCGAGCACTTTAGCGAGTTGGCGCAGTGTGATTCTCTTTGGGAATTCGTAGTAGCCCTTCTCTAGAGCGATCTGAAGTATGTTCTCCTGCCTTGCCGTCAGTTCTTGCTCTTCTTCGAGTCGAGCGATTTTGATGACCGCAGCCACAACGCCTTGCTGCTCCAGTTCTTTCAAGAGTGATTTGACCATCGAATCGCTTCCCAACAGAACCCACTCGAGTTTACCGTCAGGTTTTGTGGTTGCGGATTCGAGGAAGCATGTGGCTGCGGCGAAGGTTCGGCATGCGGTGCATTTCTTAGTCTTGAGTGATCCGATAAGCCTCCCAGCCCTCCCCTTTATGACATCCACATCGTACACGTAATCATCCTGGCGAAGGTAATCCAGAATCTTCTCTGAAAGCTCCGGGGAACTTGTGATCTCGAAGAGCTCCTGCACACCCTCCTTTTGCGGCAGTGTTCTGCAGTCCAGCACCCGAATTACAGCGGGGAAATTGCTGGTAATGCGCCTAATCCAGCTGTGCGGAGGAGTGATCTGAACAACGGCTTCGAGCATGTTCAGCTCGAAACGCTTCCTTGACGAAGCCTATATGGATTATTCCACGAACATCTGCGAGCCTCCGCCCTGTCACCAAACATGTTAGGGGCAACTCCTATTCAGAAACTCGGTCCCATTTGACGCAGTTGCAGCTTTCGGATTGTGAGTTCATTTGCACATTGCGCATGGAGTGATCTCAGATCAGAAACTCGCAGAACCACTACTTCAACTCCAGAAAGAGCACGAGTCCATCCTGCGCAAAGGCGCGCTTATTGCAGCGAACGTGAAAGACATTGATGCGAAAATCAAAAAGGACCCTTTACGCAAAGCCGCCTCAAGCATCAGACAGCTTCGCAACATGCTCTTGGAGCACGAATCGAAGGAAGAGCGAATTCTAGCCCCGATAATACTCGAGCGCCTTGACTCCGAGGCCAGCGCCGCAATGAAAAATGAGCATGTGCAGATATGCGACCTGCTCCAGAAGCTTGAGGAGACAGTTCTTCAAAGCGACGTTAAGAAGAATCTCCGCAACCGACGAAACATAATCGATCTCGTCGGAGAGGTCGACTCATCAATTCGTGCACATTTCTCTCGCGAAGAAAACGTGCTCTTTTGGTTAGCAAGTCTTCACATGTCGAACTCCAACTAAATCATCGCACAAGCGTCCAGGGATTCTGAATTCATCGCTAGTCTCCTATTGTAGGCAGTCGCACTCGGTCCACCACCAGGAGGAGTAGAAATGCTATGAGAGACCAGAAGATCCAATCCAGAATGAATTGTGAAGTTTGAAAGGCGAGAGTGTCGGTTGGTCCTGCGATTGTGCTCAAGGTCCTAACGAGCCATGCCGTTGGGAGACCGTATTCGATATGATAGTAGTCGGGCCAATTGAACTCCACAGAATAGAGCACACTGGCTAGTGTGAGCACAATTCCACCGAGGACTGAGCGCGCAATTCGAGGAAGCATTTGTCGGCGACTGGCACGGAGACGGTATATTTACCTCTTACCTAGTGAGAGCTGTGAATCCGTTTTGAGTGGAGCGTGTGGGTCCTGAAGGTTGCGGTGTTTGGTTCCGGTTTGATGGGGTCCGCGGTTGCCATGGATCTAGTCAGGTCCAAGAATGTTGAGGAGGTTATTGTCTGCGATGTTGACGTGAACAGGCTCAGGTCTCTCGCTCGAACTGAACATTCTGCCAAACTTCACGTGAAACGCCACGACGTTCGAGATCGACGGGCTACCGTTCGCGTCCTGAACGGAATTGATGTTGGTGTAGGAGCGCTGCCTCACGGCTTGAGTGAATACCCGATCGAATCGGCGCTAAAAGCGGGTGTAAGTTTCGTCGACCTCATCTTTGGGTGGCGGTTCGAACAGGGCAGAATTCACTCCATCGCCAGAAGAAAAGGCATCACGATAATCCCCGCATGCGGCGTCGCACCCGGACTGTCAAACATCTTGGCAATGCAGGCCTCTGAGGAGCTGCAGAAGGTTGAGGAAGTGCACATAAAGGTAGGCGGCATCCCACAGAGTCCTAGGCCGCCTCTGAACTACCGAATTGTCTTCTCCTTTGAGGCGGTTCTTGAGGAATACCTGCGCAGAGCCAAAATCGTGAAGAACGGTCGTTTGACAGAAGTCGAAGCCCTTTCCGGCCTTGAGACAGTGACTTTTCCTCCTCCAATTGGCGAGTGCGAGTGCTTTTACACCGATGGTCTCTCAACCCTTGTGCGAACCATCAAAGGAGTTAAGGAGATGGATGAGAAAACGATCCGTTGGCCCGGCCATGTTGCGCAGATAAGAACGCTGATAGAGTGCGGTTTGCTCGAGACAGCTCCTGTTCAATTTGAGGGCGCGACTGTTGCTCCGAGACGGTTTGTATCCCAAATTCTCTCCGACAAGATCAGCTTGGGCAAAGAGGAGGATCTAACACTCTTTCGAGTAGACGTCGAGGGAAAGAGGAATGGCAAACGCAGTCATACTCGATATCAGATGATCGACAGATATGACCCGAAACGAAAACTGACTTCCATGGCGCGAACCACGGCTTTCCCATGCTCAGTCGCCGCCCAAATGCTCGGTCTTGGACGCGTCGAGCCCAAAGGTTTAATCCCGCCAGAGCTCGCGATCAGAGGTGCCCTACGCAATGAATTCATGCGTGAACTAGCCAATCGGGGATTAAGGATTACCACAAACCATAGCATGCAGAACGCATAAGCTAACCACAACACTGAGCGGGATTTCGAAATCAGCCTGGATTTCCTGAACTCAGAGAATCGTACACTCTCTCGCGCAAGTCAAACAGAAAGTAATACGTGACAAGAACCGTTGAGGCAGCAGCAGTTCAATGGTGACGGATCGTTGCGGGCGAGTGCGCCCATTAGTTTGCTCTTCAGATCAACTCCAGTACTGGTAACCATTAAACTGGCTTATATCAAAACCTGAGTTAGCGACATCAACTTTCACTGAAGAGACTGATCTTCTAATGACGGACCAGCAGGTCACATCGCGAGTGGACACGGTCGCGGATGTCATGACCGGATGGGTCGTTACGATAACACCAACAGAGTCATTACTGAAGGCAAGAGACCTGATGACTCAAAACCGCGTGTCCCAGCTCGTCGTTGTTGACGACCGCAATCGACCGGTTGGTCTAATCTCAAAAAGAGACATCGCACGATTCCTGCTAGAAGATACAACAACTCGCCCCCTTGAAGATATGTCGGTGTCCGAGGCAACATCAGGTTCAATTCCAACAATCAGAGCTGAGCTGCCTGTCTTCAACGCCGCCCGCATGTTCGACACCGAGAATCTATCCTATGCCATAATCACAAACGAGAAACCTGTGGCCGGCATAATGACTGAAACAGACCTGTGTCACTATTTTGCGCGCAGGTGCGCCGGCAAGTTCCGTGCCGACGAATTCATGACGAGGGACTTCGTATTCGCGAAGAGCAATTATCCAGTGATTCATGTTGCTCACACCATCGTGTTCAGACAACGCGAGGTTCCAGTGATTGACGATGCGCTCGTCGGAATACTGACACTATCAGATCTGCTTCACATAAAGGAAAAAGCCCCCACCCACAGAAGACTCTCACTCCATCCGCATTCGGAAGATAGCGCCGCGCTGTTGACGACGAAGGAAATCATGACTAAAGATCCCGTCACCACCCATGAAGATGCAGACCTAGCTCAGGCTGCACAGATAATGATCAATAAGGGCGTCGGAAGCTTACCCGTAGTCGACAGAGATTCGCGCGTGATAGGAATCCTAACTAAACATGACGTTGTCCGCGCGCTTGGCAGAGCAAACAGAGATCTGGCTCCTGACGCGTAGGCGCGGAAGACTAGGAGCCGTTTTCGGATGGCCTGAGGTGAGAAGAAACGGCCTCGTCTGAACGGTCAGAAGTGAAGTCTAGACCGCGACCGCCAACTCATGAGGATCTTGAGGCCCATAGGAGACTTCACAGACCTGGCTCAATGATAAGCGATGTGATATTGGGAGGGCAGGATGGGATCGTCAATGTTCTAGGTGTCGTGCTCGGTGTTGCCGCAGCATCGGGAGATTCTCGTATAATCATTGCCGCGGCACTAGCCACGACGTTCGCCGAATCACTATCGATGGCAGCTGTCGCTTATACCTCGACTTTGGCGGACAGAGATTTCTACAAAGGCCAAGTGGAGCGCGAGAAAGAACATATCCGAAAGTTTGGCGCGATCGAACGCGAAGAGATCAGGCAGATCTATCAGGCCAAGGGCTTCGCCGGAAAACAACTTGACGAGATCGTCAGCACAATCACATCAGACGAGGAGCGGTGGGTTGAGGTGATGATGACTGAGGAACTCAAAGTGATTCCTGTTGCAGAGAAGGGATTACTCAAGACAGCTCTCATTGTTGGCCTTGCGGCAGTGTCCGGCTCGCTGATTCCGGTCCTTCCATTCTTCGGGCTTCCAATCTGGATGGCGGCGTGGGGATCGATAGGGGTGGCTGGAGGTTCCTTGTTTGTGGTCGGTGCCTACAAGGCAAACGTACTGAGGGTCGGCACATGGTGGAAGTCGGGGTTGCAGATGCTAATCATCGGATTGATTACGGCGCTCGTGAGCTACGCAATAGGTATCGCGATCGTCAAATAGCTAATCAGAATAAGCCGAAGAATCTCCCTGATTCCGGGCAAGTGATCTCACAGGATTGAATGTGCTCGACCTCGTTGCCACTGTAATCGTCGTCACCGCATCGGGCGCCCTCGCTCCGGGACCACTGACTTTTGCGATTCTGATGCACGGATCAAAGGAAGGTGCTCGCTCAGGATTTTCATGCGCGGTGGGTCACACAGTCGTTGAACTCCCTCTTGTCCTCGCTCTCTCCCTCGGCTTGCTTGCTGCCGCGAATCAGCCCGCAATCAAAGGAACAGTCGGGATTGTAGGAGGTCTGGGATTGATTTTGTTTGGAATTCTTCAGATCTATGGCACGATCAGGACAAAATCAGAGGCAGGGTCTCCGAACACACCTCGGAGCCTGCCTGCAGGCTCCCTTGCGTTGGGCATGGCGTTGACGGCGCTGAATCCGTACTTCATTCTTTGGTGGCTCACGATTGGCTCCGCCTTGATTGTTCAGGCTCTGGCATTTGCTGCCATCATTGGCGTCCTCTTCATGTACGTGGCCCATGTCTGGATGGACTACGCATTTCTGACGTCCTTAGCGTACTTTGCCAAGAAGGGAAGAAACATCGTGGGCTCAAAATATTACAGGCTGGTACTCATAGCATTCGGCGGCATGCTCGTGTACTTTGGGCTATCGTTCACCTTCGATGCAGCCAGCGTGCTTTCGTCATAGAAGTCGGGGCGGTCCTTTTCTGATTCGTTGGCGCATCCCGGTTGGCGAATCACGTTTAGTGTATAGGCTTTCCAACCACCATGTCATTCCCGCCTCAACGTAGGGCTGGATCTTTCGAGAATTTTTCTTAGGGTCTTTGCTCACGGTCCAGCCGATTACTGCAGCGTCGAACGAGTCGAGGCTACCCCTTTGACTCTTAATGTAGGCAAGGACCTCGCGCAAATCGTGTGGGTTGAGCAGTCTGACGGGCAATTTCCTTGGCCAAAATCCTCCTACCCATATTGGAATACGCGGCGTCTGGATCGGAGTGGGAAGAAAACTCGTTTTGTTGACGTCGTAGTGCTTACCACTATAACTGAACGCCTTCCCTTTCCAGAGGCCAGTGATTATTTTCAATTCCTCATCGAGCTTCTCGGCTCGAACCTTGAAATCCGGCTCTTCTCCGAAGATCGTGTAGTCCAAGCTTGACGAGAATCCGAGACCAACACCAAGAGTGAATCGTCCTTCTGAGAGTTGATCAATGTTGGCAGCTTGACGAGCCACTATCCATGGTCTGCGACGGGGCAATGCGGAGGCAGTCATTCCGATCCTAATTCGCTTGGTTCCGACCGCGATCGCGGCAAGAGTCGTATACGTGTCAGCTATTGGAAATCGTTGATTGCGCTCATCGACGGTGTGATCCCAGAGAAAGAATCCATCCCATCCTGACCTCTCAGCCTCAGCCGCCATATCAACAAGTGTGCGACCCAGCGATGCCTTGCCGTAGTTCGGGACATACAATCCAAACTTTGGCGGCTTCATTCGATCGCTGAAACCATTCATGACGCATCGATTCAGGCTGTGATTCGGATTGTATTTAGCTGATGCCGGGTGTTCTATGAAGCAGCCGCCCGCCCCCAGCGAGGTGTGGCTAACTGGCATTCAAGGTTTGAATTAGGGTTGGGAGATCGTTAACTGAGCCTAGCAGAAAATCTGGCTCCGCCTCCATCAAACGCCCACTGGAGAATGGGCCGGTAGCTACAGCGACTGAAGGAATTCCCGCGGCCCTCGCTGCCATAATATCCATTACGCCATCTCCAATCAGAATTGCTTCGCTTGGAGCCACGTGCATTTCGTGAAGTACTTTTAGCACGCATTCAGGAGCAGGTTTCATGTCAACACAATCGTCTCTAGTTGCCACCGCATCAAAGAAGCGTTCCAAATTGCAGCGCTTCAGAGTCAAATCAGTCCCTCTTCTACCATTGTTCGTCACCAGCCCTATCTTTAGCGAGCTAGTTCGAAGCTTTTGCAGAGTGTCTAGTACACCGGGGAGGAGAGTTCCCTCGGTAGCGGCCTTGTTCTCCATGTTCTCAAGAATGCCGTAGATCACGCTTCGCACCTTGCCGTAGCTCACAGCGTCGAGCCTCTGCTTCAGCGCTCCCAAGATCACATAGAAACTCATCTGCTCCGTCATGTCCGGTGTGCGCAGATTCAGCCTGTCGAGCTCCAAGAGAGCTCGTCGACGAGCGTCCATGAAGTCTAAGTTGAAACGGGTTATGGTCCCGTCCATGTCCATAACGACTGCCTTGATCTTCAAACGCGCTTCATCCGAATATTCTCAGCTACCCTACAGGCAGAATTTGCTTAAAGTTTGATGTCGATTCTCATCCTGCAGAAGTGTGCGCATTTGACTCAGGCCCGATCTGTGAAGTTGCACGGACTCTCGATAGGCCAATGTTCTGCCTCCTCTACGGTTCGAGGATTTCTAGTTCCCTAACGTATTTCAGAACCGGAGCAGGCAGTTTGCCAAATCACTCTTTGCGCTGTAAGACGCAAATTTCGCGGCCAATTCAAAGCGGGTTCGGCACAGGAGACTACACACCTTCTCCGGGATGCGGATATGCTTAATTTGGCCATATCGAAAATTCGATTCAAGGCGTAGAATCATGTGTATCTATTGTGCAACCCTACCCTACTCACCGTACTATCCAGGATTCAGTTACGGCTACCCGTACGCGGGCTACGGATTTCCCTACTACGGCCTGCCACTAGGCTACTCGTATACTTATGCCGCTCCGGCACCCATCGTAGCAGCCGCACCAGCACTTCCACGCGGAGAACACCGCGTCGGCAACTGCCTGTGCATCTGTCAGTAGAACACGCTCCCTTTTTTCGCGAGTTCCAAACGCAGCGTAAGCCATATTCGATATGAGGCGAAAGCCCAGCGCGGAAGCTAACGCAGTTGAACAATGGCGAGTCCAGCAGAACCAATGTCGGACTTCTGCTCGCCGCGATGGGACTAAACTCCCTTCCACTCGGCTTCACACTCGTCGCACTACCAATTTACCTAAACGCAATCGGTTTTTCCAGCGAAACCATAGGACTCATCACGTCCGTATCGTCGATCGCGAATACGGTAGCACTTGTCCCTTTCGCAATTGCAGCAGATCGATACGGTCGCAAGCGCTTCACCATTTGGGGTTTCCTATCTGCAACACTCGCGTACGTCCTCTTCGCCACCACGCATGATCTGAACCTACTTCTGATCGCGAGCGCAATAGGGGGAGTTGGCCTAGCGGGAGGTTTCAGTGCAGCCGTCTGGACGCCTGCATGGACTGCCCTGCTGTCGGAGAAGATTTCACACGAAAAGCGGACGAGCGCCTTCGCCTGGGGGCAGGGCATCTACACATTGGCACTCACCGCAGGTTCCGCCATGAGCATTCTGCCAAGCGCCTTTCGTTCCGGCATGCAGACCTCCTATGAAGCGTCGTTTCAATACACGTTCCTTATCTTCGCAGTTCTCGCTATCTTATCTGGGCTAGTTCTCGTTCCAGTGCGAGAACAGATAGCGCCCTCAACAACGACGATTAGATCAACGAAATATCTTCCGAACAAGTCTCTCCGCCAGATCTCTAAGTTTTCTCTCACCTTGGGACTGGTGGGTTTTGCTTCTGGAATCGCAGTGCAGTTGCTTTCGTTATGGTTCAACAAGATGTACGGCGTGAACGAGGCGATCTTGGGACCGTGGTGGGCCGCGGCTGAAATAACTTCGCTCGTAGTCATCCCTATCATTCCTAGATTGACTAAGTCGATAGGAAGCGTCAATAGTGTTCTCGCAACACAGGGCCTTTCAGCCATCCTGCTCGGTTCGATGATTCTTGCTCCGACATACGAACTGGCTGCGATCGCCTACATATTCCGTAATTTTCTCATGAACATGTCTTGGCCAATTCAGCAATCATATCTGATGGGGACTGTTGCCGCCGATGAACGAGCATCTGCTTCCGCGATAACATACGCGGTCTGGGGAATCGGTAGCTCGATTGGCCCCATATTCGCTGGTTACTTCCTAAGCGGCGGTGGCTATGTGCCTATGTCCGCTCCACTCATAATAGGCTCAGTCGCCTACATTGCGTCCGCAATTGCCTTCCTCATTCTCTTCCGTAAGACGCCCCCACCAGAAGAGACGAAAAACTCTGCTGATTGCGAAGTTGTAGAGCGCAGGGGCCAATCGCCGTCACACGACAGCGAAACCATCAAATCATCAGGTCGCGTTTCTTCAGAACCAAGTGGGGAGACGGCTTCTTGGCAAAGCTATACTATTCAGGTATAGAGGTTCGTAACTTACGCAGATCTGTCAGATTTTACAGATATCTTGGCCTTAGAGTTCGCCGCCGCGGGACAATGGCGCATGGCGGAAAGTGGGTTCACCTAGTGGATCCGTCGACAAAGCAGATGTTGGAGTTGAACTGGTACCCGAAGGGAAGCAGGTTCTATAGGAAATACCGGAGCGGAAGCGAACTCGATCACATCGGATTCATCGTGGACGACGCGGTCAAATGGTTCAACCTACTCGTTCGTCGCGGTGCTAAGGCAGCCGCCAAACCGTTCGGCGACGAAGAGGAAACCCTCGCCTACGTGAAGGACCCGGATGGGATTTGGGTCGAGCTGATCGGACCGGGAAGAAGGAAAGATTCTCGCAAGTGACTGCCCACGCCACCCGAGAAACAGACCCCTGCGAAACCCTTGAACAAGCCAACAAATCTCGCAGCTATGAACCGCGAGATGACTTCCATTCGGCCATGAGCCGGGGAAACGAAACGGCGCCCAATGCGAGCAAGAATTCATAGACGAACCCGTCAAGAATCACGATTGGCAGGGTGGGCGCCACGAGGTCCCATAATGTCCAAGGTTCGCGCAGAGCCGAACTCGTCATGAGAATCTGCCGCGCGAATGGAGTGAATGCTTGGGCCATCAGGCTGAAGACCGCGAGTGACCCAACCGTCGCCCATTTCCTTACGCGGATGTGCCTAGCCAGGAAGTAGATTACCACGAAGAACAATACCGGATAGATCAGGAGTAGTACACTGTAGAGCCCCAAGTCAGTGAGGACCAACCAAAGCGACATAGGACGTTGATATGTGTATATCAAGCGGGATCGAAGAGGATTTAGCAGCATCAACATCTCGTTCAGTATCGGAAAGACCAACACCGAAATGTCTACGGCGATCAGTCGCCAATTCACAGAGACGGACTCCATGAATCTCAAGTGATGGCTATCCTAATAGGTCCAACCCTCACTGAACTGGCACCATCTTCTTGCCGTCCCAACCAAAACCCAACTCCTTGAGTTCGGTGAAGAACCAGGACAAGTCTTCTCTTGGCTCATGGAATCTTTCGAGAACATCTTTGACCACGTAACCCAAGAAGGATGCGAAGAGCCGCTTGTCATCATTGTACAGACGATCAAGAAACAGGGCTAGACGATCAAGTTCATAGTCACCGGTCACAACATCTGCGTAAACCTTGTCCCATAGGGGCTCAATGTTGAAGTGCCGTAAGGCTTCACGCATGTAGGGAAAGAGGTCTGTGAAATATTCGCGAAGCATACCCTGCGAGCGAAAGATGGCCTGGACGAGTCGTCGAATACGAAGATCAACTTCTGGAACGCCGCTCAACTTTCAGTGCCCTGTCTGCCGCTTTGGAACGCACGCTTCCCATGGTTCCTAAGGATAAACTTGACTCAACATCGCGCCGATTCTTTCTTCGACCTGTCTAGGTTCGAGTCGACCTTCTTCGGTTACTATGGCCGCGACATATTCGCTAGGAGTCACGTCGAAGAGCTCTTTCGAGATCGATTGGGTTCGCCCAGAAAATCCTGTGTGCTGAATTTTGCTGTCTCGCAGACAACAGCTAGAGGCACTCCACTCTGCCCTCCCGCCTTGCCAATGGCGGATGTTCCAATCTTGTTGACCACCGAACCATCAGCGAGAATGCTATCTGCTCCGACAAGCACGAGATCTACGTCAGCCATAATCGAGTGCACCGTTGAATCAGCAATAAGCCTAGTTGGAATCCCAAGAGCCGCCAAGTCGTTCGCGAACTGTTTCCCTTCCAAACCTGGACTTGACTCTGTGACATACACCGTTAGCTTGTGCCGACTTTTCGTAGCAAGTTCCAAAACGCGTCTTACAGTACTGCTATAGCTGTGAGTAAGCACGTTACCCTCACCGGGCAAAAGAGCGACGCAGTTTCTCGAAGCGTCTTCGGCCGACGCGATCGAGTTCTCCATCACGCGTTGGATAGCTGCGCGCACCGCTTCTCTATATTCATCAACTGAGGTCAAGTCGAACCGGGCAGCACCCGCTTCGTTCAGAACCATCCCAGTCAGATTCCTTATCGTGGCCATGCTCGGTTGCGCTCTGCGCAGCTTCATGGTGAAAGAGAGCAGATCACGAAATAGTTCAGCGTTCGATTCAGCAGTTGAGACTGACGTGACTTTCGCTAGTATCCTAATGGAGTTGCGTCCCAAATGACTTGCGCCGTGCAGTCTGTCGCGACCCAGAGCGGTGACGGCCGTTTCCGTTTCTGATAGAGCTGGAGGCACGAATGACAGATCCCATCGCACTCGCTCGAACGCCTCATTCAGTTTTGGAACAGTTTCATACGATCGAAAGTCGTCGGCGCTGATCCATTTGTGCTCTGTGTGCTCCCAATCTAGGCGGATACTCCCCTGCTGAACCTCGAACAGAAAAGGGTAGATCGTCCAGACGGTGCCTTCTTGTTCATCAAACGCTCTAAGGAGTTCGCCTGATCTTACGAGGCGCGTGTCTTCGGCGTCTAGCCCTACCTCTTCCAGTACCTCGATCCTTGCTCGCTGAAGCGGAATCTCGTCGCGTTCGAGATAGCCGCTTACTCCGGCCCACTTTCCTTGGTACGATCCTACGTTACTGCTGCGGCGGAGAAGTAGAATCCCTTCTCTCGACTTAAGAAAGGATGTCACAACTTGCCTGTACTGCAATTCCTCCCACTTGTGAAATCCTATCTTCCGCGCGAATCGATCTGAGGTGTTGCGTTTTCAAGCCGTGCCCATAGCTCCGTTGCCGCGGTTTGCGAAATTGATTGAGCCTGTGCTTCACCAAAGGTCTGCAATAGGCGGTTCTTGACGATTGGTCTTCCGTCAACGATGACGTGTTCGACATCGTCACCGTCTACAGTGTTGATTATGTGTCCTACGACGCTTCGCGCGTTGAGCGGCGTGGGCAGAATTAGAGGTCTGATTACGATCAAGTCAGCCCGTTTCCCGACCTCGATTGATCCGATCTCGCTGTCCACGCCGTAAAGTCTGGCTCCGTTGATCGTTGCCATTTCTAGAACAGTGTAGGCGTCGATCGCGTTGGGGTCGCGGTGATGAACCCGATGTACTAAGTAGGTTGCGCGCATGTTCTCGAACATGTCGAATATGTATCCGTCATTGCCGAGGCCAATGTTGACGTTCTTCTCAAGCATCTTCGTGATCGGAGCCACACCAACGGCGTTCAACATGTTACTCATTGGATTGTGAGCGACGCCGGTCTTCGTTCTCGCAATGATCTCCATCTCATTCTCGTCTAGGTTGACGCAATGCGCCAGTATCACGTCTGGTCCTACCATGTTGAGGTCGCGCAGGCGCTCCACAGTTCTCTTCCCATAGTTCTCAAGGTTGTGATGAACATCAACCATGCCTTCCGACGTGTGTATCGTGATCGGAACGCGAAATTCCAAAGCCAGCGCGCGTACCTTTCGGATTAGGTCGTCCGACACGGTGAACGATGCGTGTAGGCTGAAGAGAGGTTTTGCCTTGCCGCTGGGGTTTGCTTGACACTTCTTCGCGAACCTTAGGTTCTCCTCTACTCCTCGTTCTCCTTCATCCTTCGAATGTCGTTCGGTGGCCTCGAAAGCGATGAAACCCCGTATTCCGATTTCCTCCACAGCTTTTCTTACCTGATCTAAGACGCCGACTGTTGAATTAGGGCCGGAATAAGTGTCAGCGAATGTTGTGACACCGGATTTGGCGAATTCTACGCATGCAACAAGGGCGCTTGCGTACGCATCGTTGACGGTGAGTGCTTCGTCAACGGGCCACCACACGCGTTGGAGAATCTGTGTGAAGTCGGTAGGGGGATTGATCTTGAGAGTGGCGCCTCGAAGTAGCATGCCGTACAGGTGAGAGTGGCTACACACAAGGCCCGGCATCACTATTGCGGCTGACGCATCTAGTACCTGCGCGGTCGTGTGTTGGCGCTGTTGCTCCTCGGTCTTTTCTATTGCAGCAATCCGCCCGTTCTCGACTGCAACAGTATGCCCTTCGAGAATTCTTCTTTGCCTATCCATCGTAACTAGTATGCCGTTTTTTATGAGGAGATCCACCAAAGGAGATGGCCGGCTTCATTTGCCGCGCCACTTGATAAAAGAAGTATCTTCAGGTGGACTTTCGGTTGTTGAAAAGGCAGTAAACTGAGTGCAATAGGCGCGTCGTGAGAATCGCTGAAAGCGCCATGACCGCCAGAACAAGAGCTGGTGCCGAAATCGCAAGGATGGGAGTGAAGTGCGATAGCGCTGATACGATAGCTGCTCCCATGCTGACGAGGACGATCGCTAGCAGACGCTTTTGGAGGCGTTTCGTGAGTTTGCGCAGTCTTGTGAAATTGAACACGACACCGATGGGAGCTGTCAGATAGACCGCTCCAATCAGCCAACTCATGACCAATCCGGTGAGGATTACTGCGGCATCAGGGGTTCCTTTAGTAGTTGTGAAGATCGCTGCGCCGATTTTGGATATTGTCAGTATTGGGTAGAGCGCGATCTTCATTGGGGTTGTGAGAGCTGAATGTTGCGTAATGACGCCTGCAATTGCGGGGCTGAATGAGTAGTACCAGGCGTTGAATGTCGTCATGAAGGTCGAGCCCGTGTAGGTTCTAAGTATCATATTGTCCCGGAAGTTTCTCAGGAACTGAACCTCTGGAGCAAGCTCTGATCCATAGGTCGCGGTGGCGATGATGCACTGTTGACTCGTGATTCTGACAGTTACATCTACTGTATGGGTGAGTGCCCCACCGCTGCCTAACACTCTAAGTGTGAAGTTACCTAACGTTGCACTGCCCCCAGCCGTCACTCTTAGGATGGAAGTTGCAGTCCCGCCTGGAAGTGGAGTAACGGAGCTTGATAGCACGAATGTCGTGTCCTCAGGTGCTGCACTGAGCCAAGAGGTAAACAGTAGGACTGGTGAGCTGAATCCGTTCAGCGAAACGACTGTAATGGTGGCTGCCCCACTGGTTCCCGGGTTGATTGAAATCAGGTTTGAGGACGCCCTGATGGCGAAGTCAGACACGGCTACGGGAGTTACGATGACAGTCAGAATGATATTGTGGAATAACGTTCCGCTGCTCCCGACTATGATGACGCCATAAGTTCCCGTTGAAATCGAGGTTGAAGTCAGGAAGGTAACGCTCGACGAAGCCGTCCCACCTGCCGGTGGTGTAACCGGGTTAGTTCCGAACACAACCGTCATGCCGCTTGGAGAACCTGAACTTGTGAGCGACACGCTTGAGGCAAAACTTCCTACTGAGTGGATCGTTATGGCGGATGAAGCTTCTTGGCCTTGGACAATCGTCAAACTCTCAGGCGAGACTGAGATCGTGAAGTCGCGGGTCGCAGAACTGACCTGCACGACCAAGTCTATGCTATGCCTTAGAAAGGCGCTCGTTCCAGTCACTCGAAATGTGAATGTGCCCACTGCGGCGGTGGAACTCGCGGTTACGGTGAAAGTAACGGCTGAGGCGCCTCCCGGCTGCGGAGAGGCGAGCGTTGCAAAGGTGAAGGTCACGCCGGAGGGGGTTGAGCCGACCCAGGACACTGACAGGCCAACCGGCGCACTGAAACCATTAATCGATGTTACCGTGATTGTCGTTGGAGCACTGGTCCCTTGGACAAGGGAAATTGATGATGGTGCGGCAGACAGAGAGAAATCAACGTAACCTGTCTGCGTAATGGCGACTGTGAGAGGCACACTGTGCGATGTACTTCCACTTGTACCGATTATCGTAATGATGAAGGATCCCATCGGAGCATAGGATGAGGAGGATAGGGTCATTAGCGAGCTTGCGGAGCCGCCAGCCGGTGGTACAATCGGGTTCGGCCCGAAGGTTGAGGCCAGCCCAAGCGGCATACCCGCGGCAGTTAACGATACTGCGGATGAGAAGCTTCCAGACGATGTGACCGTGACTGTTGCGGACGTGAAGAAGCTAGGCGCCACTATCACGCTGGATGGCGTGACGGCAATTGTGAAGTCCCCTGAACCAATCACCTTCAAGGTTAGGGTTGTGGAGTGAGAGATTGTCCCGTTCGTTCCAGTGATTATCAGAGGATACGTACCGATAGCAACGACGGACCCGATCGAAATAATTAGTGGCGATGAGGCGTTGCCGCCAGGAGAAGGTGTAACAGGGTTCGTACCGAACCCGGCGACCGCCCCGCTGGGTAACCCCGCGACTCCCAAGCTTACCGGGGAACTGAAGTTGTCGATCGACTCGACAATCACCGTTGTCGTTGCCGCCGTGCCTTGCGGAACGTTCAACGTAGACGGCAAAACAGAAATCGAGAAGTCACTTGTCGCGAACGGGACAATTCCGTACGCATAGTCTTGGCCCTGCGACAGAACGGAAAATGTCAGGAACAAGATGATGAAGAGAGCGAACGGTTGTCGCAGTTTCAAAGCGGGTTCAATTCCTAACGCGTAACCTAGACTGAAAGGGGTCTATTTTTGGTTGTGTCTGCACCAATTACCGTTGACAAGGGATGGCTACACATTTTCTACGCGTAGATGTTACGCCGATGTCGTAGTGATTGGATTTTCCCAGTCGCTAACTCTGGGTTGGTTTCTCGCCTCCGAACATTGATAATCCAGAATTGAAACGCAATAGAGGAGATTTGAACGGAATGCAACTGAAGATCGTAGGCTTGGGTGACTCGACGACAGCGGGAACGCCTCAATTTCTCTCTCCGCTTGAGGCTCCTCCAAGGGGAGAGGGCAATCTTGAGAGTCAGTATGCGTACTGGATGATGAGGGGACATCCCGACTGGACAGTGTTGAACCGTGGAATCAACGGGCAACGATCTGACGAGATATTAGATCGCTTCGAACGTGATGTCGTGTCAAAAACCCCAGACTGCGTGATCATTCTTGCAGGTGTCAACGACGGCGTTTCTGTCGACCTAATCAAGAAGAACCTACTCGGAATGTACGAAAGAGCTGTAGGATCTGGTATCGTTCCTATTGCAGCCACGGTTCTCCCGTACAATGCTGCGTCCGAATTGGAAGCAAGGAACATTCGAGAACTCAACAACTGGATTAGGGACACTGCACGAAATCTCAACATTCCATTTTGCGACACCAACGTTCTAGTTGCAGACCCTGAAAACCCCAATCGCCTCAAAACATCCCCGGACGGCCTGCATCCTGATGTCTCGGGATATCGTGCAATGGCGATTGGCCTCGTAGCTGTAATCACGGAACACTTCTCACAGGGAAACAAGAAGCTGACTGACCTTTCGCTTCGTCACTTGCGCGGAGCTCTACTACACTATCGTTCCCTGTATGATTCAAATAGCGCGCGGGGTGTGTCGTGGCATTCTCCTGGGAGGTGAATCGATTTGAACAGAACTATTGTGCACTTCGAAATCCCTGCTAACGATCCGACTAAACTGTCGCAGTTCTACTCGAAACTGTTTGGCTGGAAGTTCGAAAGATGGGGCGAAGCAGACACGCCAGAGTATTGGATGATCCAGACGAAGGCAAAGGACGAGGACCCCGGAGTGAACGGTGGACTGACTAAGAAGGCAGATCAGAACCAGCGCCAAGTCAATTACGTTCTAGTAGAGTCAGTGGACGAGTTTAGCAACAAGATCAAGGATCTTGGTGGAAGAATCATCGTTCCAAAGACAGAGGTCCCAGGGATGGGACGCTTCGCGCTCGCCCTCGACCCCGAAGGAAACAACTTCGGAATATTCGAAGCCACACAGCAATGAGTGAATCGCCGGAATCGGCGACTCTCAGCCTTTTTCTCCAATGCCAGACGAGCGGCGTGCACAGCGAGCCTTGAGCAGGCGATGCTGTCACTGCTGGGCTAGAGCTTAAGGTATTGTTGTATCTGCCCTTCGATCATCTTTAGGCTGCTCTCCCAGAAGTGGGGCTTGCGAATATCTATCCCGAACCTAGCGGCGAGGTCCGCCGGCGTTGCCTCTCCTGTGTTGGATAGTAGCGCTTCATAGTCCTTCACAAACGAGGGCCCGCGTTCTTTGTACGTGGCGTATAGCCCAGTGCCGAAGAGCAAGCCGAAGGCGTAAGGGTAATTGTAGAAAGACAGGCTCGGAATGTAGTAATGCGGCTTCCACGCCCACATGTACTTGTGCAAGTAGCGTTCATCCAATCCGTCTCCGTACGTTGCTCTCTGACATCGGAGCATGATTTCGCAGAAATCATCTGCTGACAGTTCGGAGGCCACTCTCCGTTCAAAGACCTCTTTCTCGAACCTGAAGCGTGAGCTTATGTCAACCACAATCTGACTGGCATTAATCAACTGACTTTCCAAGATGACAAGCTTCTCCTCCGTCGATTGAGCCTCGGCCAGCGCTGCGTTGGCGACGATGATCTCGTTGAAGGTTGACGCCGTTTCAGCCAAAGTCATAGGTGTAATCGCTTGGAGCATGGTCTTCCCGACTTGGCAGAAGTTGTGGAACGCGTGACCAAGTTCATGAGCCACCGTGGAAACTTGATCAGGCGAACCGTCAAAGTTGCAGAGGACACGTGACTCATCAACTCCCGGTACTTCCATGCAAAAAGCTCCGCCGCGTTTACCCTTGCGTGGTTCAGCGTCGATCCAGCGACTATCGAAGGCACGCTGCGCCAGCTGCGCCAGTCGATCCGAGAATGTCCGAAATTGAGTCAGGATAAATGTCCGCGCCTCATCCCATGTGAAGTGACGCTGGCTCTTTCCTACCGGGGCGAAGAGATCCCACCATGGCAACGCCTTGTTGCCGAAGCGTTTCGCCTTTGCCTTGAAGTACGTTCGGAATATCGGAAATGAGTTTTCCATTACGCGGAGTAGAGTTTCCAATGTTTCGCGGTCAATTCGTGCATGGTCAAGCGATGAGTGAAGCGCGTCTCTTCGACCACGTCGCTTGTCTAGTGTAGACATGCTGCCTTTGACACCATTCAGGGCGGCTGCAATAGGCTCTCGGACTGACTCCCAAGCCGCCAACTCAGCCTCGTATGCCCGACGGCGAACGTCCCCATTCGGATGGTGCCTTAGGTTTTGAAGCGCGGTAATCGGCATTTTCTCAAGTTTGTTATCCAGCTCGAAGTCAACGGTTATCTGGGAGCTGACAGTGCCCTGCAACTTACTCCAAGCATTTCCGCCGCTTAACTCAAGCTCAGCTGCCAATGATTCTTCTGCCTCACTCATCATGTAGCGGCTTTGTTCCGCGACCTCTCGCAAATGGAACGCGTGATCTCTTGCGACGCTGGACTGTTCAATAACCTGTGGCAAGAATGCGACAGCAGTACCCAACCAGCCTTGGAACTTGATCTCCTGTTTTCGCAGCCGAATCGCGACGATCTCAAGCTCAGATTCCCGCTTCTTGGCGAGGGTATTGAAGGAATCAGTGGTTACAAACGATGAGACGTAAGCGTTGAGGGTTGAGTACAGCCGCAATGTGGGATTCATCGCGTTCAAGTACTCTTCTGTGATCAGTGTGGCGTCACGCAAAGTAGCGCCTGTGTTTGAGCGAGAGACACGATGTTCGTCTAGAAAATGGTCGAACGCATCCGCACGTCTCTTTAGGTCAGCCGTTGCATTCTTGAACTCTTCAGACTCTAAACTCGGATAGACATTAGACAGATCCCATCGAGGCAAGTCGGTCAAACTAGCTCACCAAGATCCTTCAAGCACGCCGGATTCGAGAGCTCTCCGCCGAGTTCTTTAAACCGTTTCGCCTGGCCGATCTCTGAGCGAGAGAGGCCGGGCGTTATTCGTCAACTCTGAAAAGGCTAGATTCATTAGCGGACTATCCCGTTCGATTGGAATTCGGGATCTTGAGCATGCAGGATTTGGCTGCGAACTATGATTATCTTCTGACCGCGATTCGACGCGAGTTTCCCTACGCTGAAGTCGATGGTAGTGGAAGGAAGCGAGTTTTCTTTGAGAATGCGGCTGGGTCGCTCGTTCTGAAGCGCGCGGCTGATGCGGAAGCGACGGCACGTTTGTCATGTTCCGCCAACGTCGGCGGCCCGTCTTGGGAGTCGAAAGCGAATGAGGAAACCATACTTGAGGGCAGGAAGGCGGTTAGGGATTTTCTGAACGCACCCTCGGAGAACGGCATCGTATCCGGCGAATCTGCAACCAGCCTGCTATTCCATCTCTCATACGCACTTTCGAAGAAGATGACTGGAAAGGAGAACGTCGTACTAACGAACTATGAGCACTATGCAAACGTCAGCCCTTGGCTTGAGCTAGAGCGAAGAGGGGTAATCAAGGAGGTCAGATTTGCCAACTTCAACCCTGACGACGGGTTGCTGGACTTGTCTCATCTTTCAACTCTCGTAGACAAGAGGACAAGGGTCGTTTCTGTTACGGGGATTGCGAATGCTCTCGGATCTAGGACCCCTCTTCCCCAGGTTATCAAGCTAGCCAAGGAGGTGGACGCGTACTCGGTTCTCGATGCAGTTCACACCGTCGCGCACATTCCACTAGATGTGCGGAAAGTCGACTGCGACTTCGCAGTATTCTCCGCGTACAAACTGTTCAGCAGGCGCGGAAGCTTCATGTTTGGTCGGCGGGACCTGCTTGAGGATTTGGAACCTTACAAGGTAGAAGCCGCACCGAACAATCCACCTGACAAGTGGGAAATGGGGACGCGTGATCAAGCGCTCTTCGCCTCCATCTCAGCTGTGATGGACTATCTAGGCTGGCTAGGAACAGAAGTGGAAAGGGACGTCAGAAGCCAAGTCGATGATTATTCCGGCAGAGCCCGAATGTTGAAGGCTGCACTTTCATGGATCGAGAAATACGAGCAGACACTGTCCGACAGAATGCTCACCGGGACTGGTGACATCGCCGGATTATCTTCATTGAAAGGGCTTGAGGTGTACGGACTCAAGGATCACTCACGAGTCGACCAGCGAGTCCCGACGTTCACATTCAACATTGTGGGCGCTGACCCCTACAAGGTTGCGGAGCACTTGTGGGAAAAGCATGCCATCGCAGTCTTAGCCGAAGACAATGGAGGATTCTACTCAAGAGCCCTTCGAACCTACGGAAGATCTGTCGCGGTCCGTGCCAGCCCTGTCCACTTCAACACGATTCAAGAAGTGGACACGTTCCTGGGAAGTCTCTCAGAGACAATCCGCCATTTTTCTTCCTAAACAGCCGGCTACGTACCAACTCGCCGAACGGAGATTGGCAACATGGCGGTTAGGAGATGCGGACTTTGTAGCGTGTTATGTATTCTCCGAAAGCCTTCATTGACGGGAAATCTAGGTAGGGTTGTAGTATCTTCTCGTATTCCTTGATGACTGCCTCCTGGACTCCCAGAAGTGCTTTGGCATCCTCCTCTGGCATCGCCTCTTTCGAGCCGAGGTTAACCCAGAGATTCGCCAACTGCCCGTACGCAATGAGTTTCAACAAATCCCTGTGGGGATCCTTTTCAACTGACGTGAAATCCACCTCCACAACAGTAGAAGCTCACTAGTCGAGCGAACTCGCCTTATAAAACAAATCGCCAGATCATGCTCGACGGGAGGAGCCCCGGCCTCCGGCAACCCCATTCAGCGCCCTCTTGACGCATTATGTGCTTCCAGAACCAGTTCATTCTCAAGGTCTTGAAGTTGGATTCACGTTCTCCTTTTTCGGACGAACCAGAACGCTAGGAGAACGCCAACGGCAACGACGCTGGCAATTCCGTAGATGGCAAGGGTGGGGAAAACCTGCGTGGGCTGCGAAGTTTCCGTTTCTGTCTGCGAGGAGATGGTCGTGGCTGAGTAGCTTGTGATTGTGGTTGCCGGGGCTGTTGCGGCGGTCGCCAAGTTGAGAGCGTTTCGTGCGTTCGTGGTCGCCTCGGCGAATTGCCCCCCTTCATATGCAGCTTGCGCTTTCCTCAACTCCTCTTTCCCAGCATCAAGACCGATCGTTCTGCTTTGACCTTCAGCCTTCAACACACCATCCTGAGCTTTTGCGATCGCGTCATTCGCGGTTCTAGCCTGTTCTCCTTGGGCCGCGGATCCAAGCATCACCGTATAGGTGTAAGCGGCTCTCTTGAGGACAATTACCGAAAGGCCCACCGAATCATCAACAAAAGCCGGATTTCCATTCTTTCCGATATTGAACGGAGCATCGAACAGGTCCCTTGCTGGGTTGGAGTTGCTGCCGGGATGAGAGTCGATTACTTGAACAAGTCCTTCTTCGGGGCTCGGTCCGACTCCGATGAGATACACCACGATTCCGAACGTCACCGTTGAATATCTCGACGGTATCTCAGCGTCAGCGCCAACTTTCTCGCGCAATTCCACATAGTAGTCCTGACCTGTGCCAGGCTTGTGAACTTGCAGAAGGAAAGTTTTCCCGTCTTTCACTCCCAAGGCGTCCAAGTTGAAGGTGCCTTCCGACCTCGTATCCTGCCTAATCACCAAGCTCTTGTCCATCCAGCCCAGTTTCAGGAGGGACCAAGAGCTCAGTCCCCCAACATTCATCGACATTAGGTCCCACGGCCCCACTCAGACTGATGCGGTCTTTCCTTCGGTTGCAAGCCTGTAACTGTACAGATCTGGGGGACCGATTACGTGCCCCAGCTCATGGCGGTACACGCCGGTCCAGTCGAATTCGCTCAAGAATATCATGTCTCGCCATTGGTGTCCCCATACTTCTCCGGCATACACGACGTATATTGTGTCATATTTGCTGGCGCTGATTCCAGGTTGGGTGAACAGTGCCTGGCGAGCTACGGTGTCGATCGTTACCATGTCGTTCTGATCAAAGTCCCAGACGAAGACATCTTTATCCTTCGCCGTGGTGGGGAGTTCGATCCATCGCGAGATCATTTCACCGGTGACCTTAATCTTCCCGTAAGAGACTTGGGTGAAGTAGGATTCTACTTGATTCACAGCGGTCGTTCGCATTTCATCGATAGACTTTGTGTGTTTGAGGTCTTCGAACTCGAAGAAGGCGACCAGCTATGTGACCTGGGAAGGCGTGGCTGCGTATGTTGGTGCAGTCGAGAACAGCGGGCTGCTTATGACGAAGCATAGAACCCAAAGGCAAAGCGTCTTTTTGGCCATGCAAACGCGCCGTTCGTTACGGCTTGACATTTTACACAACCTAAGGCATATTTCTGATTTCCAAGACTCGAAATGACAATTTCCCTCTGACTTCCATTATGCCTATGGAAGCCGTTATCGTTTTACATGTGTACTTGTCGCACATGTGCCACTTTTCTGCAGGCTTCCTGAAGTTTCGTCCTCTGGGCCTCGTCTTTCTTGTTGATGAATACTCTGATCCAGAACGCGTGGCCGCCCCCGCGGTAAAAGTCTGAAAGCGGATTCCACTCCTCTTCAGTTCCAGTGTTCCTGTTGTAGATGGTGACTGTTGACTGGCCCTCGAAGGGGCTAAGCGGGGTCGCTCGCAAGTATGCTCCGTCGACAAAGAAATCCGCAGTGGAGGACATCTCTCTCTGTATGTTTTCCTGCAACATGCGCTGGTAGGTCTCATCACGAACCATTTGAGCAATCGCAGACTCGCTCGTTCCCCACTGTGCCTCGTAGGCTAGACGCCAAGGTATCCTCCTAGCGAAGTAATCGGCGACCATCTCACGAGTTGCTGGTTGCTCTCTCAGGAGCTGCATTGTGCTTTCCTCGTCAAGCTCCACATACTTTTCTAGATTCTCGACGTACGGCGTTATCGTCCCCTTCCCCGAGGTCAGTATGTCTCTAATCATTCGATCTGCGGCTCTGCACGTTTTGTGGTAGTATACGGTGTTGAACATTTGATGCCTTGAGAAGTAAAACGAGAGGAGTGCTGGCTTTGATCGGTCTTCCAGAAGCATTTTTCCTCCGCGTATGAAGCTCGTGAGGGCAAGCCTTTGCCAGCCTATGTTCGCGTACTCCCTGACTCCGCTGTGATAGGAGTCACGCAGTATGAAGTCCGTTATGTCCGCGCTGTACGGACCCTTAATCACGTATAGCAATGCTTTCTCAACGTCGTCGAACTTGGCGTCCGAGTATGGTTCCTGAGATTTCGCCACGTCCTCGCTGGTTAATCCTGTCTCCTTGAACTCCCGGCTGGAGAACAGGGTGTTCATTTCGGGAATTTCATGGATCAGTCTGGAGCACAATAGCTCGTGATTCGTGCCGAAATCGCTCAGAATGGCATTATCGAAGGCGTGAGAGAACGGCCCATGTCCAACATCATGGAATAATCCCCAGAGTCGCGCGAGGTAGTAGTAGCGAACCATCTCGCTCGGTTTGAGAGCTCCATTCTGAACGAGCTGGTCGAGCGATTTCTCAGCAAAGTAGCCTGAAAGATGCATCACACCGACCACGTGCTCAAACCGAGTGTGATTCGCGCCCGGATAGACAAGATGCACCGACTGCAGTTGTTTAATGCGCCTCAGCCTCTGAAAGAGGGGTGAGTCAATGAACAACTTCTCGTGTGGTTCAACTGTGACGGATCCGTGGACTGGATCTTGAATTATGTCACGGAACGATTTCTCGGCCATGGCATGTCAGCTCCTTAGGCTTTGGAGTATCGCGATGCCCGAACTTGTCCCTATCCGGTTGGCGCCGGCCTCAATCATCGCCAACGCTTGTTCCAGGGTCTTAATGCCCCCCGCCGCTTTCACGCCGAACTCTGGACCCACCGTCGACCGCATCAGTTTCACATCTTCAACCTTTGCTCCTCCAGAACCAAACCCGGTTGAGGTCTTCACGAAATCTGCGCCCCCCTCAACTGCCAGTTTGCACGCATGAATCTTCTCGTCATCCGTCAAGTAGCAGTTTTCGACGATAACCTTCACCACAACGTTCTTCGAAAAGTCCTTCACGCAGCGGACCACCTCCCTAATATCACTCAATGTCAAGTCGGCGCTACCGGAACGGAGCGCACTGAAGTTCATCACCATGTCGATTTCCCGGGCTCCATCCGTCAGCGCGTTCTTCGCCTCGTGGACTTTCGTGCTGGTGGCCGATAGACCGAATGGGAATGAGATGACACTGCAAACCTTTAATGGAGAACCTTGCACTTCGTTCGCGGCGAGCGCAACATGCGCGGGGTTGACGACCATTGCCGCAAATCCATACTGGACGGCCTCTCCGCAAGCTCGTTTGATTTCATCGCTCGTTACGTTGGGTTGCAGTCGAGTATGATCGATCATCCTGGCCAATTCCTTTCTCGATATCAGAATGACGCACCCTCAATTTCCGGCATGTGTCTGAACCACCCCTACGGCCCTAGATTCACTAATTATCGTAGTGCAAGGCGCGGCGGGGGATCATGAAATCGAATCCATTGTCGGCTTACGCCGGGACGGTTTTAGTCACAATCTTGTGGTCATCATCTTTTGTCCTGATAAAATACGGCTTAAGCGAGCTCCCACCTTTCCTTTTTGCCGCAATCCGATACACCGTGGCTTTCCTTTTCTTGGTGGTAGTGTTCGTTGCTTTGAGAAAGAAAGGCAACCCTAGCGAAAGCGTCGTTGCTCTGATCGGTGGAAAACGATTCTTGCTTGGGGCCGGTGTCTTTGGGTACACGTTGGCGCAAGGGCTCAACTTTGTGGGTTTGTTCTACATGCCCGCAGTCATGGCGAGTTTCATTCTGAACTTCACCCCAATCTTCGTGCTCTTGCTCGGAATCCTCCTCTTGAATGAGCGAGCCTGAAGACTTCAACTCGTAGGCCTAGCCATAGCTCTCGGCGGAGCTTACGCGTTCTTCCAAGACAAGCTGCTGGGCACCGTTGACCTGTTTGGTGTCATGATTGTCATTGCCGGAGACGTCTCCTGGGCGATTTACCTGATAATTGTCAGGAGGGCTCAGAAAGTGGCGCAGAGTGGATCGTTGAAGCTGACGACTGCGACTATGGGTATCGGAACACTAGGCCTCGTATTACTTGCCGGAGTCTTCGATGGGCCGAGACCGGTCTCCGGCAATGGGTTGGTCATCATCCTGTGGCTCGCTGTTGTGAACACCGCTTTGGCTTTCTTTCTTTGGAATCACGTACTCAGGACAATTCGCGTACGAGCTCTCGGTAATTCAGAACGTCATGCTTCCTGAAGTTGCCATCTTCGCTTGGATCTTCCTAGGCGAACAACTCAGCCTCATCATGACCATCGGCATCATTCTCGTGATAGTGGGAGTGTCTCTGACACAGATTGCGAGGTTCGGGCAGGCACGGCCAACGGCGAGCATAGCGTCTTGAAGTAGAAGAGTGGAACTGGGTCCACTTTCCGCTCCTTCTCCAACTGCCCTTCTAAACGCGAATTCGCGCCTTACGAATTAGTTGGTTAGTCTGGAGGTGAGCCAGGTGGCCAAAAAGAAGAAAGTGAGGATGAGGATTGGTGAAGAGTCAAGCAGAGCAGAGAAACTTGCCGAGGAATACCAAGCTTAAGCTGGTTCTTGGGCTTCACGTGGCAAGGGCGATCTCGAATTGCTCTTGCCTGCGATTGACTAGTCCTGTAGATATTCTGAAAAAGTGGAGTTCGGACGCTTGGTGCGTCCGATTCTTAATTCTACTTTTTTACTGCTGCAGCTTCTTTGCGTCGGCGCATGAACAGGTAAGCAGCGGCAACGAGGAGTACGATGACGACAATGGCCGCGGCTGCATACATCATCTGCGCCTGCTGGGCTGCCTGCCGAGCAGCTTCTTCAGCTGCCTGTTGAGCGGCCGCTTCAGCCGCCTGCTGAGCAGCTGAGATGATGCCTGGAATCGCACTGTACTTGTTGGCTGCGAAATCTCTCCATTCGGAGATCTTCTGGTTACGGATAGTTTGATCGCTCCACTGCTTGCCTAGGGCGTCGGCTTCGCTTTGGCTGATTGGCACGGCGCCCAACTTGGCTTTGGCTTCCGCAATTGCTTCCGTTCCTATGGTCTGTGTGGCCGCGTTGATTGCATCCCAGGCTGCGACTAGGCTGTCGTGTTGGTCAATGATCATGGCGCCGAATAGGTCGTTAATCACTGAGTAGTGTGCTGAACCCGTTTTGGCGTCATATTGCAGAGTCGTCGTAAGGGCAAATGGGTTTACTGGAACAATTGAGTTGGACCCCAGTTTGGTATACAGGTCAGGCAGTATGCTCATTCTGCCTAGCGTGTTGGCTGTCGGTCCGCCTGGAGCGCCTTTGGGTAGCATCCACAGTGATTGTCCTGGTTCGGACATGACGAATTCAACGAATTTCTGAGCCACATCCAAGTTGGGTGCGCCCTTCAGTATGGCGATGGAGTCTGGATTGATTACGGTCAGGCCTTCTGGCAAAACGTAGCCCACCTTGTCCGCTCCCACGCTGGCAATTTCGGCCCAAGCGAAGAAGTCGATCACGAGACCGTATGCAACGTCTCCCTTCGAGATGTCCTTGGGGGGTGTGCTGGATGATGTTGGGAAGGACTTGATGTTTGCGCCTATCTCTGTGACAGTCTCCCATCCCTTCTCCCAGCCGTATCCCTGGAGCATCAGCTCGTAGGCCATGTGGGTGCTGCCGCTCGTGCGTGGATCGGCAGACTCAACCCAACCCTTGAGCGCGGGATTCGTCAAATCCTCCCAAGTCTTTGGCTCCGGGAGGCCTAGCTGCTGTAGGACCACTTTGTTGTACATGATACCGAAGCCGGATAGAGCTGCACCGTACCACCTGTATTGGGAATCGTAGATTGGCAGTCCTGCGAGTTCCGCTGGAATGGGGGATAGAACGCTGTCTGGGAGTTTGTAGGATTCAAGGTAGTTCTCACCGGCGAGTTTGATGAATGGATCAATTCCTCCGCCAAAGAAGACATCCATTCCTATCCCGCCGCCGGTGGCGTTCGTCGTGAACGATGCCTCAATGTACCTTAGGTCTGCTGAAGTGCCGCCAAAGTCATACCATTCTATTGTGACCGATTCTCCGGATGACGCCGTGTACCAATTCTTGAAAGCGTTCTCGAATTCTTGACGAATGAATTCATTGTGTGGAGAGATTATCTTCAGGGACTTTCCCTGCGCCTGAACGTGAGTTACAGGTTGCAATATTGATAGAGTCAGTAGCACTAGTAGGATCGGTAACAGTATTCTTCTCAAGTCTATACACCGCAATCCTTGTCGTGGTTCGATGGAAATTTAACACTTGGCGTTCGAAAGTGCAGTGGAAATTTTACAATATATATTGACCGTCATTTCCACTTGAAACGGGGTGCGTTGACTAGGCTCTGAAGAGCTCGCCCAAGCTTCTTCCCAATAACCTGCTGGCAACGACGAAGCAGGCGGCCACTACGATCATGCCGATGACCCCCAACGCGCTAGCAATGTAGGCGCCGTCAGCGAGTCTGAGATCCAAGCTGTAAATTGCCTTCGTCATGGGAAAGAACGCCTCAGTAGGGGCAAGTATCAGACTGTCGCTTACCTCCATCATGGCAGCGGAGAACGAGAGTATGCCTCCAGCGACCACGTTTGCAAGTATCAATGGGAACGTGATGGATTTGAGGGTGCGGAGCGGAGAGGCACCGAGATTCATCGCGGCCTCTTCCAGTGAAACGCTCGTCTGTTGAAACCCTGCGTATGCGGCGCGAACTGTATACGGCAGACGCCTCACTGAATAGCTCACTATCAGCAGTGGAACGGGGTTGACGAGCGCGTCCAGAGGAGAGTTCGAGAAAGCGGCGAGGTATCCGAATGCGATGACGACTCCCGGAATCGCCAGAGGCATCATGGCAACCGAGTCGAGAATCGCTCGACCTAGGAAGTTGCGCCTCGCAAGCATGTAGGCTATTACGAATCCGAACGAGATGTCAATAGCAGTCGAAAGAATACTGTAGAATAGGCTGTTGCGGATACTGGTTGCCGCAACCGGGTGTGTCAATACCGTCGCGAAGTATGACACCGTGTATCTCGACGGTAGAACTGTGTAGAACCAAGTTCCCGCTACAGATGTCAAAATGACCGAGATGTGTGGAACTAGCGCCACAAGCGCCACAAGAGTGAGAGCAATCGCGATCGTCACTCCCCTCCACCCGCGGAGGATCTTCAATCGCGCAGTGACATGGCCCCTCCCAAGCATCTCGTAACGCCTTAGACCAACAAACCTTCTGACGGAGAGGAGCGCCGCCACAGACACAAGTAGCGTCACAATAGTAAGAGCATAACCCATAGGGTTAGTTTGAATGTCTTGTGTCATTGAGAAGATCAGCGTTGGAACGGCCTTGTTGAAGTTGAAGATTAGAGGCGTACCGAGATCGGTGAATGACCAGATGAACACGATAATTGCCCCCGCGAAAAAGCCGGGAAAACTCAGAGGAAAAGTCACTTTGCGGAAGAGAACGAAGGATCTAGCTCCAAAGGTCTCCGCGGCTTCCTCCAAGCTGGGGTCTATGTTGGCTAGTGCCGCGGCGATGCTGAGGTACATTATCGGATAGAGATGTAACACCTCCAGAATGATTATTCCCCAAAACCCTCCGGCAAGCCAGTCGGTCGGATTCGTAGGATTCATCAGTCCCAAGTTTATCAGAAGCAGGTTCACGGAGCCAAATCTCGCGAAGATCTGTTTCATCCCTATCGCCCCCACGAATGGGGGCATAACGAGCGGTACGAGCAAGAGCGCTTGGAAGATGCCCTTCCCGGGAAAGTCGAATCGAACAAGCAGGTAAGCCAACGGCAGACTCAGAAGAGCAGTGAAGATGGTAGTTAGGAGACCGATGAGGAAACTGTTCAACAACGCTTCTCTGAGAAACCTGTCAGAGAACATGATCTGAAAGAAAATGAATGACGGGTTACCAGATACAATCAACGCGTTGGCGAAGACATAGGCCATCGGATAGAAGAGAAAAACCGCAAAGAAAGACATCAAGCCGATGAAAATCACGAACGCCTTCATGTCAAGCTCGCGAAGCAGAGCGAAAGCGGGCATTTTGAGTCCCAGACTATTCCTGCTCTTTCAGGAGCTTGACGTTCGCGGGAGGCAGCGGAATGGTCACCGTGTCTCCGACAGATAGAGGGATCCCTGTCGGATTGAATCTCAACGCGCGGAGGATTTCACCGCAGGGAAGTTCAAGCTCGTAGTATTCCTCTTCACCATGATATGTCAGGCTCATGACCTTTGCCTGTATCTTCTGACCGTTTGGTGGGTTTCCGAAAATGGAGCGGACTCTGATGAAGCATTTCACGCTGTCACCCGTCGAATACTTGGAGAAGTCTTTGGGCAAGTGGCCTTCGAGTGTGAAATTGCCCTCGAAGTCGACGATCGCAGTTCCAGTTGCCTTGTTAATCGTCCTGATCTGGCCCGAGAGGGTGTTGGACTCTCCCATGAAGCCCGCGACGAATGAGCTTTGAGGGTTCTGATATATCTCTCTCGGCTCACCTATTTGCGCGACGCGACCAATGTTCATGACCGCGATCCGATCTGCTATCGCCAACGCTTCAGACTGATCGTGAGTCACGTACACTGTTGTAATGCCAAGCTCTTTGTGGATTCGGCGTATCTCACCACGCATCTCCATTCGGAGCTTCGCATCCAAGTTACTCAGCGGTTCATCCAGCAAAAGGACGGTGGGCTCTATGACCAATGCCCGCGCCAGCGCGATTCTCTGTTGCTGACCTCCGGAAAGCTGATTCGGAAACCGGTCAGCGTACTCGCGCATCTTGACCAAGTCCAGAACCCGCTTCACTCTTTCAACACGGTCGTTCGTTGCGACTTTCCGCATTTTCAGACCAAACGCAACATTCTCGTAGACGCTCATGTGTGGCCACAGGGCGTAGTTCTGGAAGACCATGCCGATGTTCCTTCTGTATGGTGGAACATCATTGACGGTCGTGCCGTCGAATCTCAGTAGACCGGAGTCTGGTTTGTAGAACCCTGCAATCACGCGAAGAGCCGTAGTCTTTCCGCAGCCGGATGGCCCCAAGATTAGAAATAGTTCGCCTTCGCTGACCTGTATGTTCACATCTTGAAGGGCGTTGACTTTTCCAAAAGCCTTGAACACGTGCTCTAGGCTGACTTGGACCAATTCCTACCGCAAAGTGAAGTCAACCCACTGGTATCTAGAGCTTGCCTATCCTTTACACGTCAATCAAGTCACGCAGCGACCCGTCGCGGGCTAAACCGCAACTTGGCCCTCTCGATTCCTTGGCGCGCCTGATCTTCAGCTACCAAGATCAGTCTTTGAGCCTCATCCTTGTCCGGGCTTTCTGAGTGGCACCGGAAGACGGCTTCAGTGCCTGAGGGACGTATGAGGAACCAGGATAGATTCGGGTAAGTGACCTTCAGCCCGTCCACCGTCAGCATCTCCTCTTCGCCTCTTGCCTTCCAAGTCTCCAGAACGATTCTGAGAGCCTCCGTCTTCAAATGCTCGGGGCATGGGACGGTGGACTTGAGTTGATGGAACCTTGGGAGGTCGCCATGGAGTTCCTCGAGACTCTTCTGCTCCTCTCGCATAGTTCCAAGAAGCTTGCCTGTGGCCAAAGCGGCGTCGCCGTAGAGAAGAACGCCAGGCCAGATGTGCTTCCCTGATTCTTCGGTTGCGAATATCGCATCATCGTACTTGCGGAGTGCTTGAGCAATAGCTGGGGGGCCTACTTTCGTCGCGACAATTTCTCCACCGAGCTGTCGGGTGACGAACTGAACGAGGCTGGAAGTGTTAATCGTGGTGATTACCCGCCCACCGCCCCGAGCCTTCAGCTCGCTTCCTGCCAGTATGGCGCTTGTGATATCTCCCCAGAGAACCTCTCCATTAGTTGTGGCAAAGAGCGCTCTGTCTCCATCGCTGTCAGTTCCAACACCTAGGTCAGCTTTCGTTTCCTTGACAGTTCGCGCTAGGTCCATCAGGCTGGACGGTTGAGGATGTGGTGAACGTGAGGGGAAGGTTCCGTCTGGATTGCCGTTGATTGTGATTACCTCGCAGCCGGCGTTCATGAGCACTTTGGGTAGGGTTGAGAAAGCCGCGCCATTCCCAGGGTCAACGACAATTCGATATCCGCTGACCCTTCCCAAGGACCGGTGCATTTCTTCCTCGTAGATTTCCAAAACATCGAGCGTCTGCACTGATCCGACGTCGGCTGCTGGTGCCCTGCGCCATTGCTCGGATCTGAGTAGACTCTCTACCCTTTCTTCTCCCACTTCGTCCATTTCACCGGTGTCGTCCAGAAAGAATAGAATCCCGGTGGTAGGCGGCGGGATGTGACTGCCGGTGACTACTATCGCAGCCTTGTGGCGAAGGCTCTTGAGAGCAACGAGCGTGGCTGGAGTCGATGTCACACCACAATCTACTACATCGATACCTCCAGAACAGACGCCAGCTATGACGCATCTCTGAATCGACTCTGACTGGGGCCTAACGTCTCTGGCAACCAAAACAGTTCCTTGGTTTCCAAGGTAGGTGGCGAACGAAAGACCCGCTGTCCTCGCAAATTCAGGTGTGAGAAACTCATCGAGCCGGCCGCGAATTCCTGAAGTGCCGAAGAGTCGCGCCGGTTCTCTTCCTTCGGCCCTGTCGCTCACCGTCTGCAGCCTTTCTGACGCGCTAGTGTTTTCGTTTTCTTCGTTTCTTGCGGGTCGTTTTTGATGGCTTCCTGCGCTTGGAGTATCCGAGTCGGACTTTGTATTTGCCCAGTTTGAGGCTCCACGAACGGCCTTTTCTTCTCGGCAATAGTAGACCTCGAATGGCAGTATCTGTACCGTGTACCCTTATTATTTGTTAGAGTCCACTCAGCCTAGAGAAGATTGACGAGAATCGCTGTCGAAAACGTTCGAGTTCTCATCAAAGGCAATGTGACGCGTGCGAACATCCTGATTGAGGAAGGAAGAATCAGCTCTCTTAGCCGCAGAAAGACCAGCCAAGTTGACGAGCGCATAGACGGTGACGGCAACTTCGCGCTTCCAGGTCTCGTTGACGGACATGCTCACATTTACGATCCTGCGTTCACTCATCGAGAAGATTTCGTCAGCGGCAGCACCTCAGCGGTGGCGGGGGGCGTAACAACCGTTGTTGAGATGGTCCTATCGACGCCTGTTGACACTCCTGAGCGTGTCAAAGCGAAGATCTTGGCGGGCGAGCGAGGTTCTCTCGTGGATTTCTCCTTGCACGCAGGCATGATGAACCTAGACAACCTTTCAATCATAGCTGCGATCGCCTCGATGGGAGTCCGTTCGTTCAAGACGTTCACCTGCCGACCATACTATTCCAACGATCACACGTTGATGTCGCTAATGCGAGAAACAGCAATGCGGCATTCCATCCTTAACGTTCACGCTGAGGACGAGGAAACCGCCAACGCGAACTTGCAGAGATTGAAGGCCGAGGGTAGAAAGGATCCTATGGCGCACGCAGAATGGAAGCCAAACGTGGCTGAAGAGCGTGCTGTTCGAAAGGTTGTGGGATTCGCTCGGAGCCTGCGAGGACACCTGCATATTTCGCACTTATCGACAGCTGAGGGAGCGAGTGTTGTGAAAGCAGCGAAGAAGGCTGGCGCTCGTGTGACTACGGAGACCTGTCCTCACTACTTGACTTTCACCCGAAAGGATATCAGGAAACAGGGCCCGTTCCTGAAGATGAATCCCTCGCTAAAGGGCCCGGGAGATGTGGAGGCCCTTTGGAGGGGATTACGAGATGGAACCGTGGACATAGTGACTTCAGAGCACGCGCCAGGCACGAGAGAAGAGAAGGAGGTCGGGTGGACTGACATTTGGCAAGCCTGCGGCGGCGTGCCGACCATCGAAACGATGTTAACCGTCATGTTATGCGAGGGAGTCAATAAGGGCCGGCTCAGCCTTGCTATGCTTCAGCGGGTCTGCTGCGAAAATCCCGCCCGCATCTTTGGCATATATCCCAAAAAGGGAATTATTGCCAGAGGCTCAGATGCTGATTTAGTCCTGATTGATCTCAAGAAGAGACGAAAGGTGCAGGCGGACCGGCTCCATTACAAGGTCGGTTGGACCCCCTATGAAGGAAGAATGATGAAAGGATGGCCAATCATTACCATCCGGCGGGGAGAGGTGTTCTTCATGGATGATCAGGTTACCGGTAAAGTAGGGTCAGCTACTTTCCTTCCCATGCAGTTCTGGAACTGAGAATGATCGCAATGCTCTCCCTGATAATTCTCGCCGCGGGGAAATCTACTCGAATGCGCGGAAGAAACAAGCTTCTCTCACGGGTTGACGGAAAAACCATTGTCCGAAGAGTCGTAGAGACCGCAATGAACTCGAAAGTCGACGAGGTTTTGGTGGTAGTGGGTTGGGAGTCACAGCGCGTCCGTGAAGCCATCGCCGATTTGCCATGCCGCTTCGTTCTCAACAAGGAATTCGAGAAAGGCCAGAGCAGCTCCGTGAAAGCCGCGCTGAGAGAGGTGGGATCGACAACTCAAGCGATTCTTGTTCTACCAGGAGACATCGTCAACATCGACCCTCGTTCAATCAATAAAGTCGTGGACACGTACGCGTCTGCGAAAGCCCCAATCGTTGTGGCGTCGCACCACGGAAGACCAGGGCATCCCATCCTACTTGCCAAGGAACTGTTCGAAGAAATCCTGAGAATCGACGAAGAAACGTTCGGATTGAAGTCGGTCGTCAAGAGGCACGCAGAAGAGGTCAAGTACGTGGAAGCGGATTCGGACAATGTAATCTGGGACGTGGACACTCCGGAGGATCTCAAGCGAATCAAGAACGCTAGGAACTAGATTTCAGACTCCGTTTGATAACCCTCAAACTCAGAAACGTTGCTATTTTGGATGGCTTTCGCGGAGCTTCGATCACGAGGTTCCCATTCGTGTGATCTAGTGGCCAGCGTCCGTCGGGCCGCCGCTTCGAGAGCAGATGACGTAGGGCTTCATTCAGTCGATGATCGCGCCCGTAGCCCAGCGCTGTCATGAAATCCAAGCCCACCAGCACATCGTAGAAGTAATGACAAGGATACCGAAGCCAATACCAGCGCGCGAAACGCTTTCCTTCATGTAAGAGCCGCCTTTTCAGGAAGAATTCGGCGCCTCTCTCAATTGCCAAGCGAACTTTACGCGACCGTTGGGATCTGGGGATTTCCGCGAAAGCGCTCATGGCTTCCCACCCGTCCAACGTTCCCCCTTGACGACCGAAACAGTCCCAACCGCCGTCCGCTAATTGCTCTTCCACCAGCCAGTCAACAGCCGATAGGACACGCTCATCCTTCTGGTAACCAAGCCGAATAAGTGACCGAGTCATGTTGCCTGTTGTGCAGAGATGACCCCGTTTCGGCTTTACGGCCCCCGAGTAACCTCCGTCCTTTGCAAGATGTAAGTCTAGAAAGAATTCTGCAGCGTTTGCGACTCGTTCCACGCGGCGACTCAGACCTAAGTCTGCGAGAACCTGCAGACGCCATATCGTAGACCTAAACTTGGGCGCGTAACACGTTTTCTTTGTTACCCACCACGTGTTCTCGCGCTGACCAGCGAGAAGTTTCGCTGCCCAGCCTTTTCTCGGAATCAGCAGGCGTATGTTTTCGAGCCTTCTCTGGCTGGGACGGGGTTCAAGCAGATCGCGAGATGCCAAGTATCGCATTGATGGCTCGCTCGAATCCATGAGCCACGAGATTACTGGATCTTGAATGGTCCAGTCGAAATCATCCTTAGGCATCATGACAGAACCTCCACCAATCTACAGGCAGATTATTTGCTCGCGGCGGGGGCCCACGGATACGTACTTGATGGGGACACCGGTGAGTTCCTCGATCCGTTGCAGATACGCTTGCGCAGCCGAAGGCAAGGCATCCCATGTTCGAGAGTCGCGTGTGGACGATTTCCATCCCTGCCATTCCTCGTAGACCGGCGTCACCTCCCCTTGCGTGACCGTGTCAGGCATGTCGGTAAGCTCCTGGCCGTTCAGGCGGTATGACTTGCAGAGTTTGATCTTTTCAAACGAGTCTAGGACATCTAGCTTGGTGATCGCTATTCCGCTGAGACCGTTCAGCCATGCGGCGTAGCGAACCGTTACTGCGTCGAACCAGCCACAGCGTCGAGGACGCTGAGTGGTAGCGCCGAACTCACCTCCAACATCGCGCAGACGCGCGCCATCAGCGTCCGACAGCTCAGTTGGGAAAGGTCCGCCTCCGACCGAGGTAGAGTATGCCTTCGCTACGCCGATGACTTGCTCAACGAGCTTTGGAGGAATGCCGGCGCCGCTTGTTGCGCCACCGGCTGTGGGTGATGATGCGGTGCTGTATGGGTAGATTCCCCAGTCGAGGTCGCGCATGACACCCAATTGACCTTCGAGAAGTATCTGCAGCCCGTTCTGAATCGCTTGGCGGAGTAGTGGAACTGTGTCGATGATTCTCTTGGAGAGTTTCGTTCGCCAATCCTCAGCTTGGGTCACCAGGTCTTCGAGTTTCAGTGGCGGCAGACCATAGTAAGCCATCTCATGATTCTTGAGTGGCAGGACGAGTTCGAGTCGTTGGCGCAAGAACTCGGGATGAAGCAGGTCGCCAAGCCTGATACCTCGATAGGACGCCTTGTCCCCGTATACCGGTCCTATTCCTCTGCGCGTCGTTCCAAGCTTGCTTCCCTGCTCTCTGGCTCCGTCAAGCAGGCGATGGTATGGCCAGACAATGTGGGCGCGCCGATCCAGCCATAGATTATCTGTCTTGACACCTGCGGCTTCGAGGTTCGCGATCTCCTCGATTAGTGAACTTGGATCGATCACGGTTCCCGCCCCCATCAAGCAACGGACGTTCGGAGAAAATATTCCGGAGGGGACTAGGTGTAGTCTGAACGTGCCCATGTCGTTGACTACCGTATGGCCGGCGTTGTTTCCTCCCTGAAATCGGACTACAAAGTCAGCCTTCGAAGCGAGGTAATCTATGATTCGCCCCTTGCCTTCATCTCCCCACTGAGCCCCAACAATCGCGGTAACGGTCACTTTCTGAACCTCCAGTAGAAAATCACGCGTTCAGTGAAACGCGCTCGGACAGCGGGATTCTTGCCCATTCACGTTTCCCACTCCTGATTAGGCAAGTGTCTTAAAAGCTAGATTTCAGATTTCACACGCCAAAAATCTAGCGGATAATCTGGCTAAGTCTTCTTTCGTGTCGCAAGCGCAGTTGCCCCGAGTAGAAAAGCCGCCCCTACCGTTGTGAGGAACGTTATGCTCTCACCCAACAGCAAAATTCCACCAACGAGACTCACGATCGGAATCAAGTACAGTTGAACCGACAGCCTCGAAACCGCACGACTAGCGATCAGCGTGTAGAGGATAATGTTCGCGACCACGGTGCTGAGAATTGAGAGATACAACACAGAGAGCCAGCCGACCGCTGACAAGCGCTGGATCTGGGCAAAGAAGTCGGCTGATAGGAGTGGTAGAATGAAGATTGTTCCCAAAACGGCAGACCATACGGCGGTGGGAAGGGCACCGTAAGTGGCGACGAGGGGTTTGGAGCTCACGGCGAACAGGGCGTACATGAAAGCCGCTAGCACAACCGCGAGAGGCCCGGTGATGCTCAAGAAACTCACCTCTGAATTAAGCGAGAGGATAACGGCTCCAATTATCGCCAATCCAAGAGCCGTAGTCAGCCTAACTCCGATCTTCTCCTTCAGGAAGATTGCTGACAGGAGGACGGCAAAGATTGGGCCGAAAGAAATCAGTAAGCCAGCCAGACCGGATGAAACAATGGTTTCGGCATAGTTGAGTGAGAGGTGATACCCAGCCACACTCGCGAAGGCCACTAGAACAATCCTAGGAATATGCGCTCGTTTGATTGGCGCTCTGGGCTTTCCGATTGCAGGTGCCAACACGAGGAACGATGCGGAGACCATGAGCCATCTTAGAAGAGTGAGATTGATCGGGCTTAGTTCCAAGACGGCTCTGCGTATCGCCACGAACGCAAGCCCCCAGATGATGCTGAGGATTATTACAAGAGCCGTGCCGAGAATTCGACTGTTGGCAGAGTTCTGTGTAGCTATCTCGGGCACTCTTGAATCCCTGCGGAATCGGCGCTTTCACAGGACGCTGTTTAATGAAGGTTGGGCCGACGCAGGGCGGAGCTTCCAGTATTTCTTGAGAAGCTCAATGCTAACCACGGTCTCGACCGCGGCGATCAGGATCCAAGTCAAATCGATGGTTGTGGGAAAGACTATTCCGAGAGCTGATCTCGCGGGCGGAATCAGCATCAGAACCGTTGTCAGCAAGGCTTGGGAAATCACTGCTAGGATCACCCATCTGTGAGGCTTAACCTCGAGAAATGAGTGCGTGAGTGATCTGCAGTTCAATGCAATCGCCAGTTCTATTCCGATGAACATCAGGAACAACCGCGATCTCGCGAACACTAAACCCTCAGACAGACCAGTCACAAATCCCAAGATTAGGATAGGCGTCTGAACGATGAGAGCCATGAAGATTAATCGGACAACTTCCTTTGTGAATACGGATTCGTCCTTCGGCCTTGGGGGTCTGGTCATTAGATCCGGATCGGGTGGGCTGAAGCCTAAGGCGATGGCGGGGACACCGTCCGTTACTAGGTTGATGTAGAGCAATTGAACCGCGAGCAAGGGTAAGGCGTCGTCGCCGTGCATTCCGAACATGGGGAGGATGATCAATGCCGCGAGCGTCATCACGGCGATCTCTACAAAGTTTCCTTGGAGCAGGTAGGCCAGATACTTTTTGATGTTGTCGTATATCCACCTGCCTAGCTCGATTGCTTTTACTATGGTGGCGAAGTTATCGTCGGCCAAGACAAGGTCTGAGGCTTCCTTTGTCACGTCAGTCCCAGTTATTCCCATGGCGACTCCAATGTCCGCTTTCTTCAGCGCCGGTGCATCATTGACGCCATCCCCCGTCATTGCAACCACCTTGCCCTTCTTCTTCCAAGCATCAACGATCCTGAGCTTGTGACTCGGAGAAACGCGTGCGTAGACGCTGATCTTTTCGACATCCCGCTCGAAGTCGCTTTCCGTGTACCTGTCGAGCTCTTCGCCAGTAATCACCAAGTCTCCTTCTTTGTAGATTCCCGTTTCCTTGGCGATTGCTAGAGCTGTGAGTTTGTGGTCGCCTGTGATCATGACTGGCCTCATGCCCACAGCTTTCGCTGTCTCGACCGCTCTAACGGCATCAGGCCTTGGCGGATCCATGATACCCGCCAAACCGAGGAACGTGAAACCTGATTCCACATTCTTTTCCGAAAAGTCTGTTGGGGAAATGTGAAATAGTTTCTCGGCGACGCCGAGAACACGCAATGCGCCCAGAGCCATCGTGTCGTTGAGTTTGAGAATTCTCTCCTTGTCGTTTTCGGTCAGAACTCTGACTTTCCCGTCCTCAAGGAATGAGGTGCAGAGTGGGACAACTATTTCCGGAGCGCCCTTCATGTAGGCCGCTCCGCCGCCTCCCGGGTTTTCGTGAATCGTTGTGAGGCGTTTTCTTTCCGATGTAAAAGGGATCTCGCCTATTCTTGGATTGGAATTTCTAATCTCGTTAGGTTTGACGTCGACCTTCTGCGCGAACGTGAGCAGAGCTCCTTCCGTCGTATCGCCTTTCACGATCCAATGACCCTCTTCCTGCACGAGCAGGGCATCGCTGGATAGAATCGCTGCTCTGGCGAACCGCTGCAAGCCCTCCATACTGCTGGATGAAAGCGCGTCTGTGGATGTGACCTCTCCTGCCGGTTCGTATCCGCTTCCGGATATCTCGTAGAGTTTGCCCGCGATGAAGGCCTTGCGAACTGTCATCTCGCCTTTGGTCAGCGTTCCTGTCTTGTCTGCGCAGATGACCTGCGTGGATCCGAGAGTCTCGACGGCAGGCATCTTGCGGACTAAGGCGTTTCTTCTGGCCATTATGCGCATTCCAATGGCTAAGCTGCCGGTCACAATCGCGGGCAATGCCTCTGGGACAGCCGCGACGGCAAGGGCGACAGCGAATAGGAAAACTCGTACAATGAAGCTGAGGCCTACAGTTCCTGTTCGCGCGTACTCTTCCACCAAACCGCCCATTGCGATCATAGCCACGAGAATGAGCGCGATCTTGCCAAGCCTCTTACCTATCTCCTCCATCCGCTTTTCCAGCGGCGTCTCTTCGATCTCAATAGCCGCGACTTCCGAGGCGATTTTTCCGAATTCGGTCCTCATGCCAGTGTTTACTACCACCGCCTTTGCTCGACCCTGTGTGACCGTTGTTCCAGTGTAGGCCATGTTGATTCTATCAGCCAGGGGCAGCCCTTCGTCGAGCTTCCCAACGAATTTCGCCACTGGGACTGATTCCCCGGTCAGGGGCGCCTCATCCATCTGCAAGTTGAACGCCTCAACAAGCCGAGCGTCCGCGTCAACCCGTTCTCCACTCTCAAGTAGCAGCATATCACCTGGGACAAGTTCCTCGGCCGGAATTTCTCTACGCGAGCCGTCCCGGATTACGTTGCAGGTCGGGCTGAGCATCTTCTTGAGGGACTCAAGCGCTTTCTCAGCTCTGAATTCCTGAAAGACCCCCAGCAAAACCGCCAAGATCACTATAGCAAAGATGACTACCGCGTCAACCACCTCACCAAGAAGAGCTGAGATGAAAGTTGCTATGAGTAGAATTCCGATCAGAAGGTTATGAAACTGCTTGAGTAGGATCCGGAGACCAGAAGCGCGTTTCTCGGCTTTTATCACATTAGGCCCGTAAGAGACCAGTCTGGATTTCGCTTCGTCTTCCGACAACCCGAATTCTACACTTGAGTCGAGAAAGCGGAGTGCCTCAGCTGGCTCAAGCGCATGCCATCTTTGATCACGCGTTTCGCCAGCCTGATCGTTCATCGTGAGGTCTTTCTCGCCCTAGGTTTGGCGATCCTATTTGTGTTTGGGCAGTCGCCCGAATTGCTCTCAGACTTATCGATTTTCTGATGCGGAAGAGTTTGGTTATCTCACTTCTTTTTATTGAAGACGTAACGAGACTGCTGGAAAGCCACGCCATTCCTGCGTGCGACCACACAAGTGCAAGGAAATGTCGAATCAAAGAGCCTCAAGTCCAAAGAAGAGTAGGCGCGGTTTGTGGGTCTCGCTTGCCCTTGGCATCGCTGCTCTCGTCCTGAACGGCGTCGTCTACCTCCTGTTACCTCACCGCGTGGTTGAGCATCTTGGACGGTTTGGATACGTTGGTGCCTTCGTGGTCGCCTTCATAGCAAATGCCACCGTCTTCATTCCAGTCCCCTATTATCCCATCATCGCGCGGCTTGCACAAGTCCTGAACGTGTGGGTGGTCATCGTGGCCGCAGCGGCAGGTTCCGCCCTTGGTGAATCCGTCGCCTATTTCGTTGGGCGCTCTGGTCGACGGACCGTGCAGTCATCGCGGATTAACAACTGGTTGCAGAAGCAGATGCGCCACCCGTGGAGAGCTGGAATAGTCCTGTTCGCGTTCTCCGCTCCTCCAAACCCCGTCTTCGACGTAGCCGGGTTGACTGCGGGGGCGTTCGGGGTTCCGCTTTGGCTCTTTCTGGTCTCGGTTTTCCTAGGTCGAATTGTACGAATGGCCTTGGTGGTCTTTCTCGGTGTGAGTTTTGATTGGATTTTGCCGCCGAACCTACTTCTTATCGGTCCAGTCGTAGAATCCGCGTCCCGTCTTTCTGCCGAGTAGGTTAGCGCGAACCATCTGCTTTAGCAGGTTGCTAGGGCGAAACTTAGTGTCCCCGGTCTCGTTGACCATTACGTCCGTGATGAAGAGCGTCGTGTCGACTCCCACATAGTCCAACAGCTTCAACGGCCCCATTGGCCAGTTGAGTCCCAACGTGATCGCCTTGTCAATGTCCTCCGGTTCGGCCACGCCTTCGGCGACGAGGAAGACCGCTTCGTTCAGTGCTGGGACGAGTATCCGATTCACAATGAAGCCGGGCGTGTCCTTCTTCACTACCACAGATTCCTTCCCGAGCTTGGTGGATATCGCTCGTACGGTGTCCACGGTTTCGTCTGAGGTCTTCAATCCGCGTACTATCTCAATGAGCTTCATGAGTTGAGGCGGATTGAAGAAGTGCATGCCACAGACCTTCTCAGGTCTCTTTGTGGCTGCTCCGATTTCGGTTATGCTGATCGAGGAGGTGTTGGAGGCGATGATTGCGTGGGGAGGCGCGTGCTTGTCAGTTTCGGCCAGAACAGATTTCTTCAGGGGCGGATTCTCAGTAACAGCTTCAATCACCAAATCCGCGCTCTGAACGGCATCTTTCAAATCAAGTGTCGGATGAATCCTCGCTAGGATTTCCCTCGATTCTTGTTCGCTCATGGTTCCCTTCTTGACAAAGCGCCCCAAGCTGTCCTGAATCATCTTCATTCCATTATCGACAAAACGTTGCTCTATGTCGCGCATCGTTACGTCAAACTTGCCGACCTGCGCACAGACTTGAGTTATCCCATGTCCCATCAGGCCTGCGCCCAAGACAGCCACTCGTTTTACTTCCATAACAATCACGGCCCTGTAATCCCGTTGGTCGTAACATATGTTTTATCATAGAACGGGAGGCCTGCACGGGTCAGGGAAATTTCTGTCACCCAACTTGAAAATGTGGTGACCAAAATTCTCGGAGATCTTTACTTCGACTGCTTCCTTCTTGGCTTGGGTGGTTTCTTCCCGTGTCGAGTGGGGATTTGGTATATGTCGAGCCAGATTCCGTCGATGCCCTTCACAAACGCAACGTCCCAGTCTCCCGTCTGTTCCGCTCTGATCGGTCCGATGAGGGTGGGGTAACCTGCATCGTTAAGCCGCTTCAACGAGCCTTCGAAGTCGTCGACTTCGAAACCCAGATGATCCAACTCGTCGCCTTCCCTGAATGGACCGCCGACTGGGCTGTCGTCTGCGTACCAGTTCAGTTCAAGCCAATGCTTGCCGTCACCTGTGATCAAGTTGGCGAATTCACCCTTATTCCAAGGCGCCTTGACACGTGCTTTGACTCGCATTCCGAGAAGTTCCGTGAAGAACATGATTCCCTCGTCGAGATTGCGCACGCGTACACCAGTGTAAGCGAACTTAGTTTTCATGATTCGAGCAGAACCAGTGAACGTATTTGAAACTAGCCCGCTTGCGGTAGCCGTCTGGCTCGATCGAAGATTCGGCTCGGTAGCGAGGCGAAGAGGAGGATGTTTGCGAGCATTAGTATCGTTGAGCTGACGGCTACAAGGTAACCATTTGCGGTGACCTCGGCAACTGCCATTCCAATGAGCCCGACCGTGAACGCCGTCAGCAAAGGCCTCGTCGCACGTTTCGCCTTTGGATAACGGCCGTAAACGAACAGAGCAGGAGCGGAGAGATACGCGATTCCGAGAAGCCCACTTGCTAGGAGCCCGCTAAGGAGGGCAGCGAGTTCAGGTTGAGGGGCCAGTGTGTCGAAGAGAACCGCGCTCATTTTGAGGCTCACTAGAAGTGGAACAAGGATTGCCTGCATTCCCGTTTGGAGCATTGAGTTCGCCTGAATCTGGTCTGCCACTGAAGGGCTGAAGGAGTAGTACCACGTGTTGAAGATGAGCATGAAATTCTCCCCAGCGAAGGTCTTGCTAATCTTTTGGTCTCGGAATTCTCGTAAGAATTGTACTTCAGGTGCGAGTTCGGATCCGTAGGTTGCTGTGGCGATAAGACATTGGGATGGGGCTTTGACATTGAGGATGTTGGCTTCGCGGATTTCCGTGTGCGCGACCATCGCGGAGGCACCGTTGATCGTCGCCCAAGCTTCCCCGGCGATTAGGACCTGCGTCGTCAACTCGTACGCAGCATAGAAATTCAAATCCAGCGTACCGCCGATGGGCAGAGCAATTGGTTCAAGCGCGGTATGGTACCGATAGCTAGAGAAGGCCCCGAGTGGCGTGCGCGTGAGAGGCTTGTCATGCAGATTCCAACTTCTGGTCAAGTTGACGGTGAGGCCTGGTAGGACTGGGATGGCGACACTTGAGGAGCCAGCGAAAATTGTCAGATTCTCTTGGCCTCCGTGCCGAAGGAAGATCAGCGTATCCCGATCGGTGGGAAAGGTGACGGTATCATTGAATTTCTGCGGCTGCTCTTGACCGCCTTGCTTAACGGTGCCGTTTATGAAAATGTCCATAATTGAAGACGACGCGGTCACATTGCGAAATTGGAGGGTAGTCCACCAGCTCGCGTAGATACCAGTTCTCTCCTCCACTGTCTGAGTGGTTTCGGAGAAGTAGAGGAGTCTGAGGCCATCAAACGGTATTTGCAGCTGACCTTGAGCGCCTCCGATCATGCCGATTGAAGTGACCAGTATCAACGAAAGGAGCGTGAGTTCGCGTAAGCGTTGTTGCATTCATCAACACTCTAAGGAATGTATTGTCGTGAAGGACTGTCGAAAGAGGGCCATTGTCCCTGATCAAAAGCGTTTCCACTATACTGAGTTGTAGATGTATCCGGATCGAAGA
>Ga0315268_10000281_pt1 | contig 58535 bp, 46 predicted proteins | sample C1_top_MG_FD_204535 | JGI IMG/M metagenome (GOLD analysis project Ga0315268, IMG submission 204535) | Sediment microbial communities from Yellowstone Lake, YNP, Wyoming, USA - C1_top | ecosystem: Environmental > Aquatic > Freshwater > Lake > Sediment | place: USA: Wyoming | collected 2017-08-01 | reverse complement strand
AATACGGGATATTGGTGTGCGGGAGCGGGATCGGGATCTCGATTGCGGCGAACAAGGTGCCGGGGATCCGGGCGGCGCTGGCGCATGACGTGGTGACGGCGCGGCTTTCGCGGGAGCACAATGACGCAAATGTGCTGGCGCTGGGCGGGCGGATTGTGACGGCGGAAGAGGCCATCGAGATGGTGCAGGCGTTTTTGGGCACGGCGTATGCGGGGGGCCGGCACCAGAGGCGGATTGACAAGATTACGAGGATTGAAGTGGAAGAGCGGGGGAAGTAAGAGGGATTCCTCGACTGCGGGCCGATAAAACCATCGGCCCTTCGCTCGGAATGACAATGTTTGTTAGCCGCGCTGATGTTTATGAGATCGCTTTTAGAGAGCCTGACCAATCCAGGAGCCAACGGGACATGAACCAGACAACGGCAGCGAATGAACGGATGGAGCGGAAGCTGGATGCGGTGGACCCGCAGATTGCGGAGCTTTTACGGCACGAGGCCACGCGGCAGGCGACCGGGCTGGAGCTGATCCCGTCGGAGAATCTGGTGTCCGAGGCGGTGCTGGAGGCAATGGGTTCGATTTTCACGAACAAGTACGCGGAAGGGTATCCGGGGAAGCGCTACTACGGCGGGTGCGAATACGCGGATCAGGCGGAGCAACTGGCGATTGACCGGGCCAAGGAGCTGTTTGATGCGGAGCACGCCAACGTGCAGGCGCATTCGGGGACGCAGGCGAATGTGTCCGTCTACATGAGCGTATTGCAGCCGGGGGATACGGTGCTGGGGATGAACCTGGCGCATGGGGGGCACCTGACGCACGGGCACCCGCTGAATTTTTCAGGGAAGATGTACCGGTTCGTGGCCTATGGGGTGAAGCAGGGGACGGAGACGATTGATTACGAGGAAGTGGAAAAGCTGGCGCAGGAGCATAAGCCGAAGATGATCGTGGCGGGGGCCAGCGCGTATTCGCGGGTGATTGATTTCGAGCGCATGGGGAAGATTGCCAAGGCCGTGGGGGCGCTGTTTTTTGTGGATATGGCGCACATCGCGGGGCTGGTGGCGGCGGGGGTGCATCCGAGTCCGGTGCCGCACGCGGATTTTGTGTCCACGACGACGCACAAGACGCTGCGGGGGCCGCGCGGGGGGATGGTGCTGTGCCGCGCTGCGTTCGCCAAGGACCTGGACCGGATTACGTTTCCGGGGACGCAGGGAGGGCCGCTGGTGCATACGATTGCGGCGAAGGCGGTGTGCTTCAAGGAAGCGATGGAGCCGGGATTTAAGGAGTATCAGCAGCAGGTGGTGGTGAACGCGCGGGCCATGGCGGCGGCGGTGGCGCGGGGGGGATTCCGGATTGTGACGGGAGGGACGGACAATCATTTGTTTTTGATTGAGCTGCACCCGAGGGGAATCACCGGAACGGACGCGGAAAAGGCGCTGGACCGGGCGGGAATCACGGTGAACAAGAATTCGATTCCGTTTGACCCGCTGCCGCCGATGAAGGCGGGGGGGATACGGCTGGGAACGCCCTCGATTACGACGCGGGGGATGGGCGAAGGGGAGATGGAGAAGATTGGGGCGTGGATTACGGAGATATTGCTGCACCTGGGCGATGCCGCGGTGGAGCAGAAGGTGCGCGGGCAGGTGGCGGAACTGGCGCAGCGCTTCCCGATTTATCCGCGGCGGGTGCCCCCCGGTACGGGGCGGTAGGCGGAGACGGATTCCGACCTGTACCTGCGCGGCGAATTGAACCGCGGGACCGCTGTACCAAGACTGGCCGCGCGGTCAGTAGATTTGCAGGCAACCCCGCGATAGCTTAGTTGCAGCGGTGGAGACCGGAAACGCAGATGAGCGGTCCGGGACAGACTCCTCGCACAATTTCCTGGGCGTCCCCCCAAGGAGCAGGCATGGTCGAGACGGAAGCATTCCGCGAGTTCAAGCAAGGGCTGTCCTATCTACGAGACAATTATCCGACGAAGGCGCTGACGCATATCCGGCGGGCGGTGGAGCTGGAGAAGAACAACCCGTATTACATGTCGTATCTGGGCGTGGCCATGGGCCGCTCGGAAAAGCAATGGAGCGAAGCGGAGCGGCTGTGCGACGGCGCGGTGCGCATGAAGAGGAACCAGGCGCAGCTGTATTTGAATCTGGCGGAAGTGTACGCGCAATCGGGGCGGCGGGATGACGCCGTGGAAGCGCTGGAGAGCGGATTGAAGTACGCGCACCGGGATGTGCGGCTGAATATCGCGCTGAGCCGGCTGATCCGGCGGCGTTCGCCGGTGCTGGGATTTTTGAGCCGGCAGCATCCGCTGAACCGGCAATTGGGAGTGCTGCGGCACCGGACATTGCAAATGTTCAACGCGAGGTAGCGGGCGGTAAAACGAGTTCTCCTCCAACCCCAAACACAGGGAGGGCGGGTGGCCAAAAACCATCCGCCCTTTCTGTTTTGGGGCACTTTGCAGAATTGCAGAAAAGAGAAAACCGCATCGCCAGGAATGGCTGTGCTACGGAGATGCGCGAAGGGAAAACTGGATCAGCGCTGGATGGTGGTGCCGCTGAAGGTGGAGGCGCCGCCCATTTCCAGAAGGAGTTTGAGACCGATGCCATAGCGGCCTTCGGAGCGGCCTTCGACGCGGACGACTTCGGCGAGATATTCGCGGTTGATGGCGGTGGGCTCCTTGGAAAAAGGCAGGGTGAGAAAAAGGCGCATGCCCAGCTGGTAGCCGGCGAGAGTGGTCTCAAAATAGATGCCGTTGCGGGAGACGCTGAGGGTGGGGCGCATATCCTCGAAGTGGTCGATGTCGGGGTCGGAGGGACGGGCGAGAAGCATCTGGGTGATTTTGCAGCGGCGGGTGCCGCGGCGTTCGAGGCTGGCGGCGGTGCGTGCAACGGTAGGGGGCATGATCTTGATCATAGCGGGGCCTGTCCTTTTTCGTGCTCTGTTGAAGAGCTGCCGGGGTTGTCCTTGTCCGGCAACCATCCATCGCAACTTCTGAGGGATATTCTACGCAAGAGCCGGAAAAACACCATAGACAAGCCGTACCGTAGCTGTGGAAGGAAAATCGGTGGGCCGAACAGTACCGGAGTACCGGAACGAGGGAAGGCATTGACAGGCGGAGAGATTCCCGATAGTCTGTCGTTTCGCCATGACACTGCAGACACATCGGCAGCACCATCATCACCACGGACACGATCCGCGGCTGCTGAGGTGTGCATAGCGAAATAGCTAGAGAGCAAGAGCACTCAATCAGCCCGCCGGCGGAAAACGTCAGGCGGGATTTTTGTTTTTGGAGGGAAAGGCGATGCTGGATTTTGAAAAGCTGGAAGGGCTGCTGCCGGCAGTGGTGCAGGACGCCGCGTCGGGAGAGGTGCTGATGGTGGGGTTCATGAACGAGGAAGCGTACGCGGCGACGCGAGAGTCGGGCGAAGTGACGTTCTACAGCCGGTCGAGGAAGAAGCTGTGGCGCAAGGGAGAGACGAGCGGGCACCGGCTGGTGGTGCGGGAGATGCGCGTGGATTGCGACCGGGACACGCTGCTGCTGCGCGTGGAGGCGCAAGGGCCGGGGGTGTGCCACGAAGGGTACCGAACGTGTTTTTACCGGCGGGTGGAGGAGGATGGGAGCCTGCGGGTGAGCGAGGAGCGGACGTTTTCGCCGGAGAAGGTTTATGGAAAAGGAGAAGGCCAGTGAAACGGATGAAGCTGGGAATACCCAAGGGGAGTTTGCAGGAGGCCACGCTGGAGCTGATGGCACGGGCGGGTTGGCGGATCACGATGAATTCGCGGAGCTACTTTCCGGGGATTGACGACGCGGAGATCGAATGCCTGATGGTGCGGGCGCAGGAGATGGCGCGGTACGTGGAGACGGGAGCGCTGGACGCGGGGATCACCGGGCGGGACTGGGTGGTGGAAACGTCGGCGGACGTGGAGGAGATTGCCGAACTGGTGTACTCGAAGCAGCGGCTGACGCCGGTGCGCTGGGTGCTGGCGGTGCCGGAGGATTCGGCGATGCGCGAGGTGAAGGACCTGGAAGGGAAAGTGGTGTCGACGGAAGTGGTGAAGATCACGGAAAAATATCTGGCCAAGCACGGGGTGAAGGCGCGCGTCGAGTTTTCGTGGGGAGCGACGGAAGTGAAAGTGCCGCACCTGGCGGACGCGATTGTAGAGGTGACGGAGACGGGGTCGTCGCTGCGGGCCAACCGGCTGCGGATTGTGGATACGGTGATGGAATCGGCGACGGTGTTCGTGATGAACCGCAAGGCGGCCGAAGACCCATGGAAGAGGGAGAAGGCCGAAAACATGGTGCTGCTGCTGCAAGGAGCCATCGCGGCGAGGAGCAAGGTGGGGCTGATGCTGAACGTGCGGCGGGAGCAGCTGGCGGGGGTGCTGGGGGTGCTGCCGGCGCTGAAGAATCCGACGGTGTCCACCTTGAGCGATGCGGAGTGGGTGGCGGTGAATACGATTGTGGACGAAGAGTTTGTGCGGCATGTGATTCCGAAACTGAAATCGGCGGGCGCGGAGGGGATCGTGGAATATCCGCTGAATAAGATCGTGCCGTGATGAAAACACTTCAATTGAGTGCGCGAAGCGAAAAAATCCTGCTGGAGGGGCGGCGGCGGGGCGATCCGGAGGCGCTGCGGGCGGCGGGGCGGATCGTGGCGGATGTGCGGCGGCGAGGCGAGCGGGCGCTGGTGGAATGGACGAAGCGGCTGGACGGGGCGCGGGGGAGCGCGAAGACGCTGAAGGTGAGCGCGGCGGAGATGCGCGCGGCGGAGCGCACGGCGGCGCCGGAAGTGCTGCGGGCGATTGCGCAGGCGGCGCGGAACATCCGGCGGGTGGCGCGGGAGCAGATGCCCGAGCGGTGGACGATCGAGCCGCAAGCGGGTGTGCGCGTGGGGCAGATAGTGCGGCCGATCGAGCGCATCGGGTGCTACGTGCCGGGAGGAGGGGCGGCGCTGGTCTCGACGCTGCTGATGACGGCGGTGCCGGCGCAGGTGGCAGGCGTCGAGGAAATCGTGGTGAGCTGCCCGCGGCCGAGCGTGAACGTGCTGGCGGCGGCTTCCCTGCTGGGGTTGCGCGAGGTGTACCGGGCGGGCGGGGCGCAAGCGATTGCGGCGCTGGCGTACGGGACGCGGACGATTCGCGCGGTGGAGAAGATCTTCGGGCCGGGCAACCGCTACGTGACGGCAGCGAAGCAGATTGTGAGCGCAGACTGCGCGATTGATTTGCCGGCGGGGCCGACGGAGGCGGTGGTCTATGCGGAGGATGGCAACGCGCAGTGGATTGCGGCGGATTTGCTGGCGCAGGCGGAGCATGCGGCGGACGCGGTGAGCATCCTGATGACGACGTCGGCGAAGCTGGGGCGGGCGGTGGAGAAAGAGTTGCGCGAGCAGTGCGCGCGGCTGCCCGCGGGCAGTCCGGCGGGGCGTTCGCTGGCGAAGACGGGAGCCATCGTGATTGCGGCTTCGCGGGCGGCGGCGATGGAATTTATCAACCGGTTCGCGCCGGAGCATCTGAGCCTGGTGGGCCGGGCGAAGGAAGCGCTGGGGGAGGTGCGCTCGGCGGGAACGGTGTTTCTGGGGGACTACAGCGCGCAGCCGTTTGGGGATTACGTGAGCGGGAGCAACCACGTGCTGCCGACGGCGGGATGGGCGCGCAGCCGGGCGGGACTGAGCGTGCGGGATTTCGTGAAGTGCATCAGCGTGCAGGAGATTACGCGGGCGGGTGCAAAACGGCTGGGGCCGGCGGCAATGGAGCTGGCGCGGGCGGAAGGATTGACGGCGCACGAGCGGGCCGTAAAGGTGAGGCTATGAAGAAACGAAGAGCGCAAGTGAAGAGGAAGACGACGGAGACGGACATTTCGCTGGCTCTGAATCTGGACGGGCGGGGGAAGAGCAGCGTGCGCACGGGGATACGCTTTCTGGACCACATGCTGGAATTATTCGCGCGGCATGGCGGATTCGACCTGGAGGTTGCGGCGCGGGGCGATCTGGACGTGGACCAGCATCACACCGTGGAGGATTTGGGGATTGTGCTGGGAGAGGCGGTGCGCGAGGCGCTGGGAGACAAGAAAGGGATTTTGCGGGCGGGCTATTTTTTGATGCCGATGGACGAGACACTGGTGGCGGCGGCGCTGGACCTGAGCGGAAGGCCGCACTGCGTTTTCCGGGGAACGATTGGAGCGGCGCGGGTGGGGGAGCTGGAGAGCGCGGTGGTGGAGGATTTTTTTCAGGGTTTTGCGCAGGCGGCGCGGGCCAATGTGCACGTGGAGATCCGCTACGGGCGCTCGGCGCACCACAAGGTGGAAGCGGCGTTCAAGGCGTTCGCGCGGGCGCTGCGGTTTGCGGTGACGCGGGACCGGCAGATGCAGAAATTACTGCCGAGCACGAAGGGACTGCTATGAAAATTTCCCTGCTGGATTACGGGGCGGGAAATTTGTTCTCGCTGGAGTGCGCGCTGCGGCGGCTGGGAGCGGAGACGGAGAGGATTACGACGCGCGAAGCGCTGCGGCAGGCCACGGCGCTGGCCATTCCCGGCGTGGGCCATATCGGGGCGCTGGTGCGGGCGCTGGAGGCGGCGGGAACGCGGGAAACGCTATGCGGGCGGATTGCGGAGGGGATTCCGGTGCTGGGGATTTGCCTGGGAATGCAGATTTTTTTCGAGGGCAGCGACGAGGCGCCGGAGATGCGCGGTCTGGGAATTTTTCCGGGGCGGGTGAAGGAACTGCCGCCGACGGTGAAGAGGCCGCACATGGGATGGAACCAGGTGACGCCGCGGGCCAGTTCGCGGCTGCTGCGGGGAATTTCCGAGACGGACTGTTTTTACTTCGCGCATTCGTTCGCGCCGGGCGCGGAAGCGGAAGCGATTGCCGGGGTGTGCACGCACGGCATGGCGTTTGCCGCGGCGGTCGAGCGCCGAAACATTTTCGGGGTGCAGTTTCATCCGGAGAAATCGGGAGCGACGGGCGAGCGCGTGCTGCGGAATTTTCTGGAGGCGGCGCAATGAGCCTGGTGCGAAGGATCATTCCCTGCCTGGATTGCCGCGAGGGGCGGGTGGTAAAGGGAGTGAAATTCACGGAACTGCGGGATGCGGGCAACCCAGTGTTGCTGGCGATGCGGTATGAGCGCGAAGGGGCGGATGAAATCGTGCTGCTGGATATTTCGGCGACGCCGGAAGGCAAGGCCACACACCTGGAAATGATCCGTGGGGTGGCTGGGCACCTCTCGATTCCGTTCACGGTGGGCGGGGGAATACGGACACTGGAAGACGCGCGGGCGGTGATCGCGGCGGGAGCGGACAAGATCGGAGTGAACACGGCGGCGGTGCGGCGGCCGGAGCTGATCGCGGAGCTGGCGGCGGAATTCGGGTCGCAGGCGGTGGTGCTGGCGATCGACGCGTATCGCGCGGGAGCGGGATGGCGGGTGCGGGTGAGCGGAGGGCGGGAGGACGTGGCGCTGGACGCGGTGGAATGGGCGCGCGAGGGAGCGAAGCGCGGGGCGGGGGAAATTCTGCTGACGTCGATCGACCGCGACGGGACGCAGACCGGGTTCGATTGCGCTTTGACGGCGGCGGTGGCGCACTCCGTTTCCGTTCCGGTGATCGCTTCGGGCGGGGCGCGGACGCCGCAGGATTTTCTGGACGTGTTCGTGGGCGGAGAGGCGGAAGCGGCGCTGGCGGCTTCGATTTTTCACGATGGGATCCAGCCGATCCGCGAGTTGAAGGAATATCTTGCTTCGCAGGGAGTGACGGTGCGCCTGACATGATGATTCCATGCATTGATTTGCAGGACGGAAAGGCCGTGCAGCTGGTGCACGGGAGGAAGCGCGCGCTGGAGGTTGAGGACGTGATGGGACTGTTAAAACGCTTCCGGCGGCATCCGTGGCTGAACGTGATTGATTTGGATGCGGCCATCGGGACGGGAGCGAACGAGGAGTGGGTGAAGAAGCTGTGCCGCGCGGCGAAGAAAGATTACGGGATGCGTGTGCGGGTGGGCGGAGGCGTGCGCACGGTGGCGCGGGCGAAGGAACTGGTGAAGCTGGGAGCGGCGCAGGTGATCGTGGGCAGCGCGGCGTTCCGAGACGGGGCGGTGGATGCGCGATTTCTGAAGCGGCTGCGAACGGCCATCGGGCGCGCACGGGTCGTGGTGGCGCTGGACACGCTGCGGGGGCGGATTGCCGTGCGCGGATGGAGGAAACGGCTGGCGCTGCGTCCGGCGGAGGTGATGGAGGAGCTGGCGCCGCTGTGCGGAGGATTTCTGTGCACGGACGTGGACCGCGAGGGAACGATGAGCGGGGTGAACCTGAAATGGTTCCGGGAATTGCGGGAGCAGACTTCCCTGCCGATCATCGCGGCGGGAGGGATTCGTTCGCGGCGGGAGATCGCGGCGCTGGGGAAGATGGGGATGGACGCAGCGGTGGGGATGGCGCTGTATACGAAGCGGCTGCGGTGAAATGGCCAGGAACGCCGTTTAGCGGAAGTAGGCGTTGGTGACGTATTGCTGGAGCATGCGCTGGGTGTGGAAGAAGGAGCCGTTGAGGGCGATGGCGTGCTGCATGACGGAGACGAATTCCTCGCGGTGGTTGTAGAAGAGCGGAAGAATGACGTCTTCGAGTTTGTGATAAAGGGATTCGGCTTCGGCTTTGCCGTCGGCGCGTTCGCCGTGGGTGTGCGAGGGTTCGCCGATGCACCAGCCGGTTTTGCCTTCGATGTGGCCTTCGACCCACCAGCCATCGAGAACGCTGAGACTGGGAACGCCGTTGAGAGCGGCCTTCATGCCGCTGGTGCCGGAGGCTTCGAGGGGAATCTGCGGGGTGTTAAGCCAGAGGTCCACGCCGGCGACGAGCTTGGCGGCGAGGTCCATGTTGTATTCGTCGAGATAAACGATGCGCAGGGATTTTCCCAAGGCTTTTTTGGCGCGGAAGATTTCGCGGATGATTTCCTTGCCGCCGCCGTCGTCGGGATGAGCCTTGCCGGCGTAGATGAGCTGGAAGGCGCCGGATTTGGCGATGACATCTTTCAGGCGGTCAAGATCGGAGAGGATGAGGCCGGCGCGTTTGTAGCCGGTGGCGCGGCGGGCGAAGCCGATGGTGAAGACATCTGGGTCGAGCGAGAGGCCGGTGCGCACGCGGACGAGATCGAAGAGGCGGTGCTTGGCGGCGGAGTGGGCGCTCCAGACTTCGGCGGGAGGAATGCCCAGTGCGCCGCGCAGGCTGAAATTATCCTCGCGCCAGCCGCGAATGTAATGGTCGAAGAGTTCGCGGAAGGCGGGGGCGGCCCAGGTGGCGGCGTGGATGCCGTTGGTGATGGATTCGATGCGTAGGTCGGAGAACATTTTGCGGGAGGTCTCGCCGTGGAGCTTGGCCACGCCGTTGACGTAGCCGCTCAAGTGCAGGGCGAGGTAAGTCATGTTGAGGGTGGTGCCGGCCTGAACGGCATCCTCGATGGTTTTGAAAGGGCGGTTTTCCTGGAGGACTTCGTTGAGGAACTTGGCGCAGAAGACGTCCTGCATGTTGAGGAAATCCTCGCGGTGGCAGAAGACCTTGTGCACGATGGACATGGGAAAACGGTCATGGCCGGCGGGAACGGGGGTGTGAGTGGTGAAAAGGCACTTCTGGCGGACCTTTTCGACGTCGTCCGCATTAAAGGAGCGGCGGCCGGCTTTTTTGACTTCTTCGTTGAGCAGTTCGAGGCCGAGCAGGCCGGCGTGGCCTTCGTTCATGTGAAATCGGCTGAGGGCGGAATAGCCCAAGGCGCGGAGCATGCGCACGCCGCCGATGCCCAGAATGGTTTCCTGGCAGAGGCGGTAGAGGCGGTCGCCGCGGTAGAGGCCGCCGGTAAGGAGGCGGTCGGAGAGATCGTTGGAGGGGAGATCGCTGTCGAGGAAATAAATGGGGATGTCGTAGCCGGTGACGCCGCGGGCGTCATAGCGCCAGCAGCGCAGTTCGACTTCGCGCTCTTCGATGGTGATGGTAACGCGCGCGGGCTCTTCCTTGAGAAAATCCTCGACGTGCCAGCTGACCGGTTCTTCTTGTTGAGTTCCTTCGGCGTCGAGGCGCTGGGAAAAATAGCCCTGGCGATAGAGGAGGGAGACCGCCACCATGGGCACCTTCATGTCCGCGCCGGCGCGAATGGTATCGCCGGCGAGAACGCCCAGGCCGCCGCTGTAGCTGGGCATGGAGCTTTCGAGAGCGATTTCCATGGTGAAATAGGCGATGGAGCGAAGGGCAGTTTCGATGGCGCTGAGATCTTTCATCCGTTTCCGCTTTCCGCCCACTCTCCGGCCGTGGAGGCCGGCAGACGATGGCGGCATGCCGCCATCCAACCCTAGAAGAATAACAGGAGGGGCGTGCCTCGTGCCATGCGGAGCGCTGATTTCGGCGAAGCGGAATTGGGCGAGGTGCGGCAGTAGCAACCATTCCATGTTCTTCTTGCGTCCGATAAGGAGAAGGCGTAGTCTTGATTTTAAAGATGAATAAACTTCGTGGATTCGCGGCCTCTGTTGCTTTGCTGGCGCTGCTTGCCGGTCCGCTGATGGCGTGCGCCATGGTGCAAGCTCCGGCGGGGCCGGGGCAGAGCTCGTGTTCGGGGCAGATGAGCCACGAGTGCGAGAGCGCGCTGACGGCTGCGTCGCCGGCCTGCTGCACGATTTCGTCGCAGGAGAATCCGTATTTGGCGGTGCGCGTGGATTTGCCGGCGCCGGTGTGGACGCCGGATGCGCATGGAGTGTTCGTTGCCGCGGTTGCCGGCGAAGAAGAGAGTCCGGTTCGCTTGCCGGGCGGGATGTTTTCGCCGCCCAGTAGTCCTCCCCCCAGTATTTCCGTCCTGAGAATCTGAATCTTTTCCGAAACGTTCTGAGTGCGCGCGGGTGTGTCCGTGCGCCGGGTCCATGGCAGGAACGAGAGATACGGAGGAGTACGCATGAATCGCAAATTTGTTATTCAAGAGAAGACCAAGCCGGAACGGAGAAGCGCCTGCGCACGGATTGGTGCGGGTCTGCTGCTGGCCGCGGCGCTGCCGTGGGGGCTGAGCGGAGCGCCGCAGGCGGCTCAGGAGCAGCAGAAAGAGGTTCCGGCGGGGCAGCACGCGGTGATGGAGATGGCCCCTACGGTGGCGGCGACCCCGCTGGCGGCGCTGATCGAGGAAACGCGCAAGAACAGCCCGGACATTCAGGCGGCGGAGGAGGCGGTGCGCGGGGCGGCCTACGTGGCGCCGCGCGTCTCGGCGCTGCCCGACCCGACGGTCATGGTGCAGCAGATGTCGGCGGGAACTCCGCGGCCGTTTTCGGGATTCACCAACAGCGAGATGACGTTTATCGGGATCGGCGCTTCGCAGGAACTTCCCTTCCCCGGAAAACGGAAATTGCGCGCGGAGGTGGCCAACCGCGAGACGGGGGTGCTGGAAGAACGCGCGGAGGGAGTGCGGCGGGGAGAGATCGAGCGGCTGAAGGAGCTTTATTACCGGCTGGCGTATCTGCAGCAGGCGCGGGCGATTTACGAGCACCACGACGCAATCCTGCGGCAGGTGAGCGAAGTGACTGAAGCGCGCTACCGGGTGGGCCAGGGCAATCAGCAGGACATCCTGAAGGCGCAACTGCAACACACCAAGAATCTCTACGACCTATCGATGATTCAGCAGACGGCGGGGGAAGCGCAGGCGGAACTGAAGCGCATCGTGCGGCGGGCGCAGGATTCCGCGGACATCGTGGCGGAGCCGCTGGCGATGACACCGCTGGCGCTGGCAGGGGAAGCGCTGGCAGCGCGGGTGAAGGAGGGCAGCGCGGACGTGCGCGAGCGCGCGGCGATGCTGCGGAAGAGCCAGGCGGAAGTGCGGCTGGCGAAGAAGGAGTTCTGGCCGGATTTTGGAGTCGGGTATGAGTATCAGCATACGGCGTCCGATTTTCGCGAGCGATACATGGCCACGTTCGAGGTGAAATTGCCGCGGCGGGGGCCGCGGCAGGCGGCGCTGAAGGAAGCGCAGAGCAACGTGGAGAAGGTGCGTATCGAAAAGGACGCGCAAGAGCAGGAAGCGGCGGCGCAACTGAAGAAGCAACTGGTGGTGGCGCGCACGGCGGAAGAGCAGGCGCAATTGTACCAGGAAGGGCTGATACCGCAGTCGCAGGCGACATTCCAGACTGGGATGGCAGCGTACGAGGCCAACCGCGCGGATTTCGAGACGCTGCTCTCTTCCCTGTTGGACGTGCAGCACATGGAACTGGCCTACCAGCAAACGCTGGTGGAGCACGAAAGCGCATTGGCGCGAATCGAGCGCCTGACGGGAGATATACGATGAAGAACTATCGGATGGCGTTTTTCGCGATGCTGGCAACGAGCGTGGCGCTGGCGGCTGCGCTGGGACTTTTCTGGTGGCGCGGCAGCCGTCCGGCGGCCGAGACTGCGCCGATGGAGGCGGGGCTGGACATGAGCGAGCACGCCGCCGCGCCGCCGGCGGTGGTAACGGAAGCGAAGCTGGTGCCGGTGCAGATCCCCGTGGAGCGGTTGCAGCGCATCGGGGTGCGCACGGCGGTTGTACAGCAGAAAATGGTGACCAACGAGATCCGCACGGTGGGCAACGTGGAGGTGGACGAGCGGCGGATTTCCTACGTGCAGTTGCGCTATCCCGGCTGGATCAAGAAGGTCTACGTGGATTCGACTTACGACTATATCCGGAAGGGCCAGCCGTTGTTCACGATTTACAGCCCGGACCTGGTCACCACCGAGCAGGAATACCTGATCGCCAAGCGCAATCAGACCACGATGGGAAAGAGCGACGTGCCGGGAGTGGCCACGGGATCGAATGCGCTGGTGGAAGGGGCGGTGGAGCGGCTGCGGCGGTGGGAGGTACCGGCGCGGGAACTGGAGAAGCTGGAGAAAAGCGGAAAAGTGGAGCAGGAGATGGAAGTGGATTCGCCGGTGACGGGATTCGTGACGGAGAGGAATGCGGTGCCCAACCAGTACGTACAGCCGGATACGCGGCTGTATACGGTGGCGGATTTTTCGACGGTGTGGGTCTATGCGGCAGTTTTCCAGAGCGACATCGGGCAGATCAAGCCGGGAAGCGCCGTGGTGATCACCACGGACGCATACGCCGGGCGGAAATTTTCCGGGCGGGTGGATTTCATCTTGCCGCAGGTGGATATGGCCACGCGGACGCTGCGGGTGCGGCTGGTGATCCCCAATCCGGGGCTGCTGCTGAAGCCGGGAATGTTCGTCAACGTGAGCGTGAGCGTGCCGCTGGGGAAGCATCTGACGATTCCCGCGTCCGGAGTGCTGCAATCGGGGACGCGCTCGATTGTGTTCGTGGACCACGGAGGGGGATCGCTTGAGCCGCGCGAGGTGCAACTGGGGCAGCAGGCCGGGGACGATTACGTGGTGACTAAGGGAGTGAAGGCGGGGGAGCGGGTGATCACGGCGGCGAACTTCCTGATTGATTCGGAGAGCCAGCTGCAGGCGGTGATGGGGCCGCTCACGCCCGCGGCGCCCGCGGCCTCGGCGGGGCCGGAAAAGGGCGCGCCGGCACAGGAAAAAGTGCAGGCGCATTTTTCCACGGAGCCGGCGACGCCGCGCAAGGGAAGCAATCTCTACCGCGTGCATCTGATGGGGGCGGACGGCGCGGGCGTGACCGGGGCACAGGTGAGCGTGCGCAGCTACCTGCCGGCGATGCCGCAGATGGGCATGGCGGCGATGAGCGTGGATAGCACGCTCGAGGAAAAAGGCGGGGGGGCCTACGAAGGCAAGGTGCAACTGCCCACCGGGGGAACGTGGAAGATCACCATCACGGCGGTGAAGAACGGCGGCGTGCTGCTGACGACGCAGACGAGCGTGAACGCCGAAGGGGGCATGTGATGATTTCGCTGATTATCGACTGGTGCGCGCGGAATCGCTTTCTGGTCTTCACGGGCACGCTGCTGCTGGTGCTGGCGGGCATCTGGTCGCTGAAACAAATTCCGCTCGACGCCCTGCCGGATATTTCCGACGTGCAGGTGATCATTCACACGCCGTGGGAGGGCCAGCCGCCGAGCATCATCGAGGATCAGGTGAGCTACCCGATCGTGACCACGATGCTGGCGGCGCCGCACGTGAAGGCGGTGCGAGCGCAGACCATGTTCGGAGACTCCTACGTGTTCGTAGTGTTCGAGGACGGCACGGATTTGTACTGGGCGCGTTCGCGCGTGTTGGAATACATGCAGCAGATTCAGGGACGGCTGCCGAAAAATGTTTTTCCGATGATCGGACCGGACGCCACCGGCGCGGGCTGGGTCTATGAATACGCGCTGGTGGACCGTTCGCACCGGCAGACTCCGGCGGAGCTGCGCAGCCTGCAGGACTGGTATCTGCGCTACCAGCTGGAGACGGTGCCGGGCGTGGCCGAGGTGGCTTCCATCGGGGGATTCGTCAAGCAATACCAGGTGAACCTGGACCCCAACAAGCTGCGCGCGTACAACATCGCGCTGGCCACGGTGATCGACCGCGTGCGCGAGAGCACCAACGAAGTGGGCGGGCGGGTGCTGGAGATGGGCGGGGCGGAATACATGATTCGCGGGCTGGGCTACCTGCGTTCACTCTCGGATCTGGAAACCGTGCCGGTGGCCACCAAGAACGGAGTGCCGGTGCTGATCCGCGACCTGGGCACGGTGTCGTTCGGGCCGGACATCCGCCGCGGCGTGGCGGAATGGAACGGCGAAGGAGAAACCGCCGGGGGAATCATCGTGATGCGCTACGGGATGAATGCGCTGACGGTGATTGACGGGGTGAAGAAAAAACTGGAGGCCATCAAGCCGTCGCTGCCGCCGGGCGTGGAAATCGTGACCGGGTACGACCGCGCGCCGCTGATCCGGGATTCGATCAAGACGCTGCAAAACAAGCTGATCGAAGAGGCCATCATCGTGAGCCTGGTGATCATCGTGTTTCTGTTTCATTTCCGTTCGGCGCTGATTCCGATTCTGACGCTGCCCATTGCCCTGCTGGCGTCCTTCATCCCCATGCACTTTCTGGGGATCAGCTCGAACATCATGTCGCTGGGCGGATTTGCGCTGGCCATCGGCGTGCTGGTGGATGCGGCGATCGTGATGGTCGAAAACGGCTACCGCCATTTATCCGAAGAGCAGGCGGCCCGCGACGCGGACGGGCGAAGCCCACTCACCGCGCGGGAGCAGCGCGCTCTGCTGATGATCGCGGCGAAGCAGGTGGGCCCAGCGCTGTTTTTCTCGCTGATCATCATCGTGGTTTCGTTCCTGCCGGTGTTTCTGCTGGAAGCGCAGGAGGGGCGCATGTTCCATCCGCTGGCGTGGACCAAGACGCTGGCCGTGGGATTTTCCTCGGTGCTGGCGATCACGCTGGTGCCGGTGCTGATGCTCTATTTCATCCGCGGAAGGCTGCGGCCGGAAAGCGAGAATCCATTTTCGCGGATCACGCAGGCGATTTATCTTCCGGTGCTGCGTTTCTGCCTGCGCTACCGCAAGACGACGCTGCTGCTGAACCTGGCGTTCCTGCTGGTGACCGCGCCGCTGGTGCTGCGCATCGGCAGCCAGTTCATGCCGCCGCTCTATGAGGGTTCCGTGCTGTACATGCCCACGTCGCTGCCGGGCATCTCCATCACGCAGGCGTCGCAACTCTTGCAGGAGCAGGACCGCAACCTGCGCGCGTTTCCGGAAGTGGCCAGCGTCTTCGGGACGGTGGGGCGTTCGAACAGCCCCACGGACAACGCTCCGCTGGACATGTACGACACCACGATCATGCTGAAACCCAAGGACCAGTGGCGCCCGGGAATGACCTACGAAAAGCTGCTGCGCGAAATGGACGACAAGCTGCAGTTTCCGGGCATCACCAACACCTGGACCATGCCGGTGCAAAGCCGGCTGGACATGGAACTGACCGGGATCAAGACGCCGGTGGGGCTGAAGGTGCAGGGGCCGGATCTGGAAGGCATCCAGAAAATCGGCGAGCAAATCAAGCAGGAACTCAGCGGTATGCCGGAGCTGCGTTCCATTTTTGCCGAGCGCGTGGCCGACGGATTCTACATCAACGTGGAGGTGAACCGCGCGGAAGCGGCGCGCTACGGACTGACGGTGGCGGACGTGCAGCGGGCGGTGTCCAGCGGGATCGGGGGCGAAAACATCGCCGAGAACGTGGAAGGGCGCGAGCGCTATCCCATCAACATCCGCTACAGCCGGGATTTCCGGGACAGCGTCGAGCGGTTGCGCGGCGTGGTGGTGGTCACCCCCGGCGGGGCGCAGATTCCCATCTCCCAGGTGGCGCGGGTATTTTTCTCGCGCGGCCCGGGAATGATCCGCGACGAGGACGGACTGCTGACCGGCTACGTATTTCTGGACCTGAACACCAGCGATTACGGAGGCTTCGTGGACCGCGCGGACCGCATGCTGCGCGAGAAGGTGAAGCTGCCCACGGGCTACACGTATCACTGGTCGGGCGAGTACGAGTTTCAGCTGCGGGCCAAGGAACGAATGAAACTTATTCTTCCGGTGGTCTTTTTCGTCATCTTCGTGCTGCTCTACCTGATCTTCCATTCGGTGACGGAAGCGGCGGTACTGATTTTTCCCACGGTGTACGCGATGAGCGGGGGGCTGATCCTGCAATGGCTGATGGGCTACAACTTCAGCGTGGCGGTGTGGGTGGGCTACATCGCGCTGTTCGGCATTGCCGTGGAGACCGGCGTGGTCATGGTGGTCTATCTGCACGAGGCGCTGGACCGGCGCATCGCACGGGGCCTTCCGCTGGCGCACGAGGACATCGAAGCGGCGACGATCGAGGGCGCGGTGCAGCGGCTGCGGCCGAAGTTCATGACCGTCTCGGCGGTGCTGGCCAGCCTGATTCCGATTTTGTGGGCCACGGGGATCGGCTCGGACGTGATGAAGCCCATTGCGGCGCCGATTGTGGGCGGGATGATTACCTCGACGATTCACGTGCTGATTCTGGTGCCGGTGTTTTTCGCGGTGATGAAGGAACGGGCGCTGAAGCAAGGAACGCTGCGGCATTCGAGCGAGAGCGCCGTAGACGAGTAGGGGCACGGCATGCCGTGCCCCTACGGTGATGTTGCGAAGCGAGGCGTGTTAGTGCCCGCCGCCGCCCGTGAGTTCGCGGACGATATTGCCGACGAAGGCTTTGGCGTCGCCGAAGAGCATCAGTGTGCGGTCGAAATAGTAGAGCGGGTTGTCGATGCCGGCGAAGCCGGGGCTCATGCCGCGCTTGATGACCATCACCGTGCGGGCCTTATCCACATCGAGAATGGGCATGCCAAAGATGGGGCTGGAAGCGTCGGTGCGCGCGGCGGGATTGGTGACGTCATTGGCGCCGATGATGAGCGCGACGTCGGTCTGCGGAAAGTCGCCGTTGATTTCGTCCATGTCCTGCAAGCGGTCATAGGGAATATCGGCTTCGGCGAGGAGCACGTTCATGTGCCCGGGCATGCGTCCGGCCACGGGATGAATGGCGAATTTGACGTCCACGCCGCGCTTGGTGAGCGCGTCATAGAGTTCGCGGACCTTGTGCTGCGCCTGAGCGACGGCCATGCCGTAGCCGGGCACGATGACGACTTTGTTGGCCGCGGAAAGAATCTGCGCGGCTTCTTCGGCCGTGGCGCTGCGCACGGTCTTTTCTTCCTGGCCGGCGACGACCGCCGGCTGCACCTGACCGAACGCGCCGAAGAGCACATTGGTGAAGGAGCGGTTCATGGCCTTGGACATGATCACGGAGAGGATAAAGCCGGAGGAGCCGTCGAGCGCGCCGGCGATGATCAGCAGCTTGCTATTGAGCACGAAGCCCATGGCCGCGGCGGAAAGACCGGCGTAGGAGTTCAAGAGCGAGATGACCGTGGGCATGTCCGCGCCGCCGATGGGGATGATCATCATCACGCCGAAGATAAGCGGGATGCCGACCATCAGGGGAAAGAGATACGTCGCGCCGGGATGATTCACGAGATAGACGGCGAGACCGACGGAAATAGCCAGCAGCGAGAGATTGACGATGTTCTGGCCCTTATAGGTGATGGGGCGCTGGGGCAGAATTTCCTGGAGTTTCCCCGCGGCCATGAGGCTGCCGGTGAAGGTAAGTCCGCCGAGAATGACTTCCGCCGAGAGCACGGACATCATGAACGCGGGAACATGCGGCGCGCGCAGATAGAACTCGACGGTGCCGACGAGGGTGACGCAAAGCGCGCCAAAGGCGTGGCTGAGCGCGGTCCGCTGCGGCACGGCGGTCATGTGCACCTTGCCGAGGGGGATGCCGATGAAGGTGCCGAGGGTCAGGGCAATGGCGATCCATTTGTAGTCGACGATGCCGTGGTGCAGCAGCGTGCCGGCGATGGCCAGGAGCATGCCGATTTCGCCGGCGCGAACGCCGCGCTTGGCGGTCACCGGCGAGATCATCCATTTCAGGGAAAGGACGAAAAGGATGCTGGCCACGAAGTAGATGATTTCAATGAGAGTTTCGGATGCGATCAGGTTGGTCATGGTCGTGTCGGGTGTCGCCTCAGGGCTTGGACGGCCGGCTGGTCTTGAACATGCTCAGCATGCGCTCGGTAATCAGGAAGCCGCCGACGATGTTGCTGGTGGCGGCGACGATGGCGATGACGCCGAGCACAGTGGCGAATGTGCTCTTGCCCTCGCCGACAAGGACGATGGCGCCCACGACGGCGATGGCGTCGAGAGCGTTGGTGAGGGACATCAAAGGCGTATGCAAGAGAGGGGAAATCTTGCGAATCACCTCGAAGCCGATGAAGCCGGCCAGCATGAATACGAACAGCCCGTCAATCAGGTTTGTTGGCATGTCTCCCGTTCCTCCGCCTTCGTCTTACGCGCGCCCCGGCGTGACCGCCGCGGGCATGCCGAAAAATTCCCGGACCCGGGCATGGACGATCTCGCCGTCGTGGGTCAGAAGAGTTTCGCGTGTGATTTCATCTTCCAGATTCAACTGCAGCTTGCCATCCTTCACCAGGTGCAGCAGGAAGGAGGTAACATTGCGCGCGTACATCTGGCTGGCGTGATAGGGCACGCCGCTGGCCATATTGATGCGCCCGATGATGGTGACGCCGTGGCGCACGACGGTTTCGCCGGCGACGGTCAACTCGCAGTTTCCGCCGCGCTCCGAGGCCAAATCCAGAATCACCGAACCGGGCGCCATGCCCTTGACCATCTCCTCGGTGACCAGCACGGGAGATTTCTTGCCGGGAACGACGGCGGCGGTGATGACGATATCGCTTTCGCCCACGACGCGGCCGAGCAGTTCGCGCTGGCGCTGGTAAAAAGTTTCGTCCTGGGCGCGCGCGTAGCCGCGGGCGTCCTGGGCGTCCTGCGCTTCGATGGGCAGTTCGACGAAGCGTCCGCCCAGGCTTTGCACCTGCTCCTTGGCGGCGGGGCGAAGGTCGTAAGCGGAAGCAACCGCGCCCAGGCGGCGCGCGGTGGCGATGGCCTGCAACCCGGCGACGCCCGCTCCGATGACCAGCACGCGAGCCGGGGTGATGGTTCCGGCGGCGGTGGTGAGCATGGGGAAGAGGCGCGGCAGCGTGTCGGCGGCGAGGATGACGGCCTTATAGCCGCAGACGGTGGCCATCGAGGAAAGCGCGTCCATGCTCTGGGCGCGCGTGGAGCGCGGCATCAGTTCCACGGAGAAGGAGGTCACGCCGGTGGCGGCAATCTGTTCGACGATTTCGCGCGAGCCCAGCGGGCGCAGAAACCCGACCAGCACTTGGCCCTTGCGCAGCAGGGGAATGTCCGCCTTGCCGGTGATTTCGTTCGATCCGTAGCAGAGAATCTGCACGATGATGTCCGCGGCGGCAAAAACGGCGGCGCGGTCGGGATCGATCTTTGCGCCCTTTTCGAGGTAGGCGGCGTCCGGATAACCGGCTTCCACGCCGGCGCCCGCTTCGACGTGGATCTCGAAGCCGGCCTTGATCAGACTGGGAACCACCATGGGGACCAGCGCGACGCGGCGCTCTCCCGGATAACTTTCTTTCGCTATGCCGACTATCACTCGGTGTATTTCCTTTCTGCAGGCCTGCGGGCGCCCGCCCGGCGGTACTGCGCGACAGGCTTTCGCTCGAACTGAAACGGATCGAGGGCCGGCCGGTAAATCCGCGGCGGCGAAGCGGGAGGAACTTCGCGCAAAACCCGGGGGAAAGCTGGCCCCGGCTGCAACACTGATATTCTATCTCCAATTGAAAAAAAATCCAGCCGGCAATCGCATGGCGCCGTTTTTTTCTTGCGGAGAGACCTGATTCCCCTCCCTTTTGGCTCCGGCCCCGTCCCGGAAACATCCCCGCCGCCGGGATGGCTCCGCTGGCGCGAATCCTTGCCTCCTCGTGCCCTATCGGCTATATTTTCAATAGCATGAGCGACGGCACACCCAAATTCGCCAGCGTCGAAGAGGCCATCGAGGAGTTCCGCCAGGGGCGCATGATCGTCCTGGTGGACGACGAGGACCGCGAAAACGAAGGCGACCTGGCCATGGCCGCCGAGAAGATTACGCCGGAAGCCATCAATTTCATGGCCAAGTTCGGCCGCGGGCTGATCTGCCTGACGCTGACCGAAGAACGCTGCGACGAACTACACCTGCCGCTGATGTCCGCCATCAATACGTCGGCGCACGGCACGGCCTTCTGCGAAGCCATTGACGCGCGCTACGGCGTCACCACCGGAATCAGCGCCTCCGACCGGGCCACCACCATCCTGGCCAGTTGCGACCCCAAGACCAAGCCGCAGGACCTGGCGCGGCCCGGGCACGTCTTTCCGCTGCGCGCGCGCAATGGCGGCGTGCTGGTGCGCGCGGGGCAGACGGAAGCGTCGGTGGACTTGGCGCGCATTGCCGGAATGAACTCCGCCGGCGTCATCTGCGAAATCATGAACGAAGACGGCACGATGAGCCGCGTGCCGCAACTGCTGGAATTCTGCCGCACGCACAACATGAAGATGCTCACGGTGGCCGACCTCATTCGCTACCGTATGCAGCACGAGCGCTATGTGCGGCGCATTGCCGAGGCCGTGCTGCCCACCAGCCACGGCGATTTCCGCATGATCGCCTACGCCAGCGACATGGATAACGACCAGCACGTCGTACTCGTGCGCGGCGACCTCGATGGCCCACCGGCGCCTCTCGTGCGCGTACATAGCCATTGCATCACCGGGGACATTTTCGGCTCGACCGCCTGCGACTGCCACGACATCATTGCCGGTTCGCTCGAAGCCATCGCGGCGGAAGGCCGCGGCGCGCTCCTCTACCTGCATCACACCGGGCGGGGATTCGGCATCGAAACGGCGCCGGCCGAAGCGGGCGCGCTGCCGCGCATCCATTTCCACGAACGCGGACAGATTGACCGCGAGCTGGCTTATCAGCGTCTGGTGCAGCACGAGAGCGGCATCGGCGCGCAGATCCTGATTGACCTCGGCCTGAGGGATATTCGCATCCTCACCAACCACCCCAAAAAAGTGGTCGCGCTCGAAGCCTACGGCGTGCGCATCTCCGATCAGGTGCCCCTGCGCACGGGCACAACCAAGTCCTCGCACCAGCCCCTCTAGCCAGCTTCCATTAAATCTGCCCGGAGACTCAACAACATCTTTTTTTTGAACTTACGCACTCTTTCCCGTCCCACGGAGGGGGTACAGGGGGGCAAGCTTTCTCCTGTTAGCAAAGCGGAACTAGTCCTTTGTTTCCGTGCGTTCGCTAGAGCAGGCGTGGCGGGTCGGCCGGCGGCTTTTCTCCGGCGGGGGGTGCGAGTGGCGGCGCGGCGGCCGGCCCGGAGACGGTCAGGTATTTACGCATTTTTTCCAGGCGCTTGCGGCCGATGCCCTTGATGGAGAGGAGATCGTCCACGCGCTTGAATCGCCCGTAGGACCGGCGCATGTGGATTATTTTTTCGGCGGTGACGGGGCCGATGCCGGGAACCTGCTGCAGTTCTTCCGCGGTGGCGGTGTTGATGTTAATGGGCTGCGCCGGCGGTTTTTTGGTGGCGGCTTCCGCGCTCAATGCGAAGAAAACCAGCAGGCCGGAGAGCAGCAGCGCGGCTCCCCCGGCATAAAGATTCCGCGAACGAGCGAATTTCGTCCGGACGGTGACGGTCCCCACGAGCGCACCTCCCGCATTTGCCTACTTCGGCAAGAGACGCTTACTGTATAACATTTCCCTGGGCGTCGTAAACGGTGACTTCGCCGTAGAGGGCGGCCTGCGATTCGATTTGCGCGCGGTCGCCGACGATGGTGATCTGCATGCCGGCGGAATCGAAATAGGCGCGCGCGGCGGAGAGAACGTCCGCGGCGGTCAGCGCGCGGACACGGTCGCGGTAGGTCTCCAGATAATCTTCCGGCAACTCGTTAAGGGCCACGGTGCCCAACTGGCCGAGCAGGCCGCTCTGCGTGCCCAGGCCGAGCGAGAAGACGCCGCTGACATAACTAATGGCGTCGGCGAGTTCGGCTTGGGGAACGGGCAGGGCGCGCAGGCGCTCCAGTTCGTAAAAGATTTCGGTGAGCGAAGCGGCCACCACGTCGTTGCGCACCGCCGCGGAGACGGAAAAATAGCCGTGCTCGCGCAGGGGATTCACGCCGCTGCGCGGGCTGTAGGTGTAGCCCTTGTCCTCGCGGATGTTCATCACCAGGCGCGAATTGAAGGCGCCGCCGTAGATGCTGTTGGTCAGCGCGAGACGCAGCCAGTCCGGATGCTTGCGAGTGATCGAAGGGCAGCCGCAGAGAATCTGCGTCTGCACGGAGCCGGGGACGTGCACCAGGGAAACGGTGCGGCCGCGGGGTTTGGGCGGCGCGGGGAACGTATTCGCGGCAGGTTTCTTGCCGGTCCAGCCGCCAAAGATTTTTTCAATCTGGCGGAGCATGGTTTCCGCTTGGAAATCGCCGACCATCACCAACAGGGCGTGCGCGGGCGAATAAATTTCCTTATAGGCAGCGGCGAGATCTTCCAGGCGATAGGCCTGCACTTGCGCCTCGGTGGGCGACACCAGCGCGTAAGGGTGCGAGCCGAAGAGAGTTTTGCGCAGGCGCTCGGACGCCAGAAAACCCGGAGTGGTGCGTTCGATGCGCACGGACTCGAGCGTATGGCGGCGCTCGCGTTCGAATTCACCTTCGGGAAAGGAGGCTTCGCGGGCCAGCTCGCTGACCATGGCCAGCAGCGGCTCGGAAAATTCCGCGAGGCCGTCGAAGGAGAGCGCGGTCGTGTCCATGCCCGCGCCGGAGGAGAGATCGGCGCCGATGCGCCGCAGATCTTCCTCGACTTGCCGGCTGGTGCGCCGGGCCGTCCCGGCGCGCACGACCGAAGCGGTCATCTCCGCCAGGCCGGTGGTGCGATTGGAAAGGAAAGCATTGCCGGCGCGGAAAAAGAGCTGGCCGGTGAATTTGGGAACGGCGCGCGATTCGGCGAGAACGATTTCCATGCCGTTGGCCAGGCGCGCGCGCGTGCGCCGGGGCCACTGCACGGGGCGTTCGGCGGCCAGAGGCGGCGCCAGGGGACATTGATCGTTCAGAGGAGCGTTAGCCATTAGGCGGCCTCCTTTCCGGTGGAGGCGGGCTGGCGAAAGACGATGGCGCGCTTTTCCCGGCACAGATATTTTTTCGCCGCGGCCTGCACCTCTTCGCGAGTCACCGCGAGAAAGCCGTCGAGAATGGTGTTGACCAGCTGCGGGTCGCCGTCGAAGAGCGTGAAGCAAGCCACCAGATGCATGAGGCCGAAGCGCGGCATCATCCCGCCCTCCAGCATCGAGTAATAGTCCGAACGGAATTTGATTTTCAGCGGCTCCAGTTCGTCCGCGGCCAGTCCGTTCTCTTGAATTTCGCGAATGACGGAATCGAATTCTTCGAGCGTGGCTGCGGCGGAAATCTCCGGCTTGTGCATAATCCGCGTCACCATCTGCATCGGGCCGTTGTAGTCGAAGACGTCGCCCATGGGATAGTGAATGCCGCCTCCGGCGTCCACGGCCACCTGCTTTTCCAGCACCAGGCGGCGGTAGATGCGTCCGGCGCGGCCTCCATGCAGGGCCTGATCGAGAAGCGCCATGGCGCACCAGTCTTTCGTGCGGCGTTCCGGCGCGTGATAGCCGATGGCTATGGCCGGCAGTGTGCCGAACGGCTCGACGACGCTGCCGCGGCGCTCTTCGGTCTGCTCCGGTTCCGTGGGATCGGCGAAGGGTGGAGGAGCGCCGGCGGGAATTTTCTCGAAATGCTTGCGCGCCAGCGCAAAACCTTCCTCCAGCTGCACATCGCCGAGAAGCAGCAGCACGGCGTTGTTGGGGAGGTAATACGTTTTGAAAAAAGACTGCACGTCGGCGAGCGAAGCGGAATCCAGATCGGCGAAGTCGCCGTAGAAATTATGCGCGTTGGCCCAGTTGCGGAAAGCCACGGGAGGAAGGTCCAGCCAGGGAAAACCGCCGTAGGGCTGGTTCATGACGTTGACGCGGACCTCTTCCTTGACCACATCGCGCTGGTTGCGCAGATTTTCGTCGTCCACCTTGAGGGCGCGCATGCGGTCGGCTTCCAGCCACAGGATGCGTTCGAGGGCGCTCGACGGAACCGTTTCGAAATAGTTGGTGACGTCATAGCGCGTCGAGCCGTTGAGCACGCCGCCCGAGGAGTTGATGAGCTTGATGTGCATCATCTTGGGAGCGTTCTCCGAGCCTTGAAACATCATGTGCTCGAAGAGATGGGCGAAGCCGCTGCGGCCGCGGGGTTCGAGACGAAAGCCGATCTTGTAATAGACCCCCACGGTGACGATCGGCGCGGAACTGTCCGGCACGACCACCACGCGCAAACCATTTTCGAGCGTTCTGCTTTCCAGTGCGATCTTCAACGGATTCCCCTTTTCCTTGCAGTCGATTTTTTTCGCCGCTTCCCTGCCCCAAAGACGCCGTCGAGCGCGGCCAGCGTTTTTTTCGGCTGGCGCGCCAGCGTCACCGCGCCCAGGCGGGTCAAAGCTTCGAGCGCCGCCCCGTAGGGCCGGGGAAATTTTCGCAGAGCGGCGGCATGCGCGGCAATGACCGCGTAATCGCCGCGAGAGAGCGGTCCGGTCCAGGCCGCGGCGGCGCCCAGGCGTTCGAAATTATCGAGCACCTGGCGGGTGAGCGGAAGCAGCGCGCGCTGCGCTTCGCGCCGCTTCATTCCGGTGGCCATCATCATGCGCGTGGCCGCTTCCACCACGGACAGCAGATAGCCCGCGGAAAAAGCGCAGGCCGCGTGATAGAGCGGCTTTTTGTCCGCGGGGACGAGCACGGGAGTTCCTTCGAGTTCGCGCACAATTTGCCGGGCCAGGCGCAACGCCGCGGCGTCTCCCTCGATGGCAAAGACGCGGCCCGCGAGAGGAGGAACGCCCACTCCGCTGAAACTCTGCAGGGGATGCAGCGAGCCCACGGCGGCGCCACATTTTCTCAATGGCGCCAGCACGCTTGAATCGAGCGCGCCGCTGGTATGCAGGACAATTTTGCCGCGCAACTCTTCTCCGCCGATGCGCGCCAGTTCGCGCGCCACCTGCGGCAATACGCCATCCGGCGTGGTCACCAGAATGATGGGGGAAGCCAGCAACTGCCGGGTCATCTTCCCGTGCGCGGCGCCCGCTCCGATGAAGCGGACGGCGCGGCGCGCCCCGACTTCGCTGCGAGTCACCACCGCTCCGATTTTCCAGCCGAGCAGGCGCAGGCGGCGGCCGAGAGAGCGGCCCACGCGTCCCGCGCCGAGGATGGCCATCCGGGGTTTCATCACAATGATAGAATAGCCTGTCGGCGAATCCGCCGCCAGAAGACTCCATCTTGCACAACGCCTGGACCATTTGCTTCGCCGTGATCACGCTAGGATGGATCGTCCAGGGGCTGCGCTCGATTTTCGGCCTGCGGCGGCTGCCGCATCTGCGCGAGGCCGCGTCGCTACCCGTTGAAGAATGTCCGCCGGTGACGATTGTTTTTGCGGCGCGCGACGAAGGGGAAAAACTTTCCGACGCGCTGGATTCGATGCTGGCGCTCGATTATCCCGCATTGCAACTCATCGCCGTGAATGACCGCTCGGTGGACGCGACGGGTGCGATCCTGGACGCCGCCGCGGCGCGCGATGCAAGGTTGCGCGTGCTGCACGTGCGCGAACTGCCCGCCGGATGGCTTGGGAAAACTCACGCGCTCGATTGCGCCGCGCGGGAAGCCCGCAGCGACTGGATTCTCTTCACCGACGCCGACGTGCATTTCTCTCCCGACGCGCTGCGCCGAGCCATGTTCCTCGCGGTGCGCGATTCCGCCGACCATCTGACCCTGCTGGCGCAAATGGTTGTCAGGGGCTTCTGGGAAAAAGTGGTGATTCCCTATTTTGGGCTGGGCTTCGTCTTCGGCAGCGAGATGTGGCGCGTGCCGGACCCGCGTTCGCGGAGCTACATGGGCGTGGGCGCGTTTCAACTGGTGCGCCGCGCGGCGTATGAATCCTGCGGCGGGCACAAGCCGCTGGCGCTGGAAGTGATTGACGACATGAAGCTGGGGCGAATGCTGAAGCGCGCGGGCTTCCGTTCGCGGCTGGCGTTTTCGGACGATTCCGTGCGGGTGCGCTGGCATGCGGGCCTGGGCAATCTGGTGCGCGGCGTGGAGAAGAATTTTTTCGCCGGAGTGGAATACCGCGTGTGGGCGGTGGCGCTGGCCATCGCGGTGAATCTTCTGGTGAGCGTGGCGCCGCTGGTGGCGCTGTTCACGGCTGCGGGGTGGACAAGGATTTTCGCGGCAATGGCGCTGCTGAGCGGAATGGCCGTCGAGGCGCTGCTGGTTCGTGTCATCACCGCGAGCGTGCCGCCGGCCTATGCGGCGTTTCATCCGCTGGGAGCGCTAATTTTCGATTACATGCTGGCGCGTTCGGCGGCCCTCACGCTATGGAATGGCGGGATCACCTGGCGCGGGACGTTTTATCCGCTGGAGCAACTCCGGCGGGCTTTGCGGGCACGCTAAAAACTCTCTCGTTACGAAATTCACAAATTCAAGATGTCGGCGGACCGGGGTCGGCTTCGCGGGTGAAAAGCCCGGCCAGGTCTTTTTCCTTGAGGGCCTGGATGCGATCGCGCAACTGCGCGGCGCGTTCGAATTCGAATTTCTTGGCGGCCTCGCGCATCTGCGATTCCAGTTGCTGGAGGACCACGGCGAGCTGTGCTTCGCTGGAGATCCCGGCGGTGAGCAGGTCAAGATCGGCGTCGCCGGGCGCCAGGGAGACGTAATCGGCGGCGACGATGCGCGCGAGTTCCATATCCACGGACTTGAGGATGGACTGCGGGGTGATGTTGTTCTCGCGGTTGTAGGCCATCTGCTTTTCGCGGCGGCGGTTGGTCTCCGCGATGGCCTCGTTCATCGAGCGCGTGTAGCGGTCGGCATAGAGAATGGCGCGGCCGGAGATGTGCCGGGCGCAGCGGCCCATGGTCTGGATCAGGGAGGTGGTGCTGCGCAGATAGCCTTCTTTGTCGGCGTCGAGGATGGCGACGAGGGAAACTTCAGGAAGGTCCAGGCCCTCGCGCAGAAGATTGATGCCGATGAGCACGTCGAATTCGCCGCGGCGGAGATCGCGCAGGATTTTCACGCGCTCGAGCGTTTCGATTTCGGAGTGCATGTAGCGGCAGCGCACGCCCACTTCGGCGAAATAGGACGCCAGGTCTTCGGACATACGCTTGGTCAGCGTGGTGACCAGCACACGCTCCTTGCGTTCGGCGCGCAAGCGAATTTCTTCCAACAGGTCGTCCACCTGGCCCTTGACCGGACGGACTTCGACTTGCGGATCGACCAGGCCGGTGGGGCGGATGACCTGCTCGACGAAAACGCCGCCGGTCTTGGTGAGTTCGTAGGGGCCGGGCGTGGCCGAGACGTAGATGACTTGATTCAAGCGGCGTTCGAATTCGTCGAAAGTGAGCGGGCGGTTGTCGAGAGCCGAGGGCAGGCGGAAGCCGTAGTCCACAAGGGTCTGCTTGCGCGCGCGGTCGCCGTTGAACATGCCGCGCACCTGCGGGATGGACTGGTGCGATTCGTCGGCGAAGAGCAGAAAGTCCGCGGGGATGTAGTCGAAGAGCGTGGGCGGAGGATCGCCCGCGAGGCGCCCGGAAAGATGCCGGGAATAATTTTCGATGCCGTGACAATAGCCGATGGAACGCATCATTTCGATATCGAAGAGGGTTCTCTGCGTGATGCGCTGGGCTTCGATCATCTTGCCCTGCTTTTCCAGCTCGCGTTTCCACCATTCCAGCTCCTCGTGAATGGTGACGATGGCACGCTCTTTTTGCGCGGCGGGCAGGACGTAGTGCGTCTTGGGATAGATGGGCAGCTGAGCCATGTCCTCGCGGCCGGCGCGGACTTCGCCGGTGAGCGGATCGAACTGCCGCAGCGCGTCAATCTGCTCGCCCCATAATTCGATGCGGTAGGCCTGATCGTCATAGGGCGGGGCGAGTTCAATCATGTCGCCGCGCACGCGGAAGGTTCCGCGGCGCAGATCTTCGCTGCGCTCGTATTGCATGTCCACAAGGCGGCGCAGGAGCGTTTCGCGGGAAATCTCCTGGTTCTTTTCGAGGGTCAAGGCCATGCCGAAATAGGCTTCCGGGGAGCCGATGCCGTAGATGCAGGAGACGCTGGCGACGATGATGACGTCGCGTCTTTCAAAGAGCGCCCGCGTGGCGCTCATGCGCAGCTTGTCCAGCTCGTCGTTGATGGTGGACTCTTTTTCGATGAAGATGTCGGCGGAAGGGACGTAGGCTTCCGGCTGGTAGTAGTCGTAATAGCTGACGAAATATTCGACGGCGTTTTCTGGGAAAAAGTTTTTGAATTCGTGGTAGAGCTGCGCGGCCAGCGTCTTGTTATGGGCCAGCACCAGCGCGGGACGGCCGGCGCGCTCGATGGCCTTGGCCATGGTGAAGGTTTTTCCGGAGCCGGTGACGCCGAGAAGAACCTGATGCTTTTCTCCGGCTTCCAGGCCGCGGGAAAGCTGTTCGATCGCGGCGGGCTGGTCGCCGCGCGGCTGGTAGCTGCTGTGTGTCTTGAAGTTCATCGAGTCGGTTCCAGATACTTTCAGGCGCTTCCGCCAGGTCCGGGCCAAACGTTCATTATACCCCGGCCAGGGACTGCTCAGCGCGGGTTGGGCAGGAGAGTGAGGCTGGTGTCGTTTTTGAGTTCGCTGCGGGTGCGGATACGGTTCTCTCCGGAAGCGGCCGCGATGGTTACGTCGCTCGACTGCGTGGCGGATTCGCTGAGGGAAACGACGAGACCGGTCGAAAGCGAAATGCGCAGGAGGGATTCGCCGGAGCCGCCGGCCGTGCCCGCGGTGCGCAGGCCCTTGGCGCGGAAGGCTTCGGGCGTGGCGTCGCGGCCGTTTCCTTTGCGCGCCAGGACGCTGCTCATGCGAATGAGCGCGCAGGTTTGCGGAGGAGCGCCGGCGGCGGCCAGACAAGGCTCTTCGCTGGCGAAGGTAAAGCGGCGCAGCCAGCGCAAATCGCGGAGAGGAATCTCCGCGCCGGCTTCGCGTGCTTCTTGCCAGTGCGCACCGGGCTTGATTTTGCGCCGGGGAATTCCGCGCGGCCCGAAGAGGTTTCCCAGCCAGCCGCGCAATCCATCGGCGGCGGCGGGCAAGGCGCCCTTCTCTCCCTGGCACTCCCCCGCCCCGCTGGCGTCCAGCAAACATTCGAACGATTTTCCCTGCAAGGCAGCGATGCGGCGGGAAATCTGGTCATCGCTTCCGGCGGATTCCTCCGGCGCGTCGGCGCGTTGAGAGACGGTGACGCGCTCGTAGGTCACGCGCAGGCGCAGGGCCGAGGGCGGCTGCGGCGCGGCGAGAACTTCCAGTCGCAAGACGGCGGTGAAGGACAACTCCGCGCCCACATCCGAAGCAGCGTCCTGGATCATGGTTTCCCGGTTGGTCTTGGCGGTGGTGTGCAACGTCAGCGCGTAGCGCAGCACCTGACCCGGCGCGGGCTGCGCGGACGGAATGAGCACCGGCTTTTCACCCGCTGCCGCGGTCTGCGCGAAGAATACAGCCGCCCCAGCCAGAAGCAGCATGGAAGAAGCACGATGAACAAATTGCCTGCGCATAGTTTTCAAGCGAGGCCTCTCCCGCGCGGCTTCAATTTTTCGGCGCGGCCGCTGCGGCGGCAGGAATCGCTTTCAGCCGCCGGTCGAAGAAATCGGCGGCGGCGCTGTAGCCGGCCATCCAGTCCCGGTGCAGCAGAAAATCGTGCACGTCGTCGGGAAAGACCAGTTGCTCGATGGTCACGCCGCGCTTGCGCAGACGCGCGATGAGATCCACGGTCTGCGTGAAAGTGACGTTGCGGTCGTCATCGCCATGAATGAAAAGCACGGGCGAGCGCCAGGTGTCCACGGAGGCGACGGGAGAGGAGTCGTGGGCCAGCTTGGTCAGTTCGGGGGGAATGTTCTTGCCGTCCCAATTGTCGGTGGGCCAGTCGTGCACGCCATGAAAATCCACGCCGGCGGCGAAGAGGTCGGAGTTGCGGGCCAGGCCTAGCGCGGTGAGATAGCCGCCGTAACTGCCGCCCCACAGTCCGATGCGCCGCGAATCCACGTCGCCGCGCCCGCGCAGGTAGAGTCCCGCGCCGACGATGTCCCGGTATTCGCTGGCGCCGCGTCCGGCGCGTCCGGGAGCTTCGCGGAAGGCGCGGCTATAGCCGATGCCGCTGCGGTAGTTGACGGACAAAACGATGTAGCCGCGGCTGGCCAGAAACTGGTTCATGGCGTAGGAGTTCGAGTAGTAGTACATGTAATGCCAGCCCAGCAGCATCTGGCGCATCGAGCCGCCGTGCATGAAGATCAAAGCGGGACGCTGCTCACCGGGCTTGAGGCCGGGCGGCAGAAAGAGCTGGCCGTGAATCGCCAGACCGTCGGTCGAAGGATAAATAACCTGCTGGGGAACGACGAGCGACGCGGCAGGAAAATCGGCGGGCAGCGTGCCGGCGGCCAGCTGCCGGGATTTCGCCGGCGCGTCCAGAGCGGCGACAAAAGGCCGCGCGGGATGGCGCGCATCGGAAGCCAGATAGACGAACGTTTTTCCGTCGGAGAGAAGTTGTGCGTCCCACTCGATGCCTTCTCCGGCCGTCAACCGCTCGACCTTGCCGCCGGCGGCGGCAACGCGCCAGAGGTGGCGACGGTCGATGTCCTCGCAATTGGAGTTGAAGAGGACCGTAGACAGGTCCGGCGCGAGCGACCATTTTTCCACTTCGCAGTTTCCCGGCGTCAGCAGCAGCGGCGCGCCGCCTTCGGCGGACACCGAATAGAGATGCTGCCAGCCGTCCTGCTCGGATGCGAAGAGCAGGCGGTTGCCGGCCACCCAATGCAGGATGCCGCCGCCCGTGCCATTGGCCATGTAGGGAAACGAACCTTCAAGCGCGGCGCTGCTCTTCCAGATTTCTTTGGCGCTGCCGCTGGCCGCGCCGGCCACCCAAATGGCCCACGGCTGCGCAACGTCCGGCGCGAGGAAGAGACCTTCGGGGGCGTCGCGCTGCTCGGCGGGACGGCGCACAAAGGCGATGAGCTTGCCGTCGGGCGACCATTCGGGAGACGAATCATGATCCACCGAAGGAGAGAGGAAGCGCACGGTCTTCGCGGCCGCGTCATACACGCCAATAAAACCGTGGTCCGCGCGGGAAGAGACAAAAAGCAATTGCTTGCCGTCGGGCGACCAGTGCGGATTGCCATTGCGTCCGCGGGCGGCGATCTGCAGCGGCTTTTCCTTTCCATCGAGGTGCGCGAGCCAGATCTGCCCGTCCTTCGCGTAAGCCACCACGCCGCTCGCGGAAACGTCCGGAGAGCTGCCCGCGTCCAAGCGCCGCGGCTCGCCGCCGGAGCAATTCACCTTCCAGAGTGCCTGCTCGGCGCCGGCGGGATTGCTGGTGGGGTTGGGCGCCTGCCCGGCGGCATTTTTTTCGCCACCGCGCACGTAAATAATCGCGGCGCCGTCCGCCGCAAAAATTAGATCTTCAATTTCCTGTCCGTCATCCTCGGAATATTGGGTGAGCTGGCGCGCGGCGAAGTCCGGCCCTTCCGCAAGCCAGATGTTGCGCCGCCCCTCCTGATCGAAGGCCCAGGCCACGCGCTGGCCGCTCCGGGAGACGGTGAGATGCTCCGGGAAAGGCGCGCTCATCACCTGCTGGAGAGTAAAGGGCTTCTGCGCAACGGCGCCGGAGGGAATGGCGCAGAGCAAAACAAGAAACGGCAACCAGCGCTTGAACATGAGGGTTCTCCTTGGGCTTTCCCGCGAAGTGTATGTTTCCCCGGCGCGCGATGCAACTGCGCTTTTATTCCGCTTTTATTCCGCCGGAGGCGCCGCGGAAATCCGCGGGGCATCGAGCGGCCCCGCAATGTTCAGAAGCGGGCGCAGGCCGGGCCCTTCGGGCAGCGGCACGCCCAGCGAAAGAGCACCGCTGCGGGAAAAATCCACGCTGCCCTGGACGCCGATTATTTGCCGGCCCGTTTGCAACCGCAACTCGCCGATTTTCATCGCGCCCTGCTCCAGCGTAAATTGCGCTTCTCCCGCCGGCCAGCGGGTGGAAAAGAGCAGGCGGTCCGCGGCCGAAAGACGGGAAGCCTCGCCTTCCCATCCGCGCAGGGACACATTGCGCAAATTCACGCGCCCGCGGCCATCGAGATTTTGCAGGAGCTCCTCGCGGCCCACTCCCTCCGTTTCCAGATGCAGCGTGCCGGCGGCGATGCCGTCGGGAAAATCCTGCGCGGCGCGCGCCGGTCTTCCGGCAGCCAGCCATTCGCCGAGACGCATGCCCTCCAGTTGCAGGTCAAAAACATAACGCGGCCGCGGAAGGAAAAAGGCCTGCGCGGCGCCGCGCACGCGGCCTCCGGCATAGCCGGCCGCGGCGTCCGAGAGCGTCAGATGCAGGTCCACCAGCGCGGCGCGGGCCTGCACGGCGGTGAGCTTCTGCCTTTCGATGGTCAGTTCATCCACGTGAATTTCGCCCGCCGCGCGGATGCGCCGGAGCAGTTCCGTCGCTCCTGCAATAAAGCCCTCGCTGCTCTCGGGCGCTTTCTTGCCCAGCAGGCCAGGCAGCAGGCGTTCGAGCCAGCCGGGCCGGGCGCGCGGCCCGGTCCAGAGGTCCAGGTCCGCGGCGCGCAGATGGTCCGCATGGAGACGGAATTTCCACCCCGCCGCCGAACCATCCGCCGGTTCCTCCGCTGCCGCCAATTTCCCCGCGCGGTTTTTTTTCTCGAACAAGCGGCTGTCCTCTTCGATCTCGCCCGACCAGTCCGCCCCCAGCGCTTCGATGGAATGCAGCCGGACTTCGCGCTTCCCCGCGGTCCAGAGAAGCTGGGCATCGTTGACGGCCACCGGCAGGTTCAGCCCGGCGACCTGCAATTCCCCGTGCGTAAAATCCAGATGACCGCTGAGCAATGGATTCCACGGATCGCCCTGCCATTCCCAGCGCAGAGCTCCCGCCGCGCCTCCCTTGCCGGTCCAGCCGCGCTCGAGCGGGCGGCCCAGCGCCGCGGCCAGCGACAGAAACTCCTCGGCGCGCTCGATGCGTCCTTCGGCGGTGAAGGAACCCGTGCCGCGCTCCAAATCGTGCGTAGCGGCAAGCTGCACGGAACTCGCGGACTTCTCTCCTGCGGCGAGGCGCGGCGAGGGCCGGGCAGGCGCGGCTTTGCCCTTGGCGCGGGAATCCGCCTGGTCCTCGATGATCCATCTGCACCACAGGGGATCCAGCGTCAGGCGATTGCGCCGCAACCCGCCTTCAAACGGCCCCACGCGCAACGGCGGCGCCAGCCCCGGCGCGCGCAGCGTAACTCCATTTGAAGAAAACGCCAGATTCTCCATGGTCAGCGGCCATCCGCGCACCGCCGCCGCCCCCGTCAGATACCCCTCGGCGGAAACTCCTTCGGCCACATCGGGATGGAAAGCCCGTTGCCAGGCGAGAACGTCGGCGGCCTGCACGCCCAGGGAATCGAGGCGCAATTCAAAATCGGGAGAACCGAAAAGAGAGAAGGAAGCCGTGCCACGCGCGCTCGATTGCATGAATTCCAGGGTCAGGGGCGCAACGCGCACCTGGTTCGAGGCGATATTCCAGCGGCCATCGAGCAGCACGTTGACCGCGGGATTATCCCGGCGCTCGGAGAGATCCCAGCGATGAATCTCGCGCGCCCGCGCTTCGATGTGAAAACCCCATTCCCCGCTGGCCGCGAGCGGCCCGGGGCTCTGCAGGCCGCCGCTGCGGGCCACGGCGTCCACGATTACTTCCCCGCGCAGGCCGTAGTCCTGCCCGCGGACCAGGCGCAGCAGATCCGCCAGCGAAGCGTCTCCCCAATGGATGAAGAGTTCGGCCGGCTGGAGGCGCGTGGAAGTTCCGGCGATATCCCCGCGCACAAAAATCGTTCCAGCATTCTGCAGCGGCGTCCCGCTCCTCCAGGGCTGGGCTTCGAGCCGCAGAGTCCAGCGTCCCGGAGCGACCTGCGCGACTTTTCCGGAAACCCCGGTAAAGGCAAAGGCCAGCTTGTCCTCGCCGTTTTTGAAGTTGACCCGCCCGTCGTCGAATTCCACCAGGTCCAGGCGCACCGAAGGGGCCGCCGGTTGCCCGGGAGAGGCTGCGCCCTCCGCGCCGCGCGCCGGAGGCAGCCAGCGGTCGATGTTCCAGCCGCCGGCGGAATTGCGCACCAGCGTCAGGCTGGGCCGGGTAAAGGAAAACGCGCCAAATTCAAATCGCCCGCGCAGCAACCCTCTCCAGCGCAGCCCCGCCGTCACCCGCTCCGCGCGCATAAAATATTCGTAGCCAAACGCGGGGTCCTCGCCCACGGTAACGCTTTCGGCTTCCAGGCGGGGCGTGGGCAGAAAGCTCAAGCCGAAGCGTCCCACTTCCACGCGGCGGCCGAAGGCCTGTTCCAGCCGCGCCGTCAGCATGCGCTTCACCGGCTGGCTTTGCAGCACCACGAACGCGGTCAGATCCGCAAGCAGCAGCGCCGCCACCAGCAGCCCCGCGCGCAAAAGCAATTTCCGGCTATTCATCACGATGCTTGGAAGTTTCGCAAACCCCGGGGCAAAAGAAAAGCACGCAGAAGCCGCCTTCCCCGAGGCGCTCCCGGAGCCGCATATACCTTCAGAGAAACATTCTCATTCTAGGTATGGATTTCCTCCCCCGGAATGGTATGCTCCGAAGGTCGTTTCGTTTGCCCCCGAGGCAACCGGCCGCCCAATGGGCTTTCCGCAAAGCTCGCCGCCCAGGCGCACTGAAAGGCCCTATGCGAATTTTGCTTTACAGCCCGGATAATGGCGTTACCAAGAATTTCATGCCCCATTTGTGGATGTTCCTGCTGCAATCCCTCACGCCTCCCGAACATGAAGTGCTGCTCATCGACGGCAACGCCCAGCCCATGGATGAAGCCGCGCTGGCGCGCTACGTGCGCGAAGAAAAAATCGGCCTGGTCGGCATCGGGGCCATGACCCGCATGATCGCCAAGGCTTATCGCATGGCCGATGCCATCCGCGCCGCCGGCGTTCCGGTGGTGATGGGCGGCCCGCACGTCACCGAGATGCCCGAAGAGGCTCTGGGACACGACGGAGGAAGCCGCCATGCCGACGCGGTGGCTCTGGGCGAAGCGGATAACCTTTGGCCCAAGATCGTTGCTGACGCCGTCAGCGGCCAGCTCAAGGAAATCTATAAGCCTGTGGACGAATTCGGCCAGGAGGTAAAACCCTCGCTGCAGAACTACCCGCCCATCCCCTGGGAGTCCATGAACATCGGCCAGTTCAACATCGTCCCCAAGGCGGCCACGCCGCTGCTGAGCCGTCTGGGCGGAGGCTGGGGCACGTTCCGCATCATTCCCGTGGAAACGGGGCGCGGCTGCCCGTATGGTTGCGAATTCTGCACGGTCACCGGCTTCTTCGGCGATTCCATCCGCTTCCGCACCAACGAAAGCGTGGTCGATGAACTGCTGCGCCTGAAAGCGCGCGCGCGCAGCGAAAAGGGCCAGATCGCCGTCTTCTTCATTGACGACAATTTTGCCATCAACCCCAAGCGCACCAAGTCTCTTCTGCGCGACATCATCGCCGCCAACGCCCAGGTGCACTGGGTGGCGCAGATCAGCGCCAATCTCCTGCGCGACGAGGAACTCGTCGACCTCATTGCCCAAGCCGGCGGCAAATGGATTTTCATCGGCATGGAGTCCATCGACCCCGCCAACCTGGCCGACGTCAACAAGGGTTTTAATAAACCGGACGAATACGCCGCAGTGCTCGAACGCCTGGCCCAGCGCGGCGTCTTCGCCATCACGTCCTTCCTGTTCGGCATGGACAATGACACGACAGGCGTCGCCGACCGCACCCTGGCCGCCATCCGCACCTGGCCCCCGGGACTTCCCATCTTCGGCCTGCTCACTCCCCTGCCCGCCACGCCGCTCTACAAGCGCCTGGCCGATGCCGGCCGCCTGACCCGGCCCAAGCACTGGAAAGAGTTCATTCCCTTTGCTATGGCGCACACGCCGCTGAAGATGTCCATCGCGGAAGCGCATGCCGAAGTCCGCCACGGCTGGACCGAATCCTACAGCGGCAAAGCCATCGCTCAGGCCGTGGACGCCATCCGCGACAAACCCCTCGGTTATCGCCTCAACATCCTGATTGCCCGCCTTTGCTTCCGGGGAATCTATTTCCCGCAGATGGGCGTGTTCTCCTGGCTCAAAGTCATCTCCCAGAACTCGGGAACCATCTTCAGCCTGATCCGCGAAGGTTTCCGTTCCCGCAAGGGCGCATCCAAGCAGCCCCCGCGCGGCCCCGCTGCTCCCGAACTGAATCCCGCGTTCGCGGTGCAACCTGCGGCGCCGGTGATGTCCTCGACGGCGCAATACGAAGATTCCGCCAGCTGAAGAAATTAAAAAATCCTCCCGGGGGAAATTCCGGGAGGACGGTTCAGGCGTGAAGTTGCCGGGAGAATTCCCGGTTCGCGGCTATCGCCGGGCCAACATCTTCACGGAATCATCTTTGCCGGCATGATGGTAAAGGCGAAGAACTTCCGTGACGCGCTTGAGCAGGTCCGACGGCAATTCCCCGCTCTGGTAATCAATCCATCCCGCGGCGTAGGAAACCTGCACTTTCGCTCCCGCGCAATTGATCTCCACTTTCCCAATCCTGTCCAGCACCTGCTTGACCGCCCCGGAATGACACTCCGGCAGCACCAGCAGAAAGTCCTCGTCCCCCAGGCGGGCCGCGAAATCCGAACCTCGGCTGGCCTTCTTGAGCGCCCAAGCGAATTCCTTCAGCGCCTGAATACTGGCGGCCTGTCCATGGCGCGCGGTCAGCTGCGACAGTTCATCGAGATGCAGGGCCAGAAAACTCAGCGCGGTCTTCTCCCTCTTGACCCGGCCAATCTCTTTTCCCAGCGGAGCCTCGACCGAAGCCCGCGTATACAATCCGGTCACCGGATCCATGCTGGTGGGGTCCAGCGCTTCGCCCGATTCCTGCGCCGCACTCAGTTTTTCGGCCTGTTCATGCCAGGAGCGAAAAAGCCATTGCCGGTAAACCATCCAGGAGTTAAACAGCAGCAGAAGACAGAGAACCGCCCAGAGGGTCTGATCGGGGCGAAGCGCATACCATTTGTCCTGCTCCCGGAAGAACCCGGGAAAAACCGTGATGAGAAACGCGGCCAGCGCGAGCAGGGTCACCACCAGCGTGGAAACCCACAGCAGCCATTCGCGCCGCTTCAGCCAGCGCATCCCGTCCTGGAGCCGCTGCGCGCCGCCGCCGCCCCAGCCCGCTTCCAAAAAGTCAGGCCTGTCCACTCGCAATTCTCCCTTCCAACGCCGGCAATTCCCAATGCGCATGAGCACACAGACACGCGCCAGGAGCGGCTAAGGTAAGGCTACGTTGAATCTGGCCACACAGGTAACTGGTCAAAGGGACAGCTATGCACAGAAAGACCTGTCCGCGGCCATTCCGCCATGACCCGGATGGGACTGCAAGGAAAGAGTTTTTCGGCTAGTGCACGGTATGCAGCATGCGGTGCCAGCGCGTGCGCGCCGGCAGGTGGCTGAGCGTATCCACAATCCCGGTAAGCCGCGACCAGATATTCGACTGGACGTAATCCGCGCTGGTGGCATTCACCGACCAGTAGATCAGGAAGGGCCGCCCCATGATGGCGTCCCGGCTGACAAAACCCCAATAGCGGCTGTCGCTGCTGCGGTCCCGATTGTCTCCCATGGCAAAATATTTTCCCGCCGGCACCACCATCTCGTCCCCGGTGACATACTGGCGCATCTCCTCCGCCCAGGGCGACAGGACCGAACCGGGAATGACCTGCCGCTTCGCGGGGGGGAACGCATAGTTGAACGAGTCGTACTGCGTCATGGGATCGTGGACGACATACGGCTCCACGAGCGCCTGGCCGTTGATGAACACCTGCTGGTCCACGATTTTCAGGCGGTCGCCGGGCAGCCCGATGACCCGCTTCACGAAGTGGGTATGGTCGGCGTAGGGATACTTGAAGACGATAATGTCGCCGCGCTGAATCGCCCGGTAAGGCAGCAGTTTTTCGTACCAGGCTCCGGTGCCCCCGAAGATGAATTTATTCACCAGCAGGTGGTCGCCAATCAGCAGCGTCCCCTCCATCGAAGCCGAGGGAATCTTGAAGGCCTGCACCACGAAGCTGGTCACGAAAAGCGCCAGCAGCACGGTCACCAGAAACGACTCGATGTATTCCGAGAGCGTGGTGGAAGGCACGCGCTCGACGCCCGCCGGTGGCTGCTGTTCGGTTTGCGCTACGGCTTCTTCGTCCATGCCCCGCCCTCCTTTCCCGCCGCGGATTGCAGAAGTTGCAACGCCCGCTGGGCGGCCTGCTGCTCCGCCTCTTTCTTGGTGCTGCCGCTGCCCGCGGCCAGGCGTTCCCCGCTGGACCAGACTTCCACTTCAAAGATTTTCTCGTGATCGGGGCCGCTCTCGGCGTGCACCCGGTACTCCGCCGGAGATTGTCCCATGCCCTGCATGGATTCCTGCAGCGCCGATTTCCAGTCGGAGACCGACAGCGCCTCCCCGCCCTCCTCGAGCGCCTGCGCGAGCAGCGTGCGGCGAAGAAATTCGCGGGCGGGCTCCAGTCCGCCATCGAGATAGATGGCCGCGATGACCGCCTCGAAGGCGTCGGCGAGCAACCCGGGCTTTTTCCGCCCTCCGGTCTTTTCCTCGCCTTTGCCCAGGCGCAAGTGCGCGCCCAAGTCCAGGCGGCGCGCGGCCTGCTCCAGCGAACGCGCATTGACCAGGCGCGAGCGGCTGCGCGAAAGATGCCCTTCACTCCATCCGGGAAAAGAGACCAGCAGGAATTCGCTGACCACCAGGGAGAGAATGGAGTCCCCCAGAAACTCCAGCCGTTCGTTGTCTTCCATCGGGGGCGCCGCGCCGGCGCGCGCTTCCCCCGGGGAAAAAGTCGAGCGCCCCTCCGCCATCGCCGAGCGATGTGTCAGGGCGCTCTCCAGAAGTTCGGGACGCTGAAAGCGATACCGCAGCCGTTCTTCGATGCTTTCCGCGTCCCGTTCGTCCATGACCGCTTTGGTGCTTTCTCGCGGCCTTATTTCGGCGCGCTGAGCTGCGTCGAGGCCAGCTTTTTCGCAGCCTCGGCGTTGCCCTTGCACGGCCCCTGCAACTGCCCAGGAATTGCCGCGCACTTGTTATACGCCGCCACGGCGTCATCAAAATGCGAAGCTTGCTGGTTGGCGATGCCCAGCAGGTAGAAGTTCACCGGGTCGGGCTGCGAATCCAGCTTGATGGCTTCTTCCAGTTCCTTGATGGCTTCGTCGTATTTCTGCTTCATCACGTCAATATGCCCCAGGCCGCTGTGAGCCATGGCCAGGACAACGTTCTTGGCGCTGGCAAAAGCCTCATCGGTGAGCGTGGCGGAAGGCTTGGGCATCGTGGGAGTGATCTCGATGGCCTTCTTGGCATACTCCTGGGCCTTCTCGATCTGTTTGGTACGCTCGCCGAGATCCTTGCTGAGGGAGCGGGGCATGCTCTGCGCCAGAATGGCCATATCCTGGACGTCGTTAGGGTTGAGTTCGATGGCACGGGTGCCGCTCTCGATCATTTTCGGGATCTGGCCGGAATTCAGGTAGAGCGAGGTGAGCATGGAATAAACGACAATATTATAGCGGCTCTGGGGATATTTCTTGACGAAGTCCTCGCCCGCTAGCGCCTTCCTCGCGCTGTCCGCTGGGGTCATGGGTACATCGCTGAATGCCTTAAACGCCGCATCTTCCTCGGGGTTGGCGACGGGAGCCGCGGGCTGCTCCTTGTCGCTTTTCGCCGCCGGTTTGTCGCTGGCGTTCTGCGCACTGCTGGGGATCCCGCCCATAAGCATGAGCACGAGTGCACATGCGATCAAGGCTGCCATAGAGTTCGACTTCATTCTTTTCTCCTTGTTCCGGCCTGAAATGTCTTGCTACGGCCAGGAAACTTTTTAAAATGTTTGCGTGCGCCGCTCTCCCCCGCCGAGATTAGGGGTGCGGTTGCGCGGCCTGCTCCGCCGCGATCGCTGCCAGTCCCTTCCGGGCGGCGCCCTGGGCGTCCTGCGGACCGCCGGGCACCGCCAGGGCGGCCTCATACTCTTCCTTGGCCGCAGCCGTCTGGCTATTGATTTCGTTGAGCCGTCCCAGATACACATGCGCCCACGCCAGCACCAGCGGGTCGCCGCTCGCCGCGTGCTCCCCCTTCACCAGCCGGGTAAACACCTGCTCCGCGCGGCGTCCGTCACGCTCCATCATGGCCACCAGACCCAGCCCGTACCACGCCCGCGGCTGCTCCGGGTACTTCGCCAAAACTTTCTGGAAGGCCGCTTCCGCGGCATGTGCATTCTTCTCCGCGATGCGCCGCTCGCCTTCGGTCAGCGCGGCGATGGCTTCCGGATCATCGGGCAGAGTGCTGGGCAGGGCGGCGCGGGCGCTGCGCGCGACTTCCTTCTCTTCGGCGTTTTGCTCCGCCGCGGCGGTTTCCGCGGGCAGAAATTGCAGGGAGGCGATGCGCTTGGCTTCCGCGGCGGCGTCAATCGTGCGCACCATCTCCGGGAAGTACAGCGACATGGCCGGCGCGGATTTCTCGAACTTGGCCAGCGCCCCGAAAATTGGCCGCACCAGCACGTAGCCGCTGCCGTCATCCAGATCCAGAGCCGCTTCCCGCTCTCCCGGCGACATGCGCTTGAGCTTCAATTCCACAGCGCGCACCAGGCACTCCGTGAACCAGGCCCCGGGGTCGTCTTTCATTTCCGCGGGCAGGCGCGGGGCCTTCCCGGCCGTGGCCATCAGCGCATACTTGGCCGCCACCACGCGCGGGTAGCGCAGCGGCAGGCCGTCCAGCAGATAGTGCAGAAACGCATGCCGCACCACGTCCACGGGGAACTCCGTCGCTCCGCTGAGCACGATGGCATAGCGCTCGCCGTAATTGCGCACGTTGGTGATGCGCCCCACCATCGGTTCGATGACGATGCGGAAGCTGTGTTCCTGCGAATGCTCCGCCATCTCGCGGAGATAGCCGGAACTGACGTACACCACCTGGGTCACGCCCTCATGCAGGCGCTCGATCTCCTTCTGATAGACCGGCTGGACCTCCCTCCAGAGCTGCCCGATCTTCTGCTCGCGATAATAGGCGGCCAGCAGTTCGCTGTAACCCTCGAGCACGATTACGTCCGGCGGGAGCTCGTCATGCCGCAGCGTCAGCTTGAAATCCGGCGCCGGTCCGGCGATCAGTCCGAACCAGATGTAGCGGGAAAGCGTGGCCGCCGGGTCCGGCAGCGCATGCAGGTGGTAAAAATTGCGGATGGCCTCCACGGCCGGGCCCTGCTGCTGCCGTAGAATGTCCCGCAGGCGCGCGCGCAGCGGATGCCAGTCCGCGCTGCCTACTTCTTCCTCGAAACCCGCCGCATGCAGCGCGCACATGGTGGTGAACATGGCCTCGCTGCCATCCACCGTCACATTGGTCTGCGGCGCGGCGCGATGCTCGATCGGCAGCGGCACCTGCGCCTTCACGGAACCCGCGCAGAGCAGCAAGATCAGTATTCCCGTCAGGAGGCAGCGGAAGCGCAAGAGATTGGAATCCGGCAACAGGGTCACCCTCGGTTTCATGGCGGAACACCTCCCGCGTCCGGCTTCTTCCCGGACCGTCTTCGCCGTTCCCGGCCACGGTGTGTCCGCCGCCGCGTTCCCAGAAGGCTCCATCGCACTCGCGCGGCTTCCTGTAAATTTACAGGTGCTTTCCATGCCGAGTCAAGGAACCGTCGGTACCACCGGATTCGATCCGTCACCACCGTAACGGAAAGGCCGCCAGAGGGAACCAATTCTCTTGCGTCCCGCCGGGCAGCGGCATAGCCTCAATGTAAGGATGCAAACTCTATTCCTCAGGATGGCTGACGTTTATGACGCTCAAATTGCCTAAAATCTCTTCTCTGTTGTTGATCCTGCTCTTTACCGGCTGGCTGGCTTCTCCGGCACGAGGCGCCCAGAGCGCCAGCACAGTCGTGCAAACCGCTCCGGCGGGCGTACCGCGCGTCTCCCAGGAACTCCAGTTCTTCGGCGACCAGACCTGGGTGGACACCGGCTTTGACGTGCAGGCCGGCGAACGCGTCATTTTCACCTCCACTGGAACGCTGCGCTATCCCGATGCCGGGCGGGAAAACGGTCCCGAGGGACTGCCGCGCGGTTGGGGCGATCTGATGCGCAGTCTCCCGGTGAATGAAGAAGGCCGCGGCGCGGTCATCGGCCGCGTGGGCGATCCTTCCATCGCCCAGCCCTTCCTGATTGGCGCCCGCCGCGACGTCACCATTCGCATGGGCGGCCGCCTGTCCCTGGGCATCAACCAGACCAGCAAGGACCGCGCCGAAGGCGCCTACCGCGTGCGCGTCGAGATTTACCCCGCGCCAACCAACGCCGCTCCCTCCGATTTCGCTTCCCTGCGCGATGTTCCCGCGATCCCTGGCGTGGACGCCGCGCTCTTTGCCAAGGTTCCCCGGCGCAATGGCGATAAGGACGGCAATCCCGGCGACATGATCAACTTCCTGATTCTGGGCTCGGAGCAGGCCGTGGTCCGCGCCTTTGAACTGGCCGGCTGGGTGAAGGTGGACCGCTCGCCGCGCGACGCCGTCGTGCACGGGCTGGTGGCCAGCCTTTCCCACGAGTCCTACGTGCAAATGCCCATGAGCGAACTCTACCTCTTCGGCCGCGTTCAGGATTACGGCTTCGCCCACGCCGAACCGCTCAAAGTCGTCACCACGCGCCATCACCTGCGCCTCTGGAAAGCGCCTTTCTCCTTGAACGGACGCGAGGTCTGGGTCGGAGCGGCGACGCACGATATCGGCCTCGAACGCGACAAGCGCAATAACGGCGTCACCCACAAGATCGACCCCAACATTGACGAGGAGCGCGACTACGTCGCCGCCACCCTCGGCGCGACCGGTGTTTTCGCTCTGCGCTCCTATTTCCTCCCGCCCGGTCCCCTGCTCCAGGCCAAGACGGCCACCGGCGGCTCCTTTCATTCCAATGGCAAGGTGCTCCTCCTGCAGTCCGCCGAGGCCAGCCGCAATCTCTCCGCGCAGTTCACGGACACGTTCTGCGGCGTCATGAACAAGGAACATCCCGACGGCACCGATTTTGCCGCTTGCAATATCTACCTCGAGGACAAGCCCTCCGGCCAGGCCAAGGCCCCCGGGCCGCTCGCAACCAACTACCGCATCCTGGTGATTCCCGGCGTGCTCAGCTCCTGCCAGAACAATGTGCAGGCGTTTCAACAGGGCCAGGAGCATCTGCGCAAGATTCACGGCCTGACCGTGGACTTCCTGCAACTGCCCAACGATTCCAGCATGGCCAACGCCGAGCGCATCGCCGCCTATCTGCGCGAAGCCATGCGCAGCGACCTCCGAAAATTTATCGTGGTGACCTACAGCAAGGGCGCTCCGGATTTCATGGAAGCCCTGTCCTATAGCCCGGATGTGCGCTCGGCCGTGGCCGCCTACGTGACCATCGCCGGGGCCGTCGGCGGCACTCCCATCGCGGAAACCATGCCCGCCATGGCCCAGCGCTACGTGGACGCCCTGCACCTGGGTTCCTGCCAGGGCAATCTCACCGAAGCCTTCTGGAGCCTGCGCTCGGACGTGCGCAAGGCCTTCCTGGCCGGCCATCCCGACCTGGGCGTTCCGGCGTTTTCCCTCTCCGCCGTCTCCGAGCCGGGAAACACTTCCGAAATGCTGCGGGAGAACTGGAACGTACTGGCGGCTTACGACAAGCGCAACGACAGCCAGTTGCTGCAGTCCGACACGCTGGTGCCCGGCGGCTATTACCTCGGCGTGGCCCGCACCGACCATCTGGCGGTGGCCCTGGGCTACGAGTATTCCCCCGACGGTTACATTCGCGGAGCGCTGGACTTCAACCACTTCCCCCGCGTGGCTTTGTTCGAGGCCGCCGTGCGCATGGTCATCGAAACGCTGCCGGCGGCGGCTCCCCCGCGTCCCTGAGCGCCGCGGAAATCCAGCCGGACGTTATCGTTCGTTCCTGTATAAAAAAAGCCTGACACGGAGGTCCGTGCCAGGCTTTTTTTCTTGCTTGATCCTGTATGAATCGCCGGGCGGCTCAGCCCCGTACGCGCACTTCGCTGAAGCTCAGGATGACGTGTCCGCCCGCCGTGGGCCTCCCGAAGCTCATCATGGGCCGGAACCGCGAGAAGAGCAGCAGCTGATCCAGCTGGCGGCGCAGCGTCGGATCATCCGGCCCGGAGATAATGCGATAGTCAATCATCTGCCCCTGCTCGTCCACGGTCACGTCCACCAGCAGCCCGTGCGGCAGGGCCAGCGACTCTTCGCCCTGGTCCGGGCCCAGCGCGATAGGGTATTCGGAAAGAGAAAGGAGTTCGGCGGGACGCAGCAGGCTGGTGGGCACGTCATTCTGCACGGCGCGCACGGTGACGCCCGGCATAATCAGTTGCAGGACAAACACAAACACCAGCATGGCCGAAAAAAGTCCGCCCGTGGCCGGCACGGCCAGCGGCTTGAACGCGTTTTCCAGAACCACTCCCACGTGGCCCCACCAGGCCCGCAGGCGTCCCCGGTAATCTCCCGCCGCGCGCTCCTGCGCCACGGCCAACCGGATGCGCACGGCCAGATCGGCCGGCGGCGCGGCCGCCGTCTTGCGCGAAAGCAGTGCCGACAGCTTGTGATACCTCTCCAACTCCTCGCGGCACTCCCCGCAAACAGCCAGATGCTGCTGCAAGCGCGAGCGCTGCGACGAGCGCACCGCTCCGTCCAGATAGCCCCCCAGCCTTTCGCGAACTTTTTTGCACTTCATGAGGCACCCTCTCCCGCGGCATCCCGCCGCAAGCCGCTCCCCGCCGAAGGTTCCAGATTCCACCGGGGCGGAGCACCCGGCGCTCGCTTTGTCCGCATTTCCTTCGCGGGAATGGACCGCTCCGCTAAAACCGGTTCAAGAATTTCCTTCAAGGCCCGGCGCCCGCGCAGAATCCGCGATTTCACCGTCCCGATGTTGCACTCCAGTATCTCCGCCACTTCCTCGTAACTCATCCCTTCCAAATCCCGCAAAATCACCGCCGTGCGGAACATCTCGGGAACCTGCTGCAAGGCGGATTGCACCAGATCCTGCACCTCGCGCGCCGCCAGGGCTTCAAACGGCGTGGCCCCCGAATCCCGGACCTCCAGCGGCACCTGCCCTTCCGGGGTCTCCGCATCCAGGGAAGTTTCATTGCGGCGATGGCGTTTGAACCAGCGCCTCTGGTTCAGCGCTTCGCGGATGGTGATGCGGTAGAGCCAGGTCTTGAGGGAGCTGCCTTGGCGGAACCCGCCAATGCCACGGAAGGCCTTCAGGAAAACTTCCTGGGTGGCGTCCGCGGCGTCCGCGGTGTCCCCCAGCATTCCCAGCGCAACGTTATAGACGGGGCCGTGGTAGTGGGTTACCAGCCAGTCGTAGGCCGCTTCCGAGCCCGCCTGGAGTTCTCCCACCAGTTGGGTCTCATCCTGGGTCCACGGTAGCGCGCTCGCCCAATCGGACACTGCCGGCCTTTCCGGCCCGGGCCGCAATGCGCCCTGGCCACCCTGCCATTCCGGGCCACTTGGCTTAACGCTGAGGCTTACAGCGCCCGGTGTCCGTTCACTAGCTTAGACACCACCTGCCGCCAAAGGTTTCCCGGCTCTTTGCGATTCTCGCACTCCCCTTGCCCCAACGCAATGGTACCGGTGGGGCTCCGGAGGAGACGCAGGCTGTCATTGTTGCGATAACAACGTTTCTTACTCCTTATTCCGCCCGCCCTGCATGCGCGGAGAATCGAGAAATGAGCGCTGCCTCCGGGTCAGCAGCCGCCCGCTCACGAACAATATTCTGCTGGAGATTGAATTTGGCGGAGCCGGAAGAACTCGATCCTTCGGAGGAGATTATAGATCCACTGCAACAGTTCAGCATGGTTGACAATGAGTGGATCAAACCCAATAAATCAGTCTTCACACCCAAGGGCTAACAGGAACAATGAACAACAACAATAAAATACAAATTGCGATGATGGCCCACATCGTCAGAACCGTCCAGAACGGGGCGCGTCTTCGCACGGCAGCCACCACGGAAATCACCAACGCAATTGGGAGCGAGGCAAACAAGAACAACATAGGGAGCGTGGCAAGAAACCAAGCGGGAGAATTCTTGTCGTGACTCCCCAAAGCGAAGTACACAAACGGGGCAGTCGGTGAACAAAGTGCGATCACCAGAAGAAGACTAACCGGCCATTCTCTCTTTGAAGGGCCTGATGATGTCACGTAAATTAGCCTTTCTCATTGGTTCCCTACACCAACTCCGCCTTCACGCTACGGGTCCGGAGCCTGGAAGCTCGATTTGGACGACATGGTAGCAGTTCGTGGTCTGATTTTGGAAAACGTAAACGTGGAAGGACATACGGAAAATTTGGTGGAGCCGAAGGGATTCGAACCCTCGACCTCCTCGATGCCATCGAGGCGCGCTCCCAACTGCGCCACGGCCCCACCGACAGAAGAACAACACGAGGATTATAGCAGACCACGCGAGTTCATCCAAAACAGGAAACGGCGCCGAGATACATCCGGCGCCGTTTCTTCATGAAGTGTTAAGCGAACCTAGTCCCGGTCGTGGCCTCGCCCGTGCCCATGGCCGTGTTCCTTATCCCAGCCCCTGTGCTTGCCGTTGTCGTGGCGCACCTGGATGCGCGCGCGCAGGGCCTGCTCGGAAAAGCCCGTATGGTGAGAGAGCGGGCTGTAGAGATCGGCTACGTAGTCGCCATGCATGCGCAGGTGCTCTACGCCCTGCGGCCAGTACACATCCACCATCGCGTAGTGATTCTCCACGAAGACCACGGTAATGCTGCGCGGCGCTTCCGAGCCGTAATGTTCGTGATAACGCTCGCGGTGATGTTCGTGGTCCCCCTCGCGGTCATCGTCGTAGTAGTCTTCATCATCATCGTCGTCCCCGGCCACGCGCCGGCGCTCCACCACTACCGGATACGGATCGTAGGAAGGCCCGCTCTGCGCGGGATAGTCGCGCACATCCTGCTGCGACCGCGGCCTCGCGGCGTCCTGCATGTTCTGCACTTCGCGCGGATTCACGGAGACCGAATTCACGTGAAACGTCAGCAGCGTTTCCGAAGGCAGCACAATCTCGCGTTTCCCCGTGAGATACGCTCCCCCGGCTCCCGCGCCTGCTCCCGCCAGAGCGCCGATGGCCGCTCCGCGGCCTCCCGACGCTCCGCCAATGATCGCACCCAGCCCCGCCGCTCCGCCGATGAACAGCAAGTTGCGCGTGGCATGCGAATCCGCTTTGATCGTCAGGTCGCCCGTCTCCAGCGGAATCCTCCCCGAGCGCGCTTCCACCGTTTGCAGGCTCAGCGTAATCACCGCCGGCTTCTTCATTCGCCCCGAACTGACCACCCGGCGCACTTGCCCGTTGACGCGGTCCCCGCGCTCGCCCACCACGCGGCCATTGACCACCAAATCCGAGGCCAGCGAGGCCGTGAACAGATCTCCCTGCTGCGTATTTCCCGTGCTCAGCCCATCGATCAGCCGGATGGAAACCGCCGAGCGCACCTCCGTCTGGGCTCCCGCAACGGGTGCAAATCCTATTAGCGCCAGCAACAAAGCGGCAAACACCGCAAAAATAGCTTTCCTCATGACCCTAGCCTCCTGTTGATATTCAGGGCAAACGCCTATTTCCCTACTCCAGTTTAGATGCATCATAGTACTAGAACTATGCCTAAGCTCATTAAAACTAGTTACTCTTTGGCTCAACGCCCCACCCCTGCCCTTCGGATGCCTCCAGTGGTCCACCGGGAGGTTTGGGCGCAAGACCAGAAGCAACTCTTGCGCTATCTACTCGCGAGTTGCCTCGCTTTTCTATCCTTGCTGCCCTTCGCTGGGCGCGCTGCAGCAGCTCCCGCGCCGGATGAAGATTTCGCCCCGCGCCTGTTGACGGCTGCGGAAGGCCGGGCGCTCGTGCAGGCCGCTTGGGAGCACCAGCAGCAGCTCACCGGCAAGCCGGACTGCTCGCATCTGGTGAATGAAATCTACCGCCTGGCGGGTTTTCCCTATGCCTACGTCAGCTCCTTCGATTTGTTTTCCCGAGGCAGCGGTCACTTCGCACGAGTCAAAACCGCGCAGCCCGGCGACCTCATCGTATGGCCCGGCCACGTGGGACTCGTCGTGGACCCGGCGCTGCATTCCTTCTACAGCTCGGTAACCTCCGGGTTCGACACGCAGGACTACGACTCCAAGTACTGGCGGCAGTACGGACCGTCGCGCTTCTACCGCTACCGCACCACCGAGCAGGAAAACATCCAGGCCGCTGCGGAGACGCGCCCGGACGCCCCGCTCAACCTGCCGGAAAAGGTGCAGGTCGTCACCGTTCCGGTGATCGAGGATGAAGAGGATGATGTGCCTGCTTCGGCGCCGCCCGCGCGTGCCTCCGCTCACTCCGCAGTCTCTCCCCTGCCGGTAAAGAATCCGCCCGTCGCTCCCGCTCGTAACCCGGCCATTCCCGCACGCAACACGCGTGCAGCCAGGACGGAAACTCCCGCGCTGGAAGCACCCAAAAGCATCCTGCTGATCTCCCGCGGCAAGAAACCTTCCACGCAAGAGGTCGGCGAAGCCATCACCGAGCTGAGCAATTCCGCGCGCGCGGCCCTGCGCCCCGAAGATCTTTTACAGCCGCGCCTGCCCGTGGTGGTCTTTGACCAGTTGCACGTCGAAAAAATCCACCTGAAGGGCGACCGCGGCTGGGCCGATGTGAAGGTGACATCTCGCGCGTCCCTGACCGGCGAAAAGCGCGAAACCAAACGCCGCCAGGAAAAGCATCGCTGGGAACTGCGCCGCGAGGCTTCCGGCTGGAGCGCCCTGGCCCCGCTCGACCGCGTCTACGTCCCGCGCGACGCCGCCGTGCGCGTCCTCGCCGGCCATCTTTCGAAACTCGCCGCCAGCGAAAAGGACTCCCGCGAATCCGCCGCGCTGCTGCGCCAGGAAGCGCAACTCGCCGGTTTCCTCAACGACCTGCTGAAGAATTAGTCTTACGGAAAAAACGCCGCGCCGGTTCAGCTTTGCGCCGCGCCCTTGCCGGGCTGCGTGAAGCTCACCCCTTCGAAAATCCATTTGCCCGCCGCCAGGCATTGCAGCACCAGCGCCGCCAGGCAATAGCTGGCAAAGAGAAACGCGCCATAGCTCTTGAACTCCGGCACCAGAATCAGCCCTACGGAAAGCGTGGAAACCAGCGTGGCCACCAGCACGGCGGCATGCACGATGAACGCATAACGCTGCGGCCAGATGAACGTCATGTAGTCCACCCAGCTGCGGTGCGTGTCAATCGCGGACAAACTCACCGCTTCCCTATTCCCTCCGGCGGAGGCCCAGGCGTCCTGAAAGCGCTTCAACGCCGGTTCAGTGGCCCGCAGGCAGCCCACCAGCCCCAGCAGCAGAATCGTGGTGATGGCCGGCGCCGCTTCCAGCAGATTCCTTCCCGAGACGGGCGCGGACTTGGGCACGGACACCGTGTCCGCATCCACCGAGACCGCCGCCCGCGGCTTCCCCGCCCCGATCTGCCCGACCCACACGAAGGCCAGAAAGGCCAGCAGAATGGCCAGATAGTATTTCTGCGCGCGGCGCACCGCCTGCAAACTCCCGTAATAAAGTTCCACCAGCTTCTCGGCTTCGTTCATTTGCGTTTCTCCTGAAAATATTGCACGGCCGTTCTTCGCGCGGCGCGGCTCTTGGGCTGGTCTCAATCGCTCTTTCCTTCATGCTACGCGTCCGCGCGCCCGAATTCCGCACGGGAATGGCCGCCTTGTTCCTTAAAGGCCACTCCCGACAATCTTTACGGAAATGAATTTGCTGGCATCCCTTCCCGGCAGGAGTAAAATGTCCCCACCATGGCACAGATCACCTTTCTCGGCGCGGCCGGCTGCGTAACCGGCTCAAAATATCTCGTCGAAGCGGCCGGCAAACGCCTCCTCGTGGACTGCGGCCTCTTCCAGGGCTCCAATGAACTGAAGGACCGCAATTGGACTCCCCTGCCCATCGATCCCAAAACCATCCACTATCTCGTCCTGACCCACGCGCATCTCGATCACACCGGCTGGCTCCCCAAGCTGGTCAAGGACGGTTACCGCGGGCCCATCTTCGCCAACCCCGCCACCATCGAACTCACCGGGATTCTCCTGAAGGATTCCGCACACCTCCAGGAAGAGGACGCGGAGCACGCCCGCTACAAGAAATACAGCCGCCACCCCGAGCCATTGCCGCTTTATACCGGAGCGGACGTCGACCCAGTCCTGCAAAGCATGAAGCCCATGCCGCGCTCCGGCCCCTTCGTCATTTCCCCGGAATTCCGCGTCACCTCCTACGACGCCGGGCACATCCTGGGCTCTTCGTCGCTGGAGCTGGCCATCACCGAAAACGGCCGCACCCTCGTCGTGGTCTTCTCCGGCGACATCGGCCGCTACAACCAGCCCATCCTCAAAGACCCGGTCACGCCGCCGCGCGCCGATTTTCTGCTGTGCGAATCCACCTACGGCGACCGCGAGCATCAGGACGGCTCCCCCGAACAAGCCTTGGCCGACGTAGTCAACCGCGTGACCAAGCGCGGCGGCTCCATCGTCTTCCCCGCCTTCGCCATCGGCCGCACCCAGACGCTCATGTACTACCTGCGCCAGTTGGAAGATTCCCAGCGCATTCCCCGCATTCCCGTTTACGTGGACAGCCCCATGGCCCTCAGCGCCACCGATCTCTACCTGCGCCACCACGAAGACCATGACCTGGAATTCCGCAAAGTGGAAGACGGCGACGGCGGCGACCCCTTGAACGTCCACGAATTTCATCTTACCCGTGCGGTCGAGGAATCCAAGGCCATCAACAACGTAAAAACTCCCTGCCTCATCATCTCCGCCAGCGGCATGGCCAGCGGCGGCCGCGTACTGCATCATCTGCTCAAGCGCCTGCCCGACAAACGCAACGCCGTGGTCCTCGCCGGATTCCAGGCCGAAGGTACGCGCGGCCGGGCGCTGCTGGAAGGCGCAAAAGTGCTGCATATTCATGGGGAAACGGTTCCGGTCCTTGCGGAAGTCGTCGAACTGGGCCAGTTCTCCGCGCACGCCGGCAAGAGCGAACTGCTGCGCTGGGCCGCCGGCTTCCAGACCCCGCCACGCAAGGTCTGGCTGACCCACGGCGAGCCTGCGGCGGCGCTTTCCTTGCAGGCGGCTATGAAATCGCAATTCGGCTGGAATGTTGCTGTGGCAAAGTATCTGGAAACAGCGGAACTTTCAATTTAAGGAATATCGCGTCGTTTTCTGTTATTAAAGGCTTATCGCGCCGTTTCTTGGAGAAAATTAATATATTTTCCGCAACATTTTCCTTCTCACCGCGTCTATAAATATAACAACCACTCGCGGGGTGAGAGGCTAACCACCACAGGGCAACCGACCGTCAGCCTCTCACCCCTTCCTCTTTTTCAAATTGTTTTTGTTTTTTTCAGGCCGGCTGCGCTGTCGCGCGCCGCGTCGCCGCGTCGCGCGACATGGGAGGAATTTCCAGTAGCTGCAATTCCGCAACGAACACCGGCGAGGGCGCCACGCGCCCCCAGCGATTCACTTCCCAGCGCGCGCGAATAAACTTAATTTCCGGGCGCAGCGTCAAATCCAGCACGCGCTTCTCTTCCCCGCGGTAAAATCCCTGCGGCATCTTCAGCAGCGGCTTGGTTCCCCAGTTTTCCCCGTCGGCCGAACCCCAGAGGGCCACGTCCAGCGACTCCTGCTCGATCTGCTCGGTGATCGCCAGGCGGCAGAGAAACGTCCGCGTGGCGCTGGCCGCGAGATCCGCGGCCGCGCCGTCGCCGTTCGTTTCCAGCCTCGTCCCCGCCGGAATCAGAGCCAGTTGCATCGCCATGTGCGTCACCGCCGCTTTCCCGTTTGCAGCCGAAGGTTTTCCTGCCTTTGCGCGGATTTTAGCACAGCCCGACGGGGCCAGCGCGGCCAGCTGAAAGAAAACAAAGTCTCTGCAAATCCTTAAAAATCTCCAGGCGCTCCCATCGTATAATCGCCCCCGCGCTTCTCAATCGTCAGGAGACTCCATGAAAACCATCCTCGCCGCGCTCGCCGCCGCCCTGCTTCCGCTGGCCGCCGCCGCGCAGCAGCCCAAGCTCGACGCCATGATTGACCAGGAGCTTCCCGGCCTCGTCGCCACCTACAAAGCTCTGCACGCCGCTCCGGAACTTTCCCATCAGGAGGAAAAAACTTCCGCGCTGCTGGCCCGCGAACTGCGCGCACTGGGCTATGACGTCACCGAGCACGTCGGCAAGTACGCCAATCCGGAATGGAAAGGCTACGGCGTCGTCGCGGTGCTGAAGAACGGCGCGGGGCCCACCGTCCTGGTGCGCGCGGACATGGACGCGCTGCCCGTCGAGGAGCAGACCGGCGTGGCCTACGCCAGCAAAGTTCACGCCAAGAACGACGCCGGCGGAGACGTCAGCGTGATGCACGCCTGCGGTCACGACATCCACGTCAGTTCCCTGCTGGGCACCGCCAAAATGCTGGTGCAGTTGAAAGACCAGTGGCGCGGCACGCTCGTGCTCATCGGCCAGCCCGCCGAAGAACGCATTGACGGCGCGCGCGCCATGCTCGCCGACGGCCTCTACACACGCTTCCCCAAGCCGGATTTCGCCCTGGCCCTGCACGACGCCGCCAGCATCGAGTCCGGAAAAATCGGCTTCACCTCCGGCTACGCCCTGGCCAGCTCCACTGCCGTGGATGTGACCATTCGCGGCCGCGGCGCGCACGGCTCCGCACCGGAAGCCAGCAAGGACCCCATCGTCATGGCCGCAGAATATATCCTCGCCATTCAGACCATCGTCAGCCGCGAAAAATCGCCCTTCGATCCCGCCGTGGTCACCGTCGGTTCCATTCACGGCGGCACCAAGAACAACATCATTCCCGACGAGGTGCGTTTGCAGCTCACCATCCGCACCTACAAGGAAGATGTCCGCAAGCAGATTCTCGCCTCGCTTGATCGCATCGCCCGCGGCGTGGCCCTCGCCGGCGGCGTCCCCGAAGACCGCGCCCCCATCGTCAAAGTCAGCGACACCGAAGTCACTCCGGCCATGTACAACGACCCGGCGCTCACCGCACGCACCGTGACCGCTCTGCGAAAGGCTCTCGGGCCGGAAAATATTTTGGAAGAACCGCCGGTCATGGCCAGCGAGGATTTCGGCCAGTTGGGCCTCGAAGACCGCAAGATTCCCACGTTCCTGTTTAACGTCGGGGCCATTGACGCCGCGCGCCTGGCGGCCATGAAGCAGGCCGGCACGCCGGTTCCCGGCCTGCACTCGAGCCTGTTCTGGCCCACGCCGGAGCCCACCATCCGCACCGCGGTCAAGTCCATGACCACGGCGGTGCTGGAGCTGATGAAGAAGTAGTTTACGGGTGCAGTTTGGAGAGGCGCTGCTCGGCCGCGGCCAGCGTCTCTTCTTTCTTGCAGAAGGTGAAGCGCACCTGCTTGGCGCCGTCCGCGGCGTCGCGGTAGAAACTCGATCCCGGCACCACCGCCACGCCGATCTTTTCCACCAGATATTTGCCGAAGGTCACGTCGTCGGGATAGCCGAAAGCGGAGATGTCCGTCATGATGTAATACGCGCCGCGCGGCTTGAACACCGTGAATCCCGCCTCTTGCAGTATCTTGACCAGCCGCTCGCGCTTCGCCGCATAGGTCACCGCCAGCTTGTCGTAATAGGCCTGCGGAAACTGCAGCGCCATGGCCCCGGCCTGCTGCAGCGGCGCCGCGGCGCCCACGGTCAGGAAATCGTGCACCTTGCGGATGGAATTCGTCGCCGCCGGCGGCGCCAGCGCCCAGCCCACGCGCCAGCCCGTCACGCTGTAGGTCTTGGAAAGCCCGTTGATGACGATGGTGCGGTCGCGCATCCCTTCGATGCCCGCCATCGAGACGTGCTCCGCCCCGTCATATAAAATGTGCTCGTAAATTTCGTCCGAAACGCAAAACACATTCCAGCGCACGCACAGGTCGCGGATGAATTCCAGCTCCGCGCGCGTGAACACTTTTCCCGTGGGATTGTTCGGCGTATTCAGGATGATGGCCTTGGTCTTCGGCCCAAACGCCGCAGCCAATTCCTTCTCATCGAAAGACCAGTCTGGCGTGCGCAGCTTCACGAAGCGCGGCGTGGCCCCGGAAAGAATCGCGTCCGGCCCGTAGTTTTCATAGAACGGCTCGAAGACCACCACTTCGTCGCCGGGATTGATGATGGCCATCATCACCGCCATCATGGCCTCGGTCGAGCCACAGCACACGGTGATCTCGCGCTCGGGGTCGTACTTCACTCCCTGCGTGCGTTCGAATTTGGCCACCACCGCGTCGCGCAGCGGCTTCGCTCCCCAGGTGATGGCGTACTGATTGATGTCGTCGGCGATGGCCTGCCGCGCCGCTTCCTTGATTTCCGCGGGCGCCGCAAAATCGGGAAAGCCCTGCGAGAGGTTCACGGCGTTGTGCTTCATGGCCAGCCGGGTCATTTCGCGAATCACCGATTCGGTGAACTGCTCCGCGCGCACGGAAAGCATTTTCCGGGCGATTTCGCCGGCGTCCGCCGGGGCGCTGCTCGATGGGGAAGAACTCATGGGCCTCGTTTCTTATTCTCGTACGGGCAGGTGCCCGGGTTCGGCAGGCTCGCTGCCGGTGCCGTAAATCATCCGGTAAGCTCCGGCATTTCGCAAGACGATTTGCACGTACTCGCGCGTTTCCGTAAAGGGAATGGATTCCACCAGTTCGGCAATTCCGTCGTAGTTGCGTTCCGCGCTCCACGTGGAGATGCGGTCTTCGCCCGCGTTATACGCCGCCAGCGCCTGCTCCGGTCCGCCCGCGCGACGCAGCAGGTCCTTGACGTAAAGCGTCCCCAGCTTGATGTTGTAGTCCGGTTCGAACAGTTTCTTGCGCGCGTAACGCACATGCGCTTCCTTGGCCAGCAGTTTCGCCGTGCTCGGCAGCACCTGCATCAGCCCCAATGCGTTCGCCGAGGAAACCGCGTTGGCCTGAAATGCCGATTCCTGACGAATCAGTCCCGCCACGAATGCCGGGTCCAGTCCGTTCACCGCCGCCTCATGCCGCACCGCCGCTTCATACGGCAGCGGATAGAGTACTTTCCATACGGCGATGGGCAGATCCCCAATCGCCCGCGCCTCGAAATTGGTCACCGCCAGCCGCGCATACGCCATCCCCGTCGCAAAACGTCCCTGCTCGTAGGCCGCCTGCGCCGCTTCGGCCATCAATCGCGGCGCGGACGTCGCGTAATAGGCAAACTTCAATTCCATCTCCGCCGAAGCGTCGAAACCGATCACCCGCAGCGCCTGCGCGCGCAGCCAGCGCTCCCGCGCGGCCACCGGCAGCGGCTCGTCCATCGGCCGCAGCGGAGGCGCCGGCGGAATCTTGTCCAGGAACGGCGCGGGATTTTCCGGCCCGTCGCCGATTTTCTCCAGGCGCTGCGCCGCGGCCATTCCAAAATAGGTCATCGGATAACGGGCGGCCGCCTTGTTGTAAAAACTTCGCGCGTGATCCGGATTCCCTTCCCGCTCCGCGCATCTTCCCATCCAGTAGATCGCGTTCACCGTGTACGGCGAGCCGGGATACTTATCCAGATACGCTTCCATCAGCCCGCTGGTGGCCGGATTCTTCTTCAGGTATTCCACCCAGATCGTCCGCCATTCAGCCGTCGCCGCCATTTCGCTATTCGGATGATTCTCCGCGATGCGCCGGTAATATTCGGCGGCGCGCTCCCGGTAGAGCTGCACCCAGTAAAAATTCGCTTCCATCATCAGCGCGTCGTCCACGAAGCGGCTGGCCGGATATTTCGCCCGCAGATCTTCCAGCGCCGCCAGCATTCGGGTTCCGCTCTTGTTCGCGCGCCAGAACTGCGCCAGCACCAGCATGCGCTCGGCGTCCACGTCCGGATCGTTCAAGACCAGCTTGGCCACTGGGTCGGGGTTGGGGCGGCGCTGCACCAGCATTTGTGCCAGGCGCAGGCTGGCGCGCTCGCGTTTCCCTCCGGCTTCTCCGGCCGGCAGTTGCGCCAGCAGTTTCGTATATTCCGCACGCGCTTCGCGCCATTTCTTGGCGTCAAAAAAAGCCTGCGCCCGCTTCTCCGGCAACTCCGGCGGCGGCTGCGGATACTCCGCGCGCAATTCGCGCTGCAGCTTGGGCAGCGCCGCCCCCGCCGTCTTGGCTTCTTCGCCCAGCGGAAAATTGAAATAAATCGTCTGGTAATCCGCCGCCGCGCGCGCCGGCTGCTTGGCCGCTTGCCGCGCCCGCGCCCGCAGCAGCAGCAATTCCGGCTTGGCCGCCGTCCCGAAATACGCGTCCAGCGCCGTCAGCGCTTCCTGCGGCTTCCCCAGGGTGATGGCCGTATCCGCGAAGGCATGCAGCACCTGTTCGCGCAGCGACGAATTCGAATAATCCCGCTGCACCGTGCGCAACTCTTCGTACGCCTCCCGGTTTCGCCCCAGATTCCGATTCGCCTGCGCGCTCCAGAACAGCACGAAATCGCCCAGGAGTTTTTCCTGCCGCGCCTTGCCGAACCACGCCAGCGCCGCCGCGTAACGCTTCTTCGTGAAATCGTTGTAGCCCAGCGCCAGCCCCGCCCGCGCTCCCCAGTCCGTACCCGCATTCTTCGTGGCGAACGCCGCCAGTTTCTTGTACGCCCCGGCCTCCTCGCCATTCAGCCCGCGCGCCAGCTCCGCAAGCTCCTGCTGCTCCGCTTCCGCCGCCGGTCCCTCCACCGTCGCCAGCCCCGCCGCTTCCGGCACGCACCCTTCCCGGCACGCGGCCGCTTTCGGCTTTCTCGACTGCGCCACCACCGGCGCGCAAATCATTCCCAGCAAGGCCCCGACGAGCGCCGCATTCGCAAAAAGACGCGCCGCTCCCGAATGCATCCGCGGGAAAAAATTCCGTTTTGAGAAGTGCAAGGGCATTGTCCTGGGCGGGCCTTCGTTACGAAGCGTACGGATAATCACCGATGGCCTCGGCATCTCCATCGGCAAGAATCTGCACCAGCCAATGATAAAAATAATCCACCGGATGCGACAGGATCTGCCGGAACCGCCGCTCGTATTCCTTGTGGGCTTTGTCGATGTCGTCGCTCAATCGCTTGCAGATATCCTTGTTCTGCCGCCCCAGCTTCACCTGCTCGGGCTTCAGCATCTTGATGTCCTGCATGGATACTTTGGCCACGCGGTTCGCCCGCCGGTGCATTTCCTGCTCTTCAGCGGAAAGCCGGCTGACGTCGAACTCCTCTTCGACTCCCGCCGCCTCTTCCACGGCCATTTCCAGCACTTCTTCTTCAACCACCGGCTCCGGTTCCGGCTCGGCCACGACCGGAGGAGGAGGAGGCGGCGGAGGAGGTATAGGCCGCGGCGCGACTGCCGGCCTGGCCGCCATGGGCGGCGCTGCCGCAGGAGCAGGCGCTGCCGCAACAGGAGCAGGAACTGCCGCGCGCACCGGCGCGGGTCTTGCCACCGCGGGAAGCGGCATCTCCGCCGCCGCTTCTTCCTCGGCCGCCGTGCGTTGGCCCGGCTGCATCGCCGTGGTTACAAATCTTGAAAGAACTTCCAGAGAAGCCGCCAGCGATGCCGCCGCCGTTTGCGCGCGCATCATCGGCGGCAGCGCGCCGGCCGGCTTGGGACTCGCGCACGCCGAGGCCACATCGCTGATGGCCAGCTGCACTTCCTCGGTCAAACGCAAGATGCGCTCGAGATTTTCCCGCAGCGCTCGCGATACCGCCTGATCCACCGGATTGGGTTCGTTGGCCATGCCCTCTGCGTCCTGCCGCTTAAAATCCCCCGCCTCCTGATTCTGAGATTCATCGGCGAGAGAGTCAACCGCCCTTCTCGCGACGTGTGCCGAGAAGTACCCCATTTGAAACAGCCCTCCAGCACGTGCTGGCAGCAGCGGTCCAACCGCGCTATACTTATCTTGTCCTTGGGGGCGACACGGTTTCGACGGAAGCTGTCGCGACCATGAGGCATGCCGGGCGCCACCTGCCCGTAATCGGGTGGAAACGATAACTGCCAACTCTGAACTGGCACTTGCAGCTTAATTA
>Ga0315268_10000280_pt1 | contig 58776 bp, 51 predicted proteins | sample C1_top_MG_FD_204535 | JGI IMG/M metagenome (GOLD analysis project Ga0315268, IMG submission 204535) | Sediment microbial communities from Yellowstone Lake, YNP, Wyoming, USA - C1_top | ecosystem: Environmental > Aquatic > Freshwater > Lake > Sediment | place: USA: Wyoming | collected 2017-08-01 | reverse complement strand
GATATCCGCAGGGTCTGGGCCGATGATATGCACCGCATGGCTCTCGATCAGCTCCTTGAAATTCTGTCGCAGGTAGACTTGCTCGCCGGTGTGGATGGGGGTTGAGGTGCTGCGAGTGACTTCCCGGTAGATATCAGCCAGCGTGTAGGGTACATAATCTCCGGTGAGCATATCCTCCAGCCACATCACATTCAGTGGCTCCAGCGCTCTGGCCAACCGGATGGCATCTGGCACCATCCAACCTGGACCGCAGTCCAAAGCCAGGCCGATCTCATCCCCAAGGACGTCCTTCATAGCCTCCACGCAGGCAACGATGTGTTTGAGGCCATGCTCGGTCAATAATCCTCGATTGGGATGTGGTGTACCCTTTTGTAATTCACCATAGAAGAAATCAGGCACCTGGGTTGGCATGGCGCTATGGAAAGCAATGCTTTGTTTGATAATCGAGAATCCCTCTTTGGAAGCTTTCATCTTGGCCATGTTGTCAGCATAATCCTTGGGAGTGCTCCCATTCATCGGGAAACGGACGCCACCATTGTAGACGCGCACCTGGTCGCGGGTTTTCCCACCGAGCAGCTTGTAAACCGGCAGGTTGGCTGCCTTGCCAGCAATATCCCACAGAGCCATTTCAATGGCACTGACCGCGCTGCCCCACGGTTTGAAACTTCCCAATCGCCGGATTTTGAGCATCACTCGCTCAACATTGGTGGGATCTTCTCCGATGAGGTACTGTTTGTAGAATAAGACGTGGGGTTTGAGATATGGTTTGGGATTCTCGGCTTCGCCGTACCCATCAATGCCTGAGTCGGTTGTGATGCGGACAACCGGGTTTTGGCCGATGATGGCACATTTTAGATCGGTGATTTTCATAATATTGGGACTCCATTAGTTCATTGAGATCAGGTATGTATCCAATTCTACATCAAGATGGTTTTCGGAAGCTCTACAGTAAGAACGAGGTAATAATTTGTTTATTGTGTACTAATTGGAGTAAAATAGGTGTAATGAGGCACGTAACTATGATCCAAATCAAACGAATATATGATCCGAAAGAGCCTGGAGACGGGCAACGCTTGCTGGTAGACCGACTTTGGCCGCGCGGCTTGAAGAAAGAAGCTGCCGGGCTGGATGGTTGGATACGGGATGTGGCGCCCAGCAATAGCCTTCGCAAGTGGTTTGGGCATGACCCGGCCCTATGGGATGTATTTTACCAGCGGTATGTTGCCGAGTTGGATGCCAGGCCGCAGGTGTGGCAATCCATCCTGGATTCAGCCAGGCGTGGTAATATCACTTTACTTTATTCGGCACGAGACACTGAGCATAATAACGCGGTGGTGTTGAAGGCATATCTGGAGAAGTTTCTGAAGCCTTAATAATAGGTTATACCTCTCCTTTCCATAATGCCTGCAAGCCCAGGCGCAGGGCGCGTAGGTAACCCAGTTGCCTTTGGGTTGCCTCTACATGCCGGGCGGGTTGAAACAATCTCACCATCGTCCACAATACCAACCGTAGAAGAGAGCCAACAAAAACTATCCCACCGCAAACCGCCGCAGAAGTTCGCGAACGGCAACGGCGTACAAAGCGCAGATTACCGGCGGTGTAGTTAGTAATCCAGCGCTCCAGGTTACGCTGAGAGGATTGCCGTGCCAGATGGACTACCTGTGCCTGGGGCCAGAACCAACGTTCGAACCCGGCATGGGACATGCGCCAGGCCCATTCCATATCCTCGCCGTACATAAAAATCCCTTCATCCAGCAGCCCGACCTGCTGGGCCACCTCATGGCGGACTGCCAGACAAGCGCCGGTCAACCAATCGACTAAGTGGGGATTCTGGTAGCTTTTTCTCTGCCAGGGATGGACGCGGCTTCCCAATGGAAAAGGTGAAGGCAGCAGATAGAAAAGAAAGAATTGGAAGAAGGCTTCCGTCCATGGGGAGGCAAACTCTCCATGGGAAGGTTGGAGCGATCTATCAGCATTCAATAACTGCGGGCCAACCATCCCTGCTTTCGGATGGGTATTGAAAGCAGAAATGATTGCTGCAAAAGCCCCTGGTTGTACTACGGTATCCGTATTAAGTAATATACAGATCCGTCCCTGTGCCTGGGCTAAGGCCAGGTTGTTGGCACGAGCATACCCCAGGTTGTATTCGTTCACAACCAACCGCACAGATTGAAACCGGTTCCTCACTGCCTCAACACTGCCGTCTGATGAGGCATTATCCACTACCCAAACCTCCCCTGATAGTCCAGCGAGCGCAGCATACACCGATTGCAAGCATTCTACCAGCAGGTCACAGGTGTTGTAATTGACAATGATGATGGATAAATCTAGCATGGCATCTCAAAGTATCAACGCTTTGAACGGGTGAGGAAATAATAGCCGGAAGATGGGCGCACTCGGTGGCGCAAATTCCATACCAGCCGCATGCCCCGTCTCACCAGTGGTCGGCCTATGACCCTTAATAACTGGAGGGCAATCACAAAAGGATGCCCAGGATCAGCCTGCCGTGCCAGGGAAAGGAAACGCATCCCAAGATCTTCATCCCCATTGAGCCATTGTTGGAAAGCATAACCACTCAACAAGCGTGCTCTTCGGCACCTCGGCAGGGCGCTAAAACGTGCTCCTGAGATGAAAGAAGCCTGTGCCAGTCCATCACCGCGTATCTGTTGGTCAAATTGAAGGGTGACATTATGCCGGTGCAAGCGGTAATAGCCCAGTGGTTTATCGATGAAAGCAAATCGGGTGAACTCCGCACAGCGTACCAGGCATTCCCAATCCTCCGAACCAGTCCGTTCCGGGAAACCGCCAACCTGTTCCAATATACCTTTAAGCCATAGCGGCGAATTCACAAGGATGATGTTACGTTGTAAAAGCGCATTATAAATATCCCCTGTTGGGAGGGGACGCTTCCAGCCATCAAAGTGGGTGCCCAGAACCCGCCCATCCTCGTCAGCCAGGTAAATATCAGAATACACACAACCAATTTCTGGGTGATCGGTATAACAATTTACTTTTAAAGCCACTGCCTCTGGCTCTAACCAGTCATCGTCATCCAAAAATTGGATGAATTCACCTGTACTGGTTGCTATCCCAGTATTACGAGCGGCTCCTGCACCTCCATGGGGTCGCTCCAACCAACGCACTTTAGGATATAGCCTTTCCAGGCGGTGTGCTTCTTCTGTCAGCGGCCCGTCGGAAACGACAATCACCTCCAATGGCTGGTGAGTCTGCGCCAGCGCGCTGCGTAGCGCCTCCTCGAGCCAGTGCGGCCGGTCATAGGTGGTAAGGATTACACTCACCAGGGGTTGTGTCACTCTTCTCTCCCATGCTCGATATGAAATTTGGCCCAAATCAAGAGGCGATACGGAAAAATGCAGCGTAAAACCAGCTCAACGGATAGGGGATGGCATATCATTCGTGGATCTGTCCGTAAAGCCTGTCGGGTCAGGTGCCAGCCCATCTGGCGGTCATAGCGGGTCTTCCCCAGATAGGTAGCTGCCCGAGAGAGGAGTAGGTAGGCTTCCACGCGGGGGCTGTCCGATCCTGGAGCCTGATTCAGATAACGTCTCGCCACCAATTCCATCTCGGCTTGCCAGTGGAACCGCTCTGCCAAGGTCTTCGATTGGGCATGGATACGGAATTTTGCCACCGTTTTGTCCAAATAATGTACCGGCGCTTGCTGCAAAAGACGGCACATCCAATCTTGGTCAAAAAGGTAACGTAGCGATTCATCTAATTCGCCGACCCGTTGTACTAATTCCATCGGCACATAAACACCTGGCTGATGCCACACTGCCCCGCTGGCAGCCGGGAGGATCATACTTTCAAAGCTGACATGGGAGGCTTTGACCAGTTTTTGGCGCCCGGAACGAGCTGAAAAATTCACCACATCTCCTAATAACAACGCCTGAGGAAGGGCAAGGTGGGCTGTACCGAGAGCTAGCAAAGCATCCGGCATCAGCAGGTCATCGCTGTTGATCCAACCGACCAATTTGCCAGTGGCAACCTTTAATCCCTTATTGATGGCATGTGCCTGGCCCCGATCTGGCTCACTCACCCAACCAGCCAGCCAGGGGCTGTACTTGCGGATGATTTCTACGCTCCCGTCCGTGCTGCCGCCATCCATGATCCAGTATTCCAGGTTGGGATAACCTTGCAAGAGCACCGATCGGATCGTCTCCTCGATATATTGGCCTTGATTGAAGGAAGGAGTGATGACTGTGATTTTCGGCCAATTCATGCGTTGAGGTGTCGCCGTTAATTGGCCGATCCAGGGCCATCCTGAGCGTCCGGGGGGTGGAATGGGGAGATTTTCAGGTCGGATGGCTGCCATGTCTGGCCTCCCAGTCCTCAATAACTTCGCCATACCAATCCAAAAATTCACTCACCTGGCGCTTGAGGCTGAAACGTTGCACGGCATCGCGACGCCCCGCCGCGCCCATCTTATTGCGCAGGTTGCTATCCTGCAGTAAGCGTTGGATGGCCTCTGCCAGGGCCTGCGCATCCCCACGTGGGGTGAGGTACCCCGTTTCACCTTCCTGTATCTGCTCGGGGATGCCGCCCACTGCCGTGGCTACCACCGGGGTGGCGCAGGCCAGTGCCTCCGTGATGGTCTTAGGGAAGGAGTCCTCTCGGGCGGCATGTAAAAAAACATCGGTGGCGCGGTAATAATTCACCATGCGCGCAGGCTCTGTCTCGCGTCCTGGGAAGATCAGGCGACCATTCCCAGCAACCTGTTCTATCCCACTCTGCCCTAGGCAGACGAAGCATAATTCATTCCCATTCACTCTTTCCAGGCGTTGGATGGCAGCCAGCATGGTGGGATAATCTTTATATTCGTTATGGGCAGTGAAGAGCACAATCTTTGCTGATATGGGTAAACCCAGCGCATGACGCGCTTCAGCCTGTGACCCGGGCAAAAAAGTATCGATATCGATGCCGTTGTAGATCACACGGGACTTTACCCCCTGTAACATCGAAGCCTCCACCTTACCGATCAGCCATTTTGAAACTGCTGCCACATAAATGTGGCTGGTTGCATAGATGTGGCGTTTCCTTTCCCAGTTGAAGGCAGTGGCATCTCTGCGGATTGCCGGGTAAGTTGTGAGATTGGGGCAATAGCCACAACCTGTCTTCCAGCGTGAACAATCGAAGGAATGGGCACAATGGCCGCTGAGTAACCAGGCATCATGTAAGTTGAGGATAAGCGGTCGCATGTGGGTTAGCCTTGGCAAAGCGCGCAGGTCAAAATATCCGCCATGCAGGTTATGGCAATGGATTACATCCGGCACTTCCGGAACCAGATCCAACAAATGAACTGTGCCAGGGAAATCAAAATCTTCCTCACCCCGGCGGCGTGCCAGCACTCGCCGCGGTTCACTGATCAACCGTAACAAGGATTGCAAGTGAGCTTCTGGGGAGTGCGAGCAATAATCTGGTGGCTTTAGATACGGAATCCACAGCCGCGCCCAAGGGCTGCGATATCGTTCGTGTGGTATGCGCAAGACGCCGGTTACCTGGGATTGCTGCGTCCCTACGGCTAACCAGCTCTTGTGCCCTAGCCTGGCATACAATTGAAAGAGCGCCCAGGCACAGCTTTCAGCTCCTCCGGCCCGGTCGCTGGTGCTGACCTGTAGAATCTTAAACTCGCGTCCCATTTCCCTTCTCAAATATCAATAGAAGTTCCCTCCAACCATTTTATCAGCATCAAGGGTAAACGTAACTCCATTGGTATTTACGCTATCTCAGCCATAAAGGTTGCGCGGAATACTGTTGTAAAGTGGTGTAACTTGTTAACCTCCAACTTTAATAGGTATGAATATATTCTCATTCAATCTCTGATTGTTCAGGAGAGGTTAGCTTTCAAGGCACAGTGTTTTTTTATCAGGTTCTGTGATAAGAACTCTAGGTTCTTATTTTTTTACCTTTTCATCGGTTGTTGGATATGATAGAAGGTTAATACCTTTTTAAAAATTTAATGATGGATCACCGGTGCACTTTATGGTAAACGACTAGGATATGGGCTTGGTTACTGAAAACCTTCTCTAGAATATAGTCCAAATATTGTGGTTGTGTCATATCTCTCCCTGGAACTTGATACAAAACAATATTGAAGTTTTTCTTTTTTGCCTCGGTCAGTATATTGGATAGGCTTTCAGTTTCGTTTTGGGTAACATCGGATTCTAATACTTCGTTTGCAGGATACCAGCCTAACTTGGCAAAGTAGAACTCAAAATAATAATAATAGTTCATACTAGAAAAAAGAATCCGTTCTCTAGGATAAGTATCCTTCAACCAGGAAATTGCTTTCTGATAAGGATAATAGTGCTCCGAAGTATCGGTAAAGTAATTACCCCAGAATGGCACCTTTGTACCGTCCGAGTTAATAGGAGAGATCAATATATTAATCAACAAGGCTGCACAGGATACCACGGTGCCAATGCTTTTCTTCTGTATCAGAATCTGTTTGAGAAAGATACTTGTCCCTGCAAGGACAGGTGGTAAGAGAAAAAGGTTAAAGCGACTGTATCCGGTATAAGCTCTGTTGTCAACAGAGTGAAATAAGGGAATAACAAGCATAACGAGTAAGTAAAAGAAGGAGGTAGAATACTCTCGATTTTTTATGAGAAGGATGCATCCTGCAATAAAGAAGAAGATAAATGGTCCAAACTGCTCCATAAAGGACTGTACTATGACACGATATACCGAGAAATCCAACAGATTTCCGAAATTTGGCGAGAACCCTCTTACAGTCGTCATCGTATTTCGCAAGTATAGGTAGAGAAGGATAGGATAAAGAGTAGAGAAAATAATCCCCAACTCCTTTACCAGACTAAAATTGAACGATTTGGTCAAATCCCAATCCGAATTAGTCTCTAGCTGCCTTCGCAGAAGGTTTCTTGGTCTTCCATGCACCAGCGAAACTACGAATCTGCAAAAGAGAAAGCAACCCAGGAATATTATTGCGGTTTCTTTTATAAATCCAATCAGAATAAGGGCGTACCAGCCTGGATTTTTTCGTAATATGCCAAAATCCTCATTAAGAAGACTTTTTATTCGAAAACATACGATGGTCATTAAGAAGACGGCTGGCAGTTCAATATATAGAATGGATGAATAGTAGAATACGATGGGCATTGTAGCGACAGAGAAACCCCAAAGAAAGTTAGAAGGGGTTTCTGTATGTGAAAGGCTTCGCTGAAAAATCCATGTAACAGCAGTCGCGGAGATAATTGGGAAGATCCTATACAAGACCTCGTTATAGGGACCAGTAATGAACATTGAGATTCTTGGAGCAATGGCGTAAAACCAATAGTTAACGAAGGGATAACGAAGAAGAAATAGTAGATCCACTTTTTGCAGTGGATTCAAGAATAGGTAAAATGAGATTATCTCCATAAGTAAGAGGGCGCCGACAGGCACAGCCCACCTTGAATGATGCCAGACCAGATACAGGTATGTCGCAAACAAGATGAGGGTGCCAAAGGCCCAATGAACTGGAATGATCATTGCCAATTCAATGGTTTTCCTTATATGGAAATCCTCATCTCCCCGCCATGGAATAACTGAAGTCAAGGTAGAATAGTTTACCACCATCAGGCCAACGAGCAAGATGGCAAAGATAATTAAATTCTTCTGTTTGAACCGAATGATGAGATCAGCTCCAGATATATATGACCAGACAGCACCTATCCCTATAGTTAAAGCCAGGATGGCAATCATCTCTTCAGGTAATCTGGCCATGCGCCAATAAGGAGTGAAAATAAAAGCAAGGGCGTAAATAGAAGCGAGAAGCTCGATAATGAAAGCCCTTGGTAATGAAAGGGTAATGAGTTTTTCTGAAGTGATCATTTTATTATATAACTTTTGAAAGCGGACGAATCCGATTATCCTTATTTCGGCTGAATTCCTGAGGGAAAGCCAGGATTCTAACACACTGTCAGACTAGGATTTCCCGAACTCGGAAGTGTCCTGATCGCATATGTAGCTTTAGGCCTGGTCAAACTTAGTAGCCAATGCCACCCTATTAATTTAGTCCTCTTTATGCCTTGTCGCTAAAATTTCATTCGTAACTTCGAGAATGCTTTCTATACGGTGTTTTAGAGTATGTTCACGCATGGTGCGCTGCTGTCCAGCAAGGGCAATCTGACGGCGTTCAACTTCGTGTTGAAGGTAATATTTCGCTTTTTCACGCAATTCCTCGGGAGACCGGAAGCAGACAATTTCGCGATCTTCAACAAAAAGATCCCTGGCTTGTTCTTCGGAGTATTCGGTAAGCAGCATTGTTCCCAAACCGGTGGTTTCGAAGGTGCGTAAATTGCTCGCCCCACGGCATTGCATGTTCATCACATTTACTCCAATTTTGGTCTGACGCATCACCTGCGCATATCTTTTACCATCCAGGTAAGCTCCACGAATGTGATTGCGCAAGGGATCTTCTGGTTCCAGGCATTTCCAAGGTCCCCAGAGCGCTAGGTCGAAGTCCAAGAGATGACGCAACATCTCAGCTCGTTCAGGTGAACCGTTACCTACAAAAGCGATATCGCTATGGTATGCTTTTGCTTCATCAGGATCGGGCGGCTTATTATCTAATCTAAATCGCTCTACGTTGAAAAACATCGGCCAGTATTCCACCCGCCGGCAGCCAATTGAAGCCAACGCCGGGAAAAAAGCTCGTGACCAGGTACCAAAGGCATCAAATAGCGGCATGGAGCGGAGAAGTTCAGTGGAGGTGTTGCTCCACCAAAAGGGATTATCTGGATCCCAATTTACGATGGCAGCACAGGTATTTGCTTTTAACCAGGTGATTGTTTTCGAGAATATGTTTTCCCCCTTTATGATGAGGATTAAATCAGGTTGCATCTGCGCTGAAATCCGCCGTAGTTTGATATTTATGATATGGTTGTTGATCTTCCCCCAGCGCAGGCGACCGAGCCAGGCTGGATAGTCCCACATTGTGTGGCCACCAATGAATATATAATTTTTCATGTTATCTACGGCAGCCACCTCATGACCTTTTTCATTAAGAAAGCTTTTATAATTACAGTAAAATGTTTCGGCTGGACCATGCTTCAGATCCCAGGTTTCGGTAACCATTAAAATTTTCATGGAGTTTTTCCTTCTACCAAGGGAGCTATTTCCCAATGGCCATCGAAGATAACCGGTGCTGAAGCATGGCCCGGCCGACCCGTGCCGTAATAATCACCTGGACCTACTTCAAATGCCGCTGCCGACTTGATAAAATCAGCGTAAGTATGTCCGGCATGAGTGGCCAGGTTGAGATCAACCACATACATCCCGGCTGTCAGGGGTAATTTGGGGACATGAAAGCGGATGATACCACGCGGGGCGGCGGTCTCAAAGTGCTGGTTGAGCATATCTGTATTCACCAGCGTAACAGGTGCACCACTTGTGGTGTTGATATGGATGGACATAGATAAGTGGCGGCGGGGGATTCCATCGACAGAGCAGTATTCCACTGCAAAAGAACAGGGCTCGCCGGAGTTTATCAAAGATACTGGTTCTCCAGCCTGATCTTCCATCCAAAATTTCAATAATTGCATCTCACCTGAACCGAATCGCCCTCCAACATTGGTTAAATCTACCACCCCGGTTCGCAGATCATCCGTTGCGAGGTAAGCCTGCACGGCTTGGTCAGAAGGCCCGTCAAACCTCAGTTTCCCCAGGTCCAATACGATACCCCTTTGGCAAAGATTCTGTACTGCAGGCATGTTGTGGCTGACGAAGAGCACCGTGCGACCCTCGCCCGCCACCTGGTTCATTTTCCCCAGGCATTTTTTTTGAAAGGCGGCATCGCCAACTGCCAGCACTTCATCTACCAATAGAATCTCTGGCTCCAGGTGAGCAGCAACGGCAAAAGCGAGGCGCATGTACATGCCATTGGAGTAATGTTTGACCGGCGTATCCAGAAAACGCTCCACCTCGGCGAAAGCAACTATTTCATCGAATTTGCGTTCAATCTCCACCCGGCGCATACCCAGGATGGCTCCATTCAGGTAAATATTCTCCCGGCCAGTCAGCTCGTTGTGGAAACCTGTCCCCACCTCTAATAGGCTGCCTACCCGGCCTCGCAACTCTACCCGGCCGCGCGTTGGGCGAGTGATATGCGCCAGCACCTTGAGCAATGTACTCTTGCCCGCCCCATTACGCCCGATGATGCCCACCACTTCTCCCTTCTGAACCTCAAAAGATACATCATCGAGCGCCCATAAGGTGCCACGTTCTCCCTGACTGGCAGGTGGATGAGGAGTTCTGATTAGGTGACGTGCGGCCGTCACTAGGTCTCCCCGCAGAGTGCGGTAGGTCACCTGCACACCAATGCGATAGCGTTTGGAGAGATGGGAGACACGAATAGAAGGCTCAGTCATGGGTCATACCACATCGGCAAAGGTTTCTTCCATATGCTGGAAGTAAAACAAGCCGCTCACCAACAACACCAGCACTGCGATAACGGAAACAAGGCTCATGGCGTCTGGTGGTTGAGTCCCTAAGAGTGCCCAGCGAAAGCCCTGGATCACCCCAACCAGAGGGTTGAGCCCATACACTAGGCGCCAGGGCCCTTCAGGGATCAGAGTGGCGGAATAAGCGACCGGTGAAGCGTACATCCAGGCCTGGATGAGGAAAGGAATAATGTGCTGCACATCGCGATATTGCACGTTGAGCGCTGAAAGCCATAACCCCGCTGCCAATGCAGTCAGGAGCGCCAGCAACATCATTAAAGGTAGGGTGAGTATATTCCAGGTAAAAGGAATGCGGTAGAAAAGCATCAACCCCAGCAATACGAATAGGGAAATGCCGAAATCGACCAAACCGGCTGCTACGGCTGAGAGCGGGATGATCAGGCGAGGGAAGTAGACCTTGGTGAGCAGGTTGCTGTTGTTTACCAGGCTGGCACCCGCACGGCTGAGTGCTCCTGAAAACAATTGCCAGGGCAGCAGGGCGGCAAAGCTGAACACCGGGTAGGGCAGGTTATCCGAGGGTAGCATGGCAAGCTTGCCGAAAATGACGCTGAAGATCACCATCGTCATCAACGGTTGAATCACTGCCCAGGCTACCCCAAGAGCAGCTTGCTTATAGCGCACCATAACATCGCGCCAGGTGAGAAAAAAGAGCAATTCGCGATAAGTCCACAACTCATGCCAATCGATTTGCGGCAAACCTTTAAGGGGAGGTTCGTAAACCTTAAGGCTAGGCTGGCTTATCTCGGAGGTCATGGATTAATTATAATATTGAAAGAAGGGGATCATCTCAGGTGATGATATACTTTTTCCTAACCAAATGAATGTGCTTTTCACTCTGACTGCTTACCCGCCTTCAATTGGCGGGGCGCAAATCCATACCCATCGATTGGCCTGTGCTTTGAAGGCTGAACATAGCGTGCAGGTGGTTAGTTTCTGGGATTCGAACCGCACCGACTGGTTGTTCGGCACTACCGTGAATGCGCCTACCCTTCCCCAGGACTACGTGTTGGATGGAATTACCATCCATCGCATGGGTTTCAGTCTGACTGAAAAGTTGCCTATGGTGCCTTTCACTCTCTTTTATTATTCATTGATGGGTATTAGCATATCCGCTCTTGCCAGGTACATTGGCCCGCATCTTGAGCCATTCGCTAACAAAGCGAGCCTGATCCACCATGTTCGCATCGGTAGGGAACCCCTGGGTTTCGCCTCGCTGGCTGAGGCTCGCAGGCGAGGTATCCCATTCGTCATGACCCCACTGCATCACCCACGCTGGGGGAGCTGGTTGCACCGCTACTACCAGCGCCTTTACCAGCAAGCCGACGCTCTCATTGTGCTCACCTCGCATGAAAAACAAACTTTGGTCAGCCTGGGTGTAGATTCCAGGCGTATCTCTATCACTGGAATTGGTCCTGTGCTGGCTTCTGAAGGGGCAGGAGACCGTTTTCGCGCCATTCTTGGCATCCGCGATCAACCGCTGATCCTTTTCCTGGGTCAAAAATATGCCTACAAAGGTGTTCAGGTTTTACTGCAGGCAGCTGCCGTAGTCTGGAGGAAGGTACCTGAAGCTCATTTTGCCTTGATTGGCCCGCGTACTCCTTACTCGCGACGGCTCTTCAAATCCTTCCAGGATTCTCGGATTCACGAAATGGATGCGGTTGACTTACAGACCAAGACCGATGCCTTGGATGCTTGCCAAGTGCTTTGCCTGCCCTCTTCACAGGAATCTTTTGGAGGAGTTTTTACTGAAGCGTGGAGTCTGGGTAAGCCGGTTATAGCTTGCTCCATTCCCGCTGTATCCGAAATTATCCAGGATGGTGTCAATGGCTTCCTCGTCTCACAGTCCGCGAGTGAGCTGGCTGACCGCATCCTGATCTTGTTGCACAACCCTGATCTGGGGCAGCGCATGGGCGAGGCGGGTCGCAATCTGGTGCGGACGCGTTTCAGTTGGGATCAGATTGCGCGCCTGACTGAAGCGGCATACACTTCAGCGCTGGAAGGAACCAAACTGTAAGCTCTGCCACTTTCTCCAACGGCTTAAGCAATATGCTTCATAGGGATGGATCTCTGGTTGCTTACTTTCTTGTATACCAGGCGATATTGTGATCAAATTTAAATTCGCGTAGTTTATCGCCTTTTGACGTTTCATCAACCCAGCAGTTGACCAGGACACCATCTGGAGTTTGATAAACCCGGCAGGTGTCACCTTCGGAAAGCATTGTCAATTTGAAATCGCTGGCTACCTGTTCAATCACATCGAAAGAATTTAATCCCTTTGACTCATATTGCTGAGCCTGGGAATTTAGCTGTTCGACCCAGGTCTTGTTTTTCTCGTCCATGGATAACTACCTCCAATAGTTCCGTACTACTTATGACCATTGCTCTCAAACTGGGCGCAAGTTTATTCCAAGTTCTTGATTGGCCTTAGTGTACCGTAGGAACGTCTGCTAAACGTTACAGGAACCGTTACGAAGGTCGAATAGGTAGAGTGTAGCCTTATCCCCCTGTCCTTGACGGCAGGTTTAGCGCCAGGGTCATCCCCCGCAAAACGTATTCGCCGGAGGAACTTCCCCAGCTTAGCAGACGCGAAATGCAGGCTTCCAGGTCTGGAGCGCCAGTGACCAGGCTATCCAGGGCGTTGATCAACCGTTCATCGGCCTGGCCTTGAGTAGCGCATTCGATCAGGCTGGCGCTTAGCGCGGTGGTATAGACCCTGGCAGCTTGGGTGATCAGCCTGTTAATCTGTTCAACAGGAAAATCCTTATAGAGCCAGCTTCGCCACCGGTTGAAGGTGAGCAGCAGCCCAATGACCAGGTCATCCCCCGCGGGAGTTAATCCATTTCCCCGGCCCAGTATGGGTTGCAAAGATTTGAGAATCGCTACTGATTGCTTGGTTTGCAAGGCCAGTTGCAGTACGCCCAGCTCTGCTGGCGTAAAATCGCTATATTGGGAGTTGGATTGTTGGATGGCCCAATCCAATCGGGGCAGGCGTTGGGAAGAGGAAAGTGGGGTGACAGGCGAAGGGGGTGGATTCCACTCCATGGCCTGGTCGGTTGAAAGCCAGACTTCGGTTCCATGGAAAAACAGGCAGCCCTTCTGGATTGAAACCAAGCAACCAGGTTTTATTTGTGAGAGCACAACAGGGTTCTGCACAAGGTTCAGGGTTAATGGCCCCGCGTAGGATTCTTCAGAGAGAAAGAGCACCTGATCTGACTCCGTGCACACGAATGCTCCCCGCGAGGTGACCCCTAGTAAATGAGCTCCCGGTCCCTGGTTGAGGATCTTATGCACTATTGCCCCAAGCATGGATACTCGGATTTCCATGGTTTTGATTATAAACGACTTGATGAACATCATATCCAGAAGGTGATATTAGTCAATTGAGAAGGCTTAGGTAAACTACATAATGAAGGTGTATTGATTTATTCCGTGTTGGCTTCACTGTGGGTATTCCCCACCTCTTCTTATTTCCTGAAGATAATTTTATCAGCCAAAAAGAGTGCGATGAGGATGGCATCTTCTGGAAAACATGATCAATCTGGTCAGGTCGGCTTTTTTGGAGGGAATATGCAATGATCACAGCTCATCCAGGGCTTCCTGAATTTGATTATATCCGGCCGGATTCGCTCAAGCAGGCCAGCCAGTTCCTGGCGGATCATCCCGGCGAGGCACTCCCATTCATGGGGGGTACGGATACCTTCGTCCGCATGCGGGACGGAGTTTGGAGAGGAAAGTACCTGGTCGATGTGAAAGGCCTGGACGGTACGAATGAAATGCATTTTGATCCCGCTGAGGGACTTACACTGGGCGCTGCAGTAAATATGAATCGGGTGATCCAATGCCCGGAGGTTCGGGAACATTACCCGCTCCTGGTTGAAGCGGCCCAGAAGGTTGCAAGCTACCAGCTACGCACGCGCGCCACAATTGTCGGAAATCTGTGCAATGCTTCACCCGCGGGGGATACTACGGGAGCATGTATTGTCCTGGGAGGGTTCTTGAGCATTCATGGCGTCAATGGGATGCGACAGGAGCCGTTGGAGACCTTTTTCCTTGGCCCTGGGAAGACCACTCTGAGGGCTGGTGATATTGTGACGGCCATTCGATTCCCCACACCTCCCCCTCATTGTGCAGGTCATTACTTAAAATTGGGTCGCAATACACAGGGTGATCTGGCAATTGTAGGGGTGACTGTATTAGGGTATCCCGATCGGGCTGCCCCCTCAGGTTACCGCTTCCGCATTGCATTGGCATCCGTTGCTCCGGTTCCTTTGGTTCCTGTAGAGGCAGAGAAAATTTTAGCTGAAAAGCCGGTCAGTGAGGAAAGCATTGGGGAGGCTGCACGGATTGCCATGCAGTCCTGTAAACCCATTGATGATGTGCGCGGCAGCGCTCGTTACCGGAAATTAATGGTCAAGAACCTGACCCAAAAGTCGTTAAACGAAGTTTGGGAGAAAATCAGACAGGTTACCTGAGCAAATTGCTGCGTCTTTAATCCTGGTCTGACCTTCTTAATCCGGAGGATGATAAGGTGTATCACAAGATTCGCGTCTCGATCAATGGGTCAACCGAGTTACTCGATGTTCCATCGAACATGACCTTGCTGCAGATGTTACGTGAGAAACTTGGATTGACCGGCACGAAAAATGGGTGTTCCGCAGGTGAATGTGGTGCTTGCACGGTAATCCTGAATGGCGAGCCTGTGAATAGCTGCATGGTGCTGGCAGTAGAGTGCCATGAAGCTAAGGTCCTGACTGTGGAAGGACTGGCTAAGGATGGGCATCTTGACCGGGTTCAACAGGCGTTGATCGAAAATGGAGGAGTCCAGTGTGGTTTTTGTACCCCAGGAGTGTTAATTTCCATGCGCGCACTTTTGGATCGCAGCCCTACCCCCAATGATGATGAGATCCGTGAAGCACTGCTCGGTAATCTCTGCCGTTGTACGGGTTACCTGCGGTTGATCCATGCAGTCAAACAAGCGGCTCAGGACCAGTTGCTTGAGCCTTCATAAAGGCTGAGAGAGATCGAAGAGTCAGGCTGGTCGATACCTGGACTTTGGTCACCTTTTAGCATCCGGCTTGGACGCCGGTTGCGTTCCAGTGTGGAGGAATTATGCGTGAAAAACCGGTCGGGCAAGAACAAAAGAGCTCCTTTCCAATTGGTGAAAATGTACCGCGGATCGACGCCGAGGAGAAAGTGACTGGCGCAGCTCTATTCACCGATGATTACCCATTCGGCCCGGGTTTGTTGTATGCTCGTATTAAGCGCAGTCCCCATCCCCATGCCCGCATCCTTTCGGTGGATGTAAGCAAAGCCAGACAGTTGCCGGGGGTTCGCGCCGTCGTTACTGGAGAGGATTTTCCGGGGTATTTAGGCCTGTATTTGCAGGACCGGCATATTTTTTGCCGCGATCGGGTTCGCTATGTGGGGGACCCTGTGGCTGGAGTAGCGGCAGTCAGCGAAGAGATCGCCGAACAGGCTGTTGAGTTGATTGAAGTGGTTTATGAACCTTTGGAGCCTGTTCTAGATCCGGAATTTGGCGCTCGACCTGATGCACCGCTTGTCCATCCGGACCTGGGTGAGTATGCCGTCGTTCCGTTTGTTTTTCCGGTTCCTCATACCAATATCTCCAATCACTTTAAAATCAGAAAAGGCGATGTAGAGGGTGCCTGGAAACAATGTGCAGCGATAGTGGAACGCACTTACCGCATACCCCATGTTCAGCATGTACCTCTTGAGCCGCATAATGCGGTAGCAAGGGTAGACCAGGGTGGAAAAATCACTTTGTGGAGCAGCACCCAATCTCCTTTTGCCCAACGCAACCTGATAGCCAAAGCACTGGGTCTTTCGCAGAGTGATGTGCGCGTGATCGGCTTATATGTGGGAGGCGGTTTCGGAGCCAAGGCTGGTGTCACCATGGAAGCGCTGGCGGTGGCAATTGCCACCAAAGTTCCTGGACACCCTGTCAAACTGCGTCTGACGCGTGAGGAGGAATTCTATACTGCCTTTGTTCGGCAGGGGGTGGTGCTGCATATCAAGCTGGGCTGTGACCGAGAAGGTCGTGTGCTGGCGATGGAGAATAAATTCTACTGGGATGGCGGAGCATATACCGAATATGGGGTGAATGTCACCCGGGCCGCGGGATATAGCAGCACAGGGCCGTATGAAATACCGAACGTGAAAACCGACAGTATGTGTATCTACACCAATCACCCGGTCGGAGGGCCGATGCGCGGCTTTGGTCATCCTGAGATCCATGCCGGCATTGAGCAGTGCATGGATGAGCTGGCCATTGAGATTGGTATGGACCCGGTAGAATTCCGGCGGATCAACTGTTTAAAGGAGAACAGCATTCTGGTCACCGGGGGTAAAATGCATGCCACTGGTTTGCCAGAGTGCCTGGAGCGGGCAGCCAGGGCGATCGATTGGGGAACAAAATCACCTCCCAGTGCACCCAATAAACGGCGCGGCAAGGGAATTGCCATCATGTGGAAGGCCCCGGCGATGCCCCCGAATGCCGGTTCGAGCGCCTGGGTAAAGCTGGCCGAGGATGGGAAGGTGGACCTGGGGGTCGGCGGGCAAGAGATTGGCCAGGGCACTTTTACAGTGTCTGCTCAAATGGCTGCTGCCGCGCTGGGCGTGCCGGTGGATTGGGTGCGCGTATCTGGCCCGGTGGATACGAAGTACAGCCCTTATGAATGGCAGACAGTTGCCAGCCGCCTCACCTGGAGCATGGGCAACGCCATTACCGCTGCTGCCCGAGATGCACGTCAGCAGATCCTCAATCTGGTTGCCCAGGCCTGGGGGGAGTCACCAGAGGATCTCGATATTGTTAATGGGAACGTGATTTCCTACAAGACGGAGGAGTCGCGTTCTCTTCAGGAGATTGTGGTTTATGGCTTGCCCAAACCCGATGATTCTGGCTGGCTGGGTGGACCCATCGTAGGACGTGGCAGCTTCATGCCTACCTATGTGACCGGTCTTGATCCCGAGACTGGTCAGGGAGAACGAGCCGTTGTCCATTACACGACTGGTGCACAGGCTGTGGAAGTAGAAGTGGATTTAGAGACAGGAAAAGTGGAAGTCATTCGGGCGGTGGCTGCATTTGATGTTGGCAAAGCGATTAACCCCGATTCGGTCCGGGCACAGATGGAGGGTGGATTGGTGCAAGGCATCAGCACTGCGCTCTTTGAACAGCTCCAATTGAAAGATGGTGTTGTCCAGAACCCAAGCCTGGTGGATTATCGCATTGCCACCAGTGCCGATGTTCCCTCCAGGATGGATTCGATCATTGTAGAGGTACCGCAAGATGATGGCCCGTGGGGGGCGCGCGGGGTTGGAGAGCATGCCATGGTGCCGACAATCCCGGCGATTGCCAATGCCATTTATGATGCGATTGGTGTCCGTATTGGTTCTCCGCCTTTCACTGCCGAAAAAGTGTACCTGGCGATGGTCGATGCTGGATTGGTTCCCGGGGAAGGAGAGTAAATGCCAGTAAAGACTCTCATCCAACGTAGTCGGTATTATGACTCAGTTCACTTGATGCAGGTGGCGCGCCGGCTTACTCATCTCGCCGGGGTAGAAGATGCAGCAGTGGTGATGGCTACAGAAGCAAACAAAGCCATCTTGCGCCAATCTGGCCTGTTGACTGCGGAGGGTATCGCCGCGTCGCCCAATGACCTGCTCATCGCAGTGAAGGCCGGTGAGAAGGATCTGGACCTGGCATTGGGCGAAGTTGAAAAACTGTTAGCTGAAAGGACCCCAGAGCGCCGAAATGAGACCGAAGGTGGTTACCGTCCCCGGACGTTATCTGCGGCACGCCGAGCTACCCCCCAGGCTAATTTTGCGGTGATCTCGGTGGCGGGGCGATACGCGGCGGATGTAGCCTGGGAAGCTCTGCATTCGGGCTTGCACGTCCTATTATTCAGCGATAATGTGTCGCTTGAAGACGAAATTACCCTTAAACAGTATGCCTGCCGGAACGGCTTGCTCTTGATGGGACCTGGGGCGGGGACAGCTCTGATCAATGGTACTGGCCTGGGATTTGCCAACCGGGTGCCCTCGGGTCCAGTCGGCATCGTTTCAGCCGCTGGAACGGGGCTACAAGAAGTGAGCAGCCTGCTGGCAAGATATGGTACTGGGGTCAGCCAGGGATTGGGCACCGGGGGACGCGACCTGAGCGAAGCAGTGGGTGGGCTGATGATGCTAGCAGGGTTAAAATCTCTTCAGGAGGATCCCGCAACGGATGTGATCGTTCTGGTCAGCAAACCGCCGGCAGAGGCGATAGCTATCAGAGTGCTGGAAGCAGCGGCGCTCAGTTCAAAACCGACCGTCGTCTGCTTCCTGGGTGGGGATCTCAAGCTCCCTGGAGAAACGCCGAACCTGGTTGCAGTGCGCACCCTACAGGAAGCGGCCTATTTGGGAGCGTCTCGGGCTGGTGTTGGGCTGCCTGGCCTGGATGATAGGCTGGCTGAAGAGTCACGTCGGCATTCCTCCCTGGTCGAGCAGCTGCGAACTCGCTTAAAGCCTGGCCAACGTTACCTGCGCGGCCTGTTCTCTGGCGGAACGCTGTGTTATGAAGCCCAGGTGATTTGGCGGGATTTGCTACCTGAGCCGATTTTCTCCAATGCTCCCCTGTCTTCATCAGGTCCTAAGAGCCAATCCCGACAGTTGGCTGATTCGGCAATCAGCTTTGGGCATACGGTCCTGGACCTGGGAGAAGAGGAGTTCACTATCGGCCGGTTACACCCGATGATTGATTCTGATCTACGCATCCGGAGGTTATTACAAGAAGCTGCCGATCCGCAGGTAGCAGTTGTGGCAATGGACGTCGTGTTGGGATACGGTGCGCATCCCAATCCAGCTTCAGAATTAGGTCCAGCAGTTAGCCAGGCACATGAGATCGCGCGCCGGGATGGCCGCGGGCTGGTGGTGATTGCCTCTGTTACCGGGACGAGAGATGATCCTCAGGGTTACGATGACCAGGTCCGGATTCTAGAATCGTCTGGCACAATTGTGTGCGATTGCAACGCCAGTGCAGCCCGCCTAGCCGGTAGAATTCTTTGTGTTCTCTAGATAAGAGCCTATGTCACCTCACAATATTCGAGAATTGTTCGGTAAGCCGCTCACGGCGATCAACCTGGGTTTGAGCAGCATGGCGCAGTCGTTGCGCGATCAAGATATTCCGGTGATTGAAGTGGATTGGCGGCCGCCTGTTGAAGCAGGCCCCCTCCCGCGCTTGACTCGCTCCGGGGTGGATATGGATGAGGCCAACCAGGAAGTTTGTCAACGGATTAAGCGCGGCAGACCGGTTCTGGTAGGCATGGGGATTGCCAGACAGGTCATTCCGGGCATGCATGATAGGAAGATTCTGCATGCCGGGCCCCCGATCACCTGGGAACGCATGTGCGGACCGCAGCGCGGAGCGGTGATAGGAGCTTTGATTTATGAAGGGATCGCCCAGGACGAAACTGAGGCTGCCCGCATCGCCGCTTCAGGTGAGATCGAGTATGCTCCCTGTCACCACCATCATGCGGTAGGCCCAATGGCTGGGGTGATCTCGCCTCGCATGCCAGTCTTCCTCATTGAAAACAAAACCTTCCAAAACCTGGCCTACTGCACGCAGAATGAAGGTTTAGGGAAAGTGCTGCGTTATGGAGGGATGGGGCCCGAGGTATACGCTCGCTTGAGATGGATGGAGACTGACCTGTATCCGGCTTTGGACCGAGCACTGGCCTCTCTGCCCGATGGCATTGATCTGCGCAGCCTGATTGCCCAGGCGCTTCACATGGGAGATGAATGCCATAACCGTAACCGGGCAGCCACATCCCTGTTTTTGCGAGCGATCGGGCCCGCCCTGGCGCGCACCAGCCGAGATAATGAGACCCTGGCGAAGATCATTGAATTTATCGACCGGAACGACCATTTCTTTCTTAACCTGAGTATGCCTTCTGGGAAAGCAATGCTGGAACCAGCAGAGGGTGTAGCTGGGAGCACGATCGTTACTGTAATGGCGCGCAACGGCACAGATTTTGGCATTCGTCTTTCCAGTATGCCCGAACGCTGGTTTACAGCCCCTGCAGGAAGAGTGCAAGGGCTGTATTTCCCTGGTTACACGGAAAAAGACGCCAACCCAGATATTGGCGATAGCACCATCACCGAGACCGCCGGTTTTGGTGGTATGGCAATGGCTGCCGCGCCGGCGATCACCCAGTTTGTGGGAGGTAGTCCGCAACTCGCATTGCAGACAACGCAGGAGATGTATGAGATTACCTATGATGACCATGAGACCCTGACAATTCCTATTCTGAATTACCGCGGTACCCCACTGGGGATCGATGTGCGCAGGGTCGTGGAAACGGGGATTCTACCCCAGATCAACACTGGCATTGCCCACAAAGATCCTGGGGTTGGCATGGTGGGCGCAGGAATTCTACGCGCTCCACAACAATGTTTCAAGGATGCTTATAATGCACTGCGTTTGCTTTGAAAGGAGAGAGTACCATGAAATTCATTGACCTTACCATTCCGCTAGGAGTTGCCACACCGCCCTGGCCGACATATGAGCCTCTTCAGCTCAAGTATTTCAAGCGGCTGGCACCCAATGGGGCCAATGGGCAGGTTCTTACCCATTCCAACCACCTGGGCACCCACCTGGATGGCGAGATTCACTTTCATACACCGGGAAAAGATATTGCTTCCTTGAGCATGGATTTCCTGGTGAACCAGGCTGCCATCGTTGATTTGAGCGAATACTGCGGCGATTACGATGTATACACCAGCCGGATGGTCGAAGAACGAGTGGAGGTGCGGGAAGGGGATATCCTGATTATCCACACCGGGTACCATCACTTCGGTTGGGATATGCCCACTGCCAACGAGATTCGTTATATGGTGATGCACCCGGGTCCCGATCGCGAATTTGCGGAATGGGCAAAAGCAAAGAAGCTGCGTTGGATTGGGGTGGATTGTGGCAGTGCTGATCATCCCATGAATACGATCATCCGAGATTGGATGCCTCGCCAGGCGCGTCAGGCTGAGAAGGTGTTCCAGAAGAAATTCAAAAGAAGCCTGGCCGAGTATTTCGATGATACGAAGTACCAGTTGATGCATCTGGAGATGTTCCCTTACGGGATTATCCATGCCGAATGCCTGGGAGGGGATATTGACCTGCTTGTAAACCGGCGGGTCACGGTCGGATTCTTCCCCTGGCGGTTCGTGGACGGAGAATCCAGTATCGGGCGGTGCGTGGCTATGGTGGATGATCGTGAATATGATGAGCTTATGAAAAAGAAGGCTCAACTGCCCAAGACAAAGTTTGGGGATGCCTTTGATCCAGCTCATGTGGAGCGGATCAACCAGCTTAGCAGTAGCAATCTGGGTTGATAAGGGAGGAGCGCTATGATGGTTGATATGGAATTGGAAGCTGTTCTGAGACCGCCGAAGATCGATATGGCGCCCTATCCTCCTAAGGTCATCACCCTGGCCAATGGCAAGAGGTTGGTTGTGCGCCAGGCTGAGCGAGAGGATGTGCCGATTCTGCTCAAGGCGGTGCATCCAGCGATGTTTATCTCGCGCGATTATTATGACGTTGTCAGTGCCAGACTCTATGGCGAGCTGCTTGCCTGGTATCGTTACCGGGTGCACAACGAATATTGCCTGATGGGCCAGATAGATGGTTATCTGGTCGGCGTGGTCAATGGCCGTTTGGTTAACCGAGATATTGGCATGAGTTACCACACGCTGGCTATCGATCGGGGATTGCGGATCGGAGCGCATCTTTTTGCCTCTAAGATGGAATATCACATCGAGTACCTGGGGCAGAAAGAGGTTTGGATTGTGGCTGAATCTCCCATCGGATTCCGGCGTTGGATGATCGAATATAACCTGGAAATCCAGCCAAATGTACAACACGAGTTGGGTGGTGCAACCTCCTACCGGCTGACCCGCGATTTATATTTCGCCAGCAAGCCTCGCTTAGTGGTCGGTGACCGCCCGGTGCCTCAGGATTTGTTCGATCAGGCTGCGGAAAGGATCCTGGTTGCAGATGAGGAAACCATCAATGAGAAAATCTGTGGTGTCAAGGGGAGGTGAGGCGATGAGAGACGTGGCGATTATCGGCGTTGGCATGATCCCATTTGGCCGGCGAGATGAAGATAGCCTGTTGGATATGCTGGCCTTTGCTTCTTTGAAAGCGCTGGACGATGCGGGTTTGGGAGAGGGCAATGTAAATGCCGTCTATGTCGGAAACATGGGGGCTGGCATCTTACAACATCAAACAGGTGTCGCCAGCGCCTTGCTGGATCGGCTCAGCTTATACCCCGCAGCAGCTGAGTCTATTGATAACGGACCTGCCTCTGGTGCCTCAGCCATTAAAAATGGTCTGCTGGCGGTTGCTTCAGGATATTATGATTATGTGCTGGTGGCAGGCGGGGAAAAGATGCGTGAGGTGACCGGTTGGCGAGCGACGGATTTTGTGGCTACCATGACTCATCCCCAGGCGGAATATGTTTACGGGGTGACGTTACCTGGTATGGCAGGCATGTTCACGCGCCTGTACATGGAAAAGTACGGTGTGACGCGCGAGATGTTGGTGGAAGTAGCCATTAAGAACCAGCAAATGGGCGCTTTGAATCCATATTCGCATGTTGAGATGATCATTACTCGTGAAGGTATCTTTGAAAGTCCGCATGCAATCGTCAATAATCCGCCTGCGGCTGACCCACTTCATTTGTATGACGCTTGCCCGGTGAGTGACGGGGCGGCGGCGGTCGTCCTTTGTCCACTGGAGATGGCTCGGAAGGCAGCCAAAACCCCGGTATTGATCGCTGGTTTTGGGCAGGCTACGAATACCCTGACGCTCCAGGAGCGAGAAGATCCGACAGATCTCAAGGCGGTAACCCTGGCAGCACATCAGGCCTTTGAGATGGCCAAGCTCAAACCCGGTGATATCGATGTGGCTGAGCTGCATGACGCATTCACCATCCTGGAGATCGCTGAAAGCGAACATGTAGGCTTCTTCCCGAAGGGTAAGGGCGGCAAGGCGGTTCTCGAAGGAAAAACACGCCTGGGCGGCCAGATTCCGATTAACGTCTCCGGTGGTTTGAAAGCGCGCGGCCACCCGGTAGGAGCCACCGGAGTGGCGCAGGTGGTGGAGATCGTTTTCCAATTACGCCATGAGCTTGAAAAAGGCCGTCAGGTGGAGAACGCCAAGAATGGCTTGACTGTCAATTTCGGCGGTTTTGGCAATAACGTCCTGGCGTTTGTGCTGAGGAGGGTAGAAGCATGAAAAAGAAGATCGCGATTGTAGCCTATCGCTGCCGGCGGTGTAACAAGATCCATTATCCGTTTCATGATCGTTGCATCGCCTGCAAAGGCCGGGAGTTCGAGGAAATCCGGCCGGAGGGAAATGCCAGGCTGCTCACTTACACCCAAATCTTTAACCTTCCCTGGGGTTTTGACCAGCGTTTCCTGGTGATTGGTGTGGTGGAATTCGAGAACAACATCAAAGCCATGGGGCAGATCAAGGTGGATTCGGCCGATTCCCTGCGGACGGGGATGGTCATGAAAGCAGGCTGGGAGCCGGTGCGGGTGGTAGATGGTGAAAAGGTTTATGGGTTGATGCTCGAACCGTTGACCTGAAGAGAAACCTCGCCCAAGGATAATGATTATTCGGATCTATCGTTCAGCTCTGGAGGTTTGCAGAGCTGAACGGCGTTAACTTTCGGCCAGTGTTGCCACTCGTTTTTCTATTAAGCCCCGTGGAATGATCACCGCCGCCAGGCTGGCAACACTGCCAAACAACAAGCCAATGATCTGCCCAATGAATACGGGAAACCCAAACAGTCCGAATAAAAATGGGGGAGCGATAAACAGACCAAAACACGCTGCGAGAAAGAGTATGCCTGCAATGGTACCCAGGCATCCCACGGACCGGCCCATTTGAGAGGGATTCTCCCAGTCAAACTTTGCCATGCGTATGCCAAAAGCAAGGTAGATTCCAGTCAGGCCAGCTAACGGCAGAGCCACTGCAATAAGACTGACCAGGGCCGGCCATAACGAAACGCCTTTGATCATCTCCAGGACGATCAGATAAATTCCACAAAGGATCATAGTGGGTAGATATGCGACCAGGAACTTGGCAGTGAGGAGCTGCCGTGAGCTGATGGGAGAGGCTTTCAATATCCAGTAATATTTTCCCTCCTGTGAAAAAGCCACACCAGCCAGGTTGGCGATCAGCATCCAGCCCAGAAAGAGCGCCAGGATTGCATCTCCATATACTACAATCCCTTGAATCACATTCATAAACCAGGCCGGGGCTTCGCCTTGTCCTTCTAAATCTTTTCCGCCAGCTTGCAGCATACTGACGGCATACACAATGCCTAAGATCAATGGAGTGAGCAAGCGAGAGAGGTTGCGCAGGTCGCGACGATAGACCAGCCAATCCTTGGCCAGGATGGCGCGTATCGAGGGCAAGATGAGTCTGGCCAGTGGATGTTCCACTTCTCGTCGCTGTACTTCGCTTGGCCGGGTTGTGGTGATGGCCTTCTGCCTACGTCGGTTGTTTTGCAAGCTAGACCATCCGGTATAATACAGGCGCTCACTGGTTGAAAGGGCAATGTAAAAAACCGCACTGGTCAGGAGGATTGCGGCTGACAGGTAGAAGATTGCCGGCAGCCAGGTACCTTTACCCAAATCAACCAGTCCTTGCCCGGCCCATGCTAAGGGTGACCAGGGCTGGTTGAAGCGCGCTGCCAGGTTCAGCAAGTGGGATACTTGCTGGCTGTTAACCTCGAATGTGTAAAACCTCATCGATTGCGATAAGATAAAAACAGTAATACCCACGACGAAGCCAAGCACCTCAGCCAGTCTGCGAGCCGGGAAGATACGCGCTGCCACCATCACCAACAAGCCCGCCAGCGAGGCGGCAGCCAGTGAGAGAATCACCAAGACAACCAATACCATCGGGTAATATAGGACGGAATACCCATTGGCAATCCCCAGACCATATAAAATCGGCAGGGTGACCGCTGAGATGAGACAGAAATTTGGCAAAACTGCCTGAACCATCTTGGCGATAAACACCGCCCGGATGGGGATCGGAGCGCTCATCAGGAAGTCCATATCTCCTGAAAGATACATCACCTGGAGAAGCACGCCAAACCCGGTCACCAGGATGCCCAGGGCAGAGCTGCTTACCATCATTGTCGGGATGCTCTCCAGAAATAGGTTACTATCTCCGATATAGCGGATCAGCTCCGGCGAGCGTAAGAAATCCAACAAGGAGATACTGATGAACAGGAAAAGCCCAAGAATCGCCAGGAGGAAAATCCCGGCAATAATATATCTGATCTTTACACCAATTTTAGCCCGGCGAAAACCGCTGATCAGAATCAATATCCGTAGGCGTAAAAGCCGCCAGACACTGATCCACAACCCCGGTTCAGGAAACGCCTCTGGAATCAGGCTCATTTCAAGACCTCAGCAATCTCGGCATATTCTGCCCCACCCGTCAGGCTGAGGAAGATATCCTCTAAATTGCTCTCTCCCTTTCCCAGCTTACTCAGCTCATCCATTGTGCCGACGGCAATCAGCTTGCCTTTGTTGATAATGCCAATCCGGTCACACATGTTTTGGGCGATCTCAAGAATATGGGTGGAAAGCATGATCGCGGCGCCCCGGTCTGCCATCTGGCGCAGGATATCCTTAATGAGACGAGCAGACCGGGGGTCCAGCCCAACGGTGGGCTCATCCAGCACCAAAACCTTGGGATCATGGACCAGCGCGGCTGCCAGAGAGGTCTTTTGTCTCATCCCGTGGCTGTAGGAATCCAGGGTTTCATCTGCTGCCTCGATCAGGCCGAAAAGCCGCAGCAGCTCCTCAGAGCGGCGGATTATTTGGGATCGATCGAGACCATATAGATCTCCTACGAAGCGCAGGAGTTCCCGCCCAGTCAGCTTGGGATACAGATTGGGCTCGTCGGGAACATAACCGCAGGCTGCCTTAGCCTGGAGAGGCTGTAGGACGACGTCATACCCTCCTACTTTCACCAACCCTGAGGTGGGGCGCAGCAATCCAACGATCATTTTGATGGTGGTTGTCTTGCCGGCACCGTTTGGCCCAAGAAAGCCAAAGATCTCTCCGCCAAAAACCTGGAATGATGCATCATCAACCGCCAATAGATCGCCATAGCGCTTCACCAGGTGAGATGTTTCAATAAAGGGGCTGGTCCGGAACATAAAAACACTCCCATTCCTTGGAATGATTTGATTATACCAAGCCAAAGCTGCAATATCGATGTTCAACGCAGACGCCCGGAATGAACCCCGCTAAAATTCCGAATATTGAGATAATCCCCTTCAGTTTCAGCTAGGCAATGTTGCTGGCGGGTCCAGGAACAGCGCCAGCTTTGTCAGCCAAGGGTGAACGAATCAGAGTGGATTCCTTCAACAAGGCGATCAACAGGACATTGACGACCATGAGTACAGCCAGGACGACCAGGGAAGTGGTGAAGCTGCCATCTGCTCCCTTCATGGCTTCCATGGCAAAGATAAACACCACCGATATTTGCCCCGCTAGGTTGAGCAGGCCATTGGAAGTTCCTTCCGGTGCCGGGTAGGTGATCTCTGCTGCGTACTGGTAACCGATGGGTGCAAGACTTACCAAGAAGAAGCCTAGGAGAAACATGGATGTCGCAATAGCCAATGTCGCCGAAAATAAGGCGATTCCAACTATTCCGGGGATGGCGAAGATCATCCCAACCAGAAGAAATGCCTTTCGCATGCGGAATTTATCTGAAAGGGTAGGGATGACAATCGCTCCGACAATTCCACCGATCAGCAACAGCCCACCCATTTCGCCGGCCATAGCTGGAGAAAACCCCTTCGGCCTGAGAATATCTTCGATCCAGGTCGTGACCCCATTGAATACCCCCATCCCAAACAGAAAAACGACCAATAGAAGCCAGATATCGCGCATCCGGAGCATCGTTTTCAGCCCAGTGAGCATTAAAGCGCGCGTTGCCTGGCCTTCGGGGCAGGGAGGCGTGGGTGGTGCTTCACGAGTGAAGACCAGGAAAAGGACAGAGGAGGCTGCCGCGATGGTTCCAAAAATAAGCAACATGGCTGGAATTCCCAGGAGCTTAAAAAGAAGCGGAGAGGTGACCTGACCGATAGCGATCCCGATAAAACCTGCCACCATCGATAGCCCAGAAGCCGTGGCACGCTCCTGGATTGGGAACCATTTAGCTGCTATGGTGGTGATTGCGTTTAGCATGAAGGGTTGGGCAGCAGCAATTCCCAGGGTGCAAATTAAGACCAGTGCGTAATCGGAGGCAAAAATTCCCCGCAATATGCCGAACAAGCCCATGATCACGGCGCCTATACTGACTGATTTGCGGTATCCCCAGGTATCGATCATCCACGAAATGGGGATCGAAAGTGGGACGTAAACGATCATGAAGCTCATCGCCAGGAGGCCAATTTGGAGGTCCGATACCCCGTAGAATTTTGCGGCTGGGCCAGTTATAGGCGCAAAGCAGATCCATAGAATCTGGATAGTCAGGTTAATAACCGCAAATACAGCCAGTTCAACCCAACGATAAGGGTAAGTCTTATAAGGGGTTTCAGGCATCGGTTCATTCCTCCTTATGTGTATAACCCTGTAAGAATGAAAAGATACTTTATAAGGTTAATATCCTTAAGGGATTCTTCAGAAAAATCATCATCAAAACTTGATCGTGTTATACAATGAAAGTGTTGTTTTTTAAGTGGAAAATCAGCTCCAATTCCCAAGAAAGACTGACCTAATCTTGATTAGGAAGGAAACAAACTTATGACGGAGCACGAATCTGGGTCAAAACCTGAAAACCCCTACCAACCCACTTTGCGAGATATGCTGATGTTGGAAGTGCCTGTTGATGTCAGGGTATCTCCGGATGGAAAGCGGGTCGCCTTCACAGTGCGCAGGACAAACTGGAGAGACAACCGTTATGAGAATATCTGCCATGTTCACGACCTGACGAGTGGTATCACTCACCCGGTGAACCGGTCTGGCAGTGTTATCCAGATGGAATGGTTTGATGACCAGACCCTGGCGTTGCTCAAAATGGGAGAGAACGAAAAAGCCCAGGTCTGGCTTTTTAAGGGCCTGGTTGGAGAAGGTTGGGCGGTCACTGACCACAAAACAGGAGTGGAGTGGTTCAAGCCATTCGCCGGCGGTCTGTTGTACCGGGCGCGTAACCTGGAGAGGGATGAGAAGAAAGCCCGCACCGACCGCTTTGGCAGATATATCCAATTCGAGCAGGAAGAAAGTGTTTCAGCGCTCTATTACGTTGGGCTTGCAGAATTAGGCAAGTACCAGGTAGCGATGAAAACTGTAACGGAAGATGCGGCCAAAGAGCTGGTGCCACCAATGGTCGAGTTGAGTAGTATGCTGAGTGAACCGCTCTCGATTCAGCGAGTCGTCCCTGCACCAGCTGGCGATGCGCTTTATTTGACCTGCTGGAGACGAGATGACCTGGTCTACTTTCGCGAAACCAGCACCTATTGCATCCGATTGGATGCCCAGGCCGCGCTGGGAGAATATATCCGACGTCAAGCAAAGAAGAAAGCTGAAAAGATTGAGACGGCTGCAAAAAATGGTGAGGTAATCAAGGCCCAGGAAAAAGAGGATACCTCTTACCTGGGCGAAACCATTCGTTTGAATTTGCCGCTTGGTGCATCTATCGTAGCCGTATCCCCAGATGGAAGCAAGTTGCTGGTAGCCCACCGGGAGCGAGATAAAATGATGTATACTCGCCAGGACTTATGGTGGATTGACCGAGAATCCGCTTTCCGGGCTGCAGACTCGGCCGCTTTTTTGGCTGGAATGCACAATATCTCCGCCGCGCTCGACCGGGATTTGCTGGATTGGGATTGGGTCGCGAGTGGAATCTTTGCATCTTACCCAGATGGCTCCCAGGTGCGGCTGGCACGCCTGGGAGAGGACGGGCAGGTCACCCAGCTCGATTTCAAAGGTATATTCCTTGAGATGGGTTTTAACATTTGCCCAGTGGGGTCGATAGGACTGATTGGTTCTAATGCCCAGGCTTTCCCAGAAGTGTATCTGGCCAGGCCGTCTGGGGATGTGCGCCATTGGGAGGTCATACCTCTGACAAATTTCGGCCGGGCAGTGGAAGGTTGGCAGTTGGGAACTGTAGAGACGGTGCGCTGGAAAAGCAGGGATGGGACTGAAATTGAAGGTGTGCTTCGTAAACCGGCTGACTTTGACCCTGCTAAAGCCTATCCATTGGTGTTCGTCGTGCATGGCGGACCAAAGGGAGTCTCGCCAGCCTACCTATTATTTGGCGAAGACCTGGCCTATTATCCGACGATCCAATTTGTAAATAAGGGGGTATTGGTACTCAAACCCAATTACCGTGGCTCGATCGGGCGCGGGCAAGCCTTCACCGAGCTGAATGTAAACAACCTGGGAGTAGGCGACCTGTGGGACCTGGAAAGTGCCATCGACTTTCTGGCAGGATTGGGGTGGGTAGATAAAGATAGGGTTGGTTGCATGGGCTGGTCACAGGGGGGATATATCTCAGCGTTTGCTGGTCTGCATTCAGAGAAGTTCAAGGCAGTATCCGTGGGGGCTGGCATCGCGGATTGGTATACCTACCATATCAGCAACGATATCCCTGATTTCACCGTGGATTATCTTTCTGGTTCTCCGTTCCGAAACCGTGATCGGTATATCCAGACAGCGCCTATCAGCAATATCGCCAATGCCAAAACACCGATGCTCATTCAGCACGGAACAGAGGACCGGCGCGTGCCATTTTCTAATGCCATGGAGCTTTACCGTGGCCTAAAGGAGATGGGGGTTCCAGTCTCGCTGTTCGCTTATCCAGGAATGGGGCATTCCATCACGAAGCCCCGTGAGAATCATGCGGTGATGCACCAAAATCTATCCTGGTTTAGCCATTACCTGCTGGATGAGGAGTTAATGCTGGAATAATTAAACCTAATTGTTAACAGGCCATACAGGGTTCCTGATTCTCGGCCGGTAATTGTTGGTCGGCAGAAACAAGGACTGAGGTATTACATCGTTCCAGCCATTTACCAAGGCGGATTAACAGACTCCCGAAATTACATTCAGCCTGCCGGGTGAATCGCCAAACCCAGTCATATTCACCTATCCCAGTCTGTTGTATACGGCGATAGGTTTCTGCTTCCTTCAAGAGCATCTTCCGGTGGTCTGCCGCAAGTTTTTCGATAGTATAGGGGTGTAAATTCATGGTACCCTTCTGCTATATTTATGCCATATGAAGAAGTACTTGTAATAACTATGCCTGCCTAGAGCTTGAAAGAACGCTTCGAAACATAGGTTACCTTACGTAAATTGTCTGGGGCGAGTTTGGTATCAGGTTGTTTGTCTCCAGTAAGGTATATCAGTATTATTTATATATTTGATAATAAATATACTATTATAGATTGTACAACTTTTTTTCCGAAAGTCAAGCAGTGTTCGTGGATTTCGCGAGATTCGCCAGCGAGCGATTTATTTTTTATTCCAGTTTCGTTAGTAAAAAATACTCGAAAATTTTATGTTCTCCCCTCGGTGATTAAGGCCTGTTTGCTGGCCGATAACCACCATGCAACGACGGTTGGGTTGCACTTATGCATCCCGTATTACCTGGTATCTTGCCTGGGGCGCTAACGATTCTTAAGATGCAATTAGTATCTTTATGGTGAACACACTGCCAGTACCCGGTCCATCACTGGTTGCGGCGATTTTTCCACCTTGTAACTCGATGATAGATTTGGCTATCGCCAGGCCCAGCCCTGACCCACCCTCCTGGCGGGAGTCATCTCCCCTGTAAAAGCGCTCGAAAATATGAGGCAGGTCATCAGGCGCAATACCAGCGCCGTTATCTTTTACTGTGATACACACATGATCTCCATCTCGACTTGCAGATAAGTTAATTTCACCCCCTTGTGGTGTATAGCGCAACGCGTTGGTTACCAAATTGCCAAGCGCCTCTTGCAGCCTTTCTGGGTCAGCATAAATAGAAGGCAAGTCACTTTCGATAGAGGTTTTGAGGGAAATATGATTCTGGTCTGCCTGGTGTTGAAAAGAGGATGTTAACCTTTCGATCAGTTCGCCGGGCTGGACTGGTAGCTTGGTCATCGATAATTCGCCCGAATCCGCAAGCGAGAGAGTTCTCAGGTCTTCAACTAAGCGCTGTAGATAAAGGGCCTCATCATACATTGCCGTGAATCGTTTAGTGTTCGGTTTGATTACCCCATCTTTCAATCCCTCCAGGTAGCCGATAATCACTGAAAGCGGGGTGCGTAGATCATGGGCAATATCAGCTGTCATTTGCTGTCGCAGCTGGTTGGAGTGCTCGAGATCGGCGCTCATTTTGTTAAATGTTTTCGTCAACTCACCCAGCTCGTCCTTGGAGCGCACCTGTACTTGCTGGTTCAACTGGCCTTTTGCCATGGCGCTGGAAGCTAACGTCAAATCCCGAACCGGGCGCGTGATGGTGCGGGCCAGAATCAGAGCCAAGAGGACGGCGATAACCATCGCGCCCAGGGCTGCCAGGATTAATGCCTGATTCGTCCGATCCAGATATCTCGTCTCTAGAGGGCCTGGGCTTGGGGGCCTGCCGGTTACCAGGACATATCCAACCACTTGCTGGTTCACAATGATCGCGACGCGCTGGTTGAACTGGGTCGTATTCAATTGGTCACCCACCTGGAAACGGCCACTTGGGAGGATCACCTGGCCATTCGAATCGACCAACACAAACGGTGTTGGAGTTAGCGGCCCGTTGCCTTCCGGTGAGTTAGAGGAGGATATCTGCCCTTGCTGGCGCAGGTATTCATCAACCCCTATCCAGGACCCGTTTTTCTCATAATAGGACGTTACAGCGGTCGTGTAGCTGTTCAGGCCACGGTCTATCATAAAACGGTTGAACTCGGCTGAGTTAATCCCCCATACCAAAAGGCCAACCAGAACAATGCCGGTCAGGCTGACGAGCAGAAAAGCCAGGGTTAGCTTGATTGTCAATGAACGCACACGAATCTCCTTAGAAAAAACCTAGTCACGAGCGAATCGGTAGCCTACGCCAAATACGGTCTCAATATAGCGGGGATGACTTGCGTTTTCCTCGATTTTTGTTCGCAAGTTATAAACATGCACGTCAACAGTCCGGGCAACTCCCTCAAAAGTAGTTCCTTGCAGCCTTTCCAGCAGGTCCAACCGAGAGAAAACCCGGCCTGGTGCTGACATGAAGATCGCAAGAAGATCAAACTCAGAGGGTGTCAGGTTGACTCGCTGGTCCTTCACGCGGACTTCGTGGTTGCCCTTATCCAGGGCTATATCGCCGATCCTCAGCACTTCATCATGCGCTATATCCTGGCCAGATCGCCGCAAGACTGCCCGGATGCGGGCAACCAGTTCTCGCATCCCGAAGGGCTTGATGACATAATCGTCGGCTCCAAGTTCAAGCCCCAATACCTTGTCTGCTTCCTCTAATCTGGCGGTCAATAGAATCACGGGGACATTTTGCTCTTTCCGGTAAACCCGTAAAAATTCATACCCATCCATTTTGGGCATCATAATATCAAGCAAGATCAGGTCGGGTTTTTCCTGGCGGGCAGTATAAAGCGCCTGCTGCCCATTTTCGGCTACGACGACGCGGAAATTCTCCTCCGTCAGGTAATCTCGCACCATGGCGCGCATATTGGGTTTGTCATCAACTACCAGGATGGTTTTAGTCATAGGATCTTCCTCATAAAAATAGTATCATAAACCTACATTTAGCACTACTCAGATCATAATAATTGTTGTGATTGGATTTGCAGAACATACACTAACCTCCGCAATCAAACAGGTTCCCCTGCGCTGGTCCTCTTCCTTGATTATTGACAATAGGGGTATCTGTCACGGATCGGTTGGTGATTTCTACAGGCTTGCAATTTTGCTGGACCCATTGAGCGATCTCTTGATTTCCTTGCTGGCTCTGGTTGAGTACAAATCGCAGTTGACCTTTCTTGACAAGTGTCGATAATTGGTCCACCGTGATTTCGTCATATTGGCCGAGGAATCCTCTGAAAGTTAACACCGGACGACCTGTTGCCAGAATGTAGGAACTGGCCTCGCTGGCGCGGTCGGTAGCCAAAAGATAGGTACCGGGGAGTGTGTTATCCAGCAGATAACTCAGCAGTACCTGGTTTAAGTTGCCATCTCCGCCCATTGTGGGACCCATCCCTCGGCCTGGACCGCCGTTCTGCGCCGGGCCGGCGTAAGGTAGCGCCTCATTGGGAGAGGAGTTCAAAGTGGTCAATGCGGACCAGGCGGCTGGCGCGATGAACAGCGCCGCCAGGAACAGGCTCAATGCGGCTGGAGCCAGGTGGATGCGCAATTTGCTTACCGCAGCCAGAACCAGCCCAGTCACGATCATAACTGCCGCGATTCCCACAACCCATCCTGCGATGGATGTACGATTCCTGAGGGTGTAGACCTGGAAGGCCAGCATCCCTAGAGCCATCAGCACGGTCAGACCCCATCCGATCAGTCTGCGCGTCTGGATGGCGCGCCACAAAGCCCAGAACGTCATCGCGGTCAGGGCAGCGATGGGTGGGCCCATCATGATCAGGTAGTAGGCATGCATTAATCCTTGGCTGTAGGTGAAGTAGATGGTTTCCGGCAAAAGCCATCCTGCCCACAGGATCACGGTGATGTGCCGGTCGCCGAAAGGCTGTCTCCATAGTGTAATGGCCAGGATAGCCAATCCACCCAGCGCGACCGGTAACAACCAGGAAGCCTCACCAACCAACGGTTGGGTGAACAGGCGCAGAGTCCCGGCTGAACCAAAGTCCATGCTGCCTGGTTGTCCTCCAGGTGGTGTGTCACCTACCATTGGGGCAGGTCCCTCTGCGTTCCCATTGGGAAGTGGTGTATTATCTGCCTGGCCGAAAGGCAAAAACGGTTGTGAGCCAGGTTTTCCATCCGGCGACTGGCGAGGAGGGAAATCAACCGGCGTGGATGGACGACTTAGCCTGCCATCCATGCCTATTCCCCGGCGCAGACTGAGCAGGCGCTCGATCCCATTGTGGCCGAAGATCAGTTCCATGACGGAGTTATTGCTGGTGCTATCTACATAAGGGCGCTCGGTTACTGGCACCAGATCCACGACCACCGCCCAAGAGAATGAGACAACCAGCAATAGTGCAGTCGATGCAGCAAGGTGAAGAATCCTTTTTCCCCATTTGTGCTTTGCCCCAAAGAGATAAATGGCGTAGAAAGCGGGCAAAGGTAAGAAGGCCTGCAACATTTTGATATTGAAACCCAGCCCGACCAGGACCGAACCCAGGAACAACCAGCGGTCTTTACCAGTATAGATTGATTGTAGAAAAGACCAGGCCGCCAACAACAGCACGAAAACCAGGAGCCCATCGATCGTGTTATTACGTTCGGTCGCAATTGCTACTGGCATGATGGCCTGAGCCAGGGCTGCCGCGAGGCCGATCCAGCGGCCAAACGGGCGACTGACGAGTTTGAAAACCATGAAAATAGAGAGCACCCCGGCGATGGCATTCGGCAGGGCCAGCGCGAAGCCGTTCACTCCCAAAAAGTAGGCGAAGAGCGTCTGTACCCAGAACCCGAGCGGGGGCTTATCCAGACTGATAGAACCGCCGGGTTCGAATGCTACAAAGAAGAAGTTCTTCCAGCAGGTTAACATACTCTTGACCGCTGCAGCATAATAAGTGTTTCCAACACCCAATGCTCCCAATTGATAAAAGCGAAGAAATATCCCCAGCAGGAGGATCAAGACCAGCCCCCCAGTTGCAATGCTTCTCTCTCTGCTAAAGGCGGAAGAGCTTAACGTTGGGGCTCTATTCCGGATATTCTTCAATGTCGCCTTTAATCCAACACTTTGTGCAGCCATTCATAACTCCAAAACCTGCTTTTCTATATTGCTTAGAGGATACCGATAAGTTATTTAGAACCTGTTTAGAAGATTTTAAGAGGTTGTGTGGATACAGGAAACCGGTCGATTGTAAACAGGGTTAACACATGATCTGAACAAAAAACAAACAACTCGCATTTATTATCTACTTTGAAAATCAGGAAACAAATTTAGTCCAGTTATCAATTATTCAATAATCAAACCTGTTTCTCTTCTTATTAGCCCTCGGAGGTTCTGAATGAAACCAAATCATTCTTCAGCACGTAAGCAAGGCTTTCTACGCTCTAAGAAAGTGTGGCTGGTCGTCATTATCCTGCTGTTGGCTGGCAGTGGGGCGACCTGGTACTTCTTTGTAAGGACCAGCGTTGCCTCAGCGGATACGACCACAAAAACTGGAACAGAGACGTTTACCGCTACTGTCCGGCGAGGTGATATCCGGGTATCTGCCAGTGGATCAGGTACCCTGGTCACCAGCCAATCGATGAATTTGAGCTTTTCCACCAGTGGGACGGTAGCCGAGTTAAATGTGAAAGTAGGCGATCAAGTGACCAAAGGCGAGGTGCTGGCTCGCCTGGGTAGTGCGGATGATTTAGAAGCCAACATAGCGTCATTACAGCTCCAGCTTTTAGAGGCTCAAAAGACTCTGACGGACCTTCAGCAAAATGCTAATGTCACTCTGGCGCAGGCCTACCAGGATTGGGTGACCGCGCAAGCAACCTATAACGATGCCGTCACTGCCGCTCAAAGAACAGCCCTTGCTCGCTGCAGCCAGGCGGTCAACACGAAATATAAAGCTGCCCTGGATCGAGCTAAAGAAAAACTGGCGAAAATCAATCCGGCCGATTATGGATCAGAAGCTTGGCTAGATGCCCAGAATGACTATGACACAGCCCTGGCCAACTATAACTATTGCATTGGATACACCACAACTGAAAAGACTGATGCTCAAGCCACATTAGAGGTAGCCAAAACGGCGATGGATCAGGCTGAGCAGAAATATAACACCTTAAAAGTGGCTTCCGGGATCGATCCAACCGAGCTTGCAGTAGCCGAAGCTGCCGTGAAACAGGTCAAAATCCAACTGGACCAGGCTCAGAAAGACCTGGAAGGCATCACTCTGACCGCGCCCATCGATGGAAAGGTAACCTATCTGGCAGCCAATAAGGGAGAGATAGTCGATACATCTAAATACCTGACTATTGTCGATGTCAATCATCTGAATGTGGATATAAGCGTTGACGAAACCGATATGGACAAACTGGTGGTGGGCAGCCCTGTCACGGTGGTGTTTGACGCCTTGCCTGACCAGACCTTTTCTGGCAAAGTGACTCAGGTCGACCCCGAGATGACCAGTTCCGGACAGTACCGGGTCGCCACAGGGGTGGTGGAACTAAATGGGGATGCGGTAAAAGCCCTCCAGAAGGTGCCGTTGGGTTTGAATGCGACCGTGACGATCATCAACAAGGAATCCAAGAATGCACTTCTGGTGCCGGTTACGGCCCTAAAAAACCTGGGAGACCAGGGGTATGCAGTCATGGTCGTAGGCAGTGATGGGCAGTTGAAGCTGAAAACTGTCCAAGTGGGTATCAAGGATACCGCGAACGTGGAAATTCTCAGTGGTTTAAAGGAAGGAGACTTGGTCAGCACCGGGACAGCTCAAACCAAAGCCAGTAGCTCAACTTCTACTGGAAATTCCTCAGGTGGTGTGCCCGGCGGATTTCAACCTCCTGATGGTGGTATGCCGCCTGTACCGTAACCTCGTGCCAGGATAAAGAGGAAAACATGATGAAAGATCATCAATTACCTAAGAAACGAAAAGGGTTTATCCTGCTGGTAGTAGCTCTGTTGGTGTTGGTCAGTTTAGGGCTAGGCCTTTGGCAGACCGCTCAGGCGAGCAAACTGAATGCTGCACAGGCTACAGCAAGTGCGGGAGCGTACCAAACCACCACTGTCCGGCGGGGTGATATTGCACTCTCCGTCGCTGGAACGGGAGAGGTAGTGACCACTCAATCCATCGACCTTGGCTTCTCAGCATCCGGGACCATTGCCGAACTCAATGTCCAGGTAGGTGACCAGGTCACCAAGGGACAGGTCCTCGCTGTGTTGGGTGGGATAGAGAAGCTAAAGCAGAATGTCCAGGACCAGGAGTTAGCTGTACGGACAGCCCAAAAGACCCTCGATGATCTACTGGCCAACCAGGCCGCAAACCTGGCGCAGGCGTTGGCTGATCTCTCAACCGCCCAGGCCAATTATGCAGATGCCAAAATCCACCTGCACCAGAAGGGTGATGCGCGCTGCTTGCCGAGTTTGACACAGGAATATTACTTCAAGTACTTGTATGCCCAACACCGTGTAGATGAATGGGAAGGCTACCTTTCTGATCCAGATACAGGGTATGGCCACGATTATATTCTGCAGAAACTTGCCCCAATGCGAGCAGAGCGCGATCAAGCGTACGCGAATTTGGAGTACTGCGAGAGTTACACTGACCAGGAAATCTTATCTTCTCAAGCCAATCTTCAACTGGCAAAGGCCAAGCTCGAGCAGGCCAATACCATCTACGAGAATTTGAAGGCCAGTTCGGGGATCGATGCGCAGGAGTTGGAAATTGCCCAGGCTGATTTGAAAAATGCTCAATTGCAGTTAACCAAAGCTCAAAAGGTTTTGGAAGGGTCTACCATCATTGCCCCGATGGACGGAACGGTCATGGCAGTGAATGGCACGGTTGGACAGACAGTTGAGACAGGGGTGTTGATCACTCTTGCCGATTTAGAACATCCCCAGGTGCAGGTCAATATTGATGAAACTGACCTGTCGAATTTTGCAGCAGGCTGCGCGGCGAAGGTGACCTTCGGAAGCCTACCCGGAAAGACCTTTAGCGGTAAGGTAACTCTGATTTCACCCAGCTTGGTTGCTGTTCAGGATGTGGACATGGTGCAGGGGTTGGTGGATTTGGAGGATGGTACGATGACCTCTGGAAAATCCTTGCCTCCTGGATTGAGCGCTTCGGTTGAGGTGACCTGCCAGCAGGCGACCGACACGCTCCTGGTGCCAGTCGAGGCAGTATATGAGCCAGAAGGCCAATCCGCTTATGTGTACGTCCTTAATCAGCAGGAACAGCCTGAAAAGCGCGCAGTTGTGGTTGGGATCAAAACTGTTGCTTCTGCTGAGATTCTCAGCGGTCTGCAAGAAGGGGAGCGCGTGATCACCACCCAGATCGAGTCTCAGTGAGAAGCCAGAGGATAAGTAATTTATTCATCTTTATATTCTAAATGGGAGTGAAACCATGAAACCGATATCACAAAGCAATCGACGGAAGACCAAGAGGATTTGGATCCTGATCCTGGTGATCATACTGATCGCAGGGAGTGGGTTTGGATATTACTACTGGAACCGAATGATGACAAGTTCTGCCCAGACCTCAACAGAAACCTATAAAACCTCCCAGGTGAAAAAAGGCACCATCACCATATCTGCCTCCGGCTCGGGTACACTGATTGCCGGACAGGAAAGCGCCCTCGCATTCTCCACCTCAGGCACCGTAGCGAAGGTGAACGTACAAGTGGGAGATGTAGTGAAAAAGGGAGAGGTCTTAGCTGAACTGGAGAATATTGACCAGTTGCAGCTCAGCGTGACCACTGCTCAGCAAGATCTCATCCTGGCTCAGCAGGAGCTGGAAACCCTCAAGCAGAACGCGGCCTCAAACCTGGCCAACGCTCAGCTTAGTCTCTCAGAGGCCCAGAAGGCGGTGACCGATTCGAAAGCGGCGGTAGTGCAAAAAGGCTGGACGCGTTGTGACCAAGAAACCACGGACGCCTATTATTACCAGTACACTCACGCTAAAGATTATCTCGAATCATTGGGAGATGGTGGCGGTAACCAGGATTATTATCTAAAAATCATCGTCCCGGCAAAGAACAATGTGGCCTCGGCTTATGCCACCTATATGTACTGTGCCGGGTACACTGATTACGAAATTTCATCGACCCAGGCTGATCTTTCCCTAAGCCAGGCCGAATTAAAGCTGGCACAGGACACTCTGGATACCCTGACCAAGAACAATGGGCTCGACCCGATAGAGCTGGCCACGGCTGAAAACAAGGTGTCCAATGCTCAATTGACCCTTGACGAAGCCAAAGCAGCTCTGGAGGGCGCGACATTGAAAGCTCCTTATGATGGGACGATCCTTTCAGTATCCGGTCAGGCAGGTGATACAGTTGGTGCGGATACTTTTATCACTATTGCCGATCTGGCCCGTCCCCAGGTGGAATTTAGCGTGGATGAAACCGATTGGGATAAGGTCAGCGTTGGGGAACAGGCCACCATCACATTTGATGCTCTTCCTAACCAGACTTTCAGTGGTACAGTCACTCGGATTTATCCCAGCCTCGAAACTGTTAACGGATACATGGTGGTCAAAGGATTGATCCAGTTGAACCTGGATAACGGGTCTGGTTCATCTTCATTGCTCAAGGGGTTGAACGCTACTGTCGAATTGGTTCAAGCGACGGCCAAGGATGTCCTGTTAGTCCCTGTGCAGGCATTGAAGGATCTTGGCGATGGTACCTATGGTATCTTCGTAGTGGGCTCGGATGGCCAGGCCAGAATGAAAACCGTCCAGGTTGGCCTGATGGATCTGACCAACGCAGAGATCAAAGAAGGATTGTCCTTGGGCGATGTGGTCACGACAGGTATTGTCCAAACAAAGTAGTCCGGGTGAAGGACCTGGTCATAATGCGAATATCATTGGAGAAAATGAAATGGAAAATGTAAGTCTTACTGATAAAGAAACCATAATTGAAACGATCGACTTGGTAAAGATCTATGGGAGTAGCGATGCCCAGGTGACAGCGGTGAACGGAATCAGTCTGAAAATTTTTTCCGGCGAGTTCGTGGCCATCATGGGTCCCAGCGGTTCCGGAAAAAGCACTTTGCTGAACCTCCTGGCCTGCCTGGACCGACCGAGTGCCGGGAAGTATATCCTGGCAGGGGAGGATGTCAGTGAGTACAGCCGCAAGGAGCTGGCTCTGATCCGCAACCGGGAGTTGGGATTTGTCTTTCAATCTTACAATCTACTGCCTCGTGCCACAGCACTGGAGAATGTCATCCTGCCCATGATTTACCGGCGCGAAAATCAGGTGAGTATGGCTAAACGAAAAGAAATTGCCGTAAATGCGTTGGAAAATGTGGGATTAGCGAATCGAATGCATCACTATCCCAACCAACTTTCTGGCGGTCAACAACAACGGGTAGCGATTGCCCGGGCTCTGGTAAACGATCCTATCCTGGTGCTGGCCGACGAACCGACCGGCAACCTGGACACCAAATCCAGCGTAGAAATCCTGGAGCTATTACATAATCTGCACGGACGGGGCCGGACGATTGTGATCGTCACTCATGAATTGGATATTGCTCACTATACAGAACGGATCCTGATGATCCGAGATGGAAAATTGTCCTCTGACGTGAAAAACGGTAAAAGGCCAATCTCGCCGACCAATGTCCAGATGGCTGTTTCGATCGGGGACCAAGGAGGAATACAATGAACTTAGGAGAAATGATTAAATCTGCTACGAAGAGTCTTGCATCTAATAAGCTGCGGTCAGTATTGACCATGCTGGGGGTCATCATAGGAGTGGCAGCCGTTATTATGATGATTTCCATCAGTGCCGGGACCGAAGCAACCATTGCTGACCGGATCAATGCACTGGGATCCAACCTGCTTTTCATCAATGCTTCATTCTCCCGCGCTGGCCCTGGGGAAGGTCCATTGAACCAAAAGGGCGGGTTGGTCTATGACGATGTGGCTGCCATCCGTAATCAAATCAGCGGGGTGGCCGGGGTATCGGTGGAACAACAGGCCAGTGTAACCATCAAAGTGGGTGATACCACTTTGGAAGATGTTACGGTGGTTGGTACTACCCCGGACTACACGACCGTCCGCAATGTACAGGTTGCCAGTGGACGGTTCGTCTCTGAACAGGATAACGAACGAGTGCAAAAAGTGGTAGTGTTGGGTTCGACCGTTGCCACGGAACTGTTCGGGAATGCTGACCCGGTCGGTCAGACAATCTATGCTAACAACACCCAGCTGGTGGTGATAGGCGTGCTGGCTCCCAAGGGACTGGCGGGTGGGACGAATTTCGACAATCTGATCTATACGCCCATCAACCTGGTGTTCAAGAAATTCTCACCATCCATGTTCGCACGCTTTATGGGCGACCGGGTCCGGACCATTTTTGTCTCGGTCGATAAAGATGCTGATATGGATAGTGTGAGCCAGCAGATCTCGATCCTGCTGGCCAACCGCCATAATGTGACCCTGGATTCACCAGATTTTAGCATCAGCACCCAGGAGGATATTATCCAGACCCAGGAATCTACCACTGAGACTTTCCGCACCTTGTTGGCCTGGGTGGCAGGGGTCTCCCTCATTGTGGGTGGAATTGGGATTATGAACATCATGCTGGTCAGCGTCACCGAGCGCACGCGCGAAATCGGCCTGCGTCAGGCGATTGGGGCTACGCCGGGTGATATCCAGGTCCAATTCCTCTCCGAGGCGTTAATACTCAGCTTGATTGGCGGTCTGATCGGCGTGCTGGCCGGGGTGGGTGGGTCGCAATTGTTCGGCCAGTTGAGCGACATGCGTACAGTGATCATGCCCTATTCTATTGGGCTGTCCTTTACATCAGCCGCCATAATTGGCATCTTCTTTGGCTTCATCCCGGCCCAAAAAGCCGCCCAGCTTGATCCGATCGTTGCGTTACGTCATGAATAAGTGTTCTCTATTACCTTTATCTTGAAGGGAAAATAATTGTGACCCAAAAGAAACTTTCAATCATTGCAGTACTCGTCTTGATCTTCGGCCTGGCAGCCTGTTCCAACCTGAAATTGCCGTGGGCTCAATCGTCGAACAATCCTAATCAGCAAAACCAGGCAGCGAATTTTGGGAATATGCCGGTGGAGGATAAACTGGCGGTTGGGACGCTTAGACTGGAAGGTACAGATAAGGCTGTCACGCCTGAACAGGCAAAAGCTCTGCTTCCTCTGTGGAGGGCCGCCAAAAGCATGAGTACCAGCGATACGGCTTCAACGGATGAGATTAATGCTCTATACAAGCAAATCCAAGAGACTATGAGTGTGGAGCAGGTACAGTCGATCAAAGACATGAACCTCTCACAGGAAGATATCCAAGCTCTAATGCAACAGTATGGTATTCAAGGTTCCCAAGGAGGACCTACTCCCAATGCTACGCAGAGAGCCCAAGGTAGCAGTAATTTCGGCGGTGCAGCAGGCGGTGGCCCTGGTGGTGGACCGGGCGATATGCCTCCGGATGCGGGAGGTGGCCCGGGAGGATTCCCAGGTGGCGCAAGTGGTGGGCAACAGAATGCCCTGGGGACCCCCCAGGCAGGTCAGGCTGGCCGTAGGGCCCAGCAAGGAATGAATACCATGTTTTTAGATGCACTAATCAAGTTGTTGGAGGTTCGAGCCGGCGCTTAGCAATCAAAGATGACTTGCTAATCTCCACTGAATGGCTACTTTTCACAAGACCAGACTGTCACTCCGCCTAAACGCCTGTGGCCAACCGCTGAGGTGACAGTCTGGATTCTTGTATAATAAGGCTTGGTAGTTATGCAATGATTACCCCAGCATTCATTTTTAGGAGGAAACCCGTGATAAAAAAATCGACTTTTGCATTGTTTTTTGGAAACCGTGGCTTTTTCCCTGGTTCGCTTATGGCGGAAGCCCGCCAACAGGTACCAGCGGTGCTTCGTAAACTAGGCCATGATGTGTTGATGATGGACGAGGAGCTAACTCGCTACGGGGCAGTGGAAACGCCGCTGGAGGGGGAGAAATATGCTAATTTCCTCAAAGCCCACCGCGGCGAGTATGATGGTGTGATCTTATCCTTGCCCAATTTTGGAGACGAGACTGGGGCAGTGGCTGCCCTGCAAGATGCTGGCACGCCCATTTTCATCCAGGCCTACCCGGATGAAGTGGATAAAATGAGTCCAGCCGAACGGCGAGATGCTTTCTGTGGCAAGCTGTCGATTATGGATGTGTTCTTCCAGTATGGCGTGAAGTTCACTACCCTGAAGCCGCATGTTGTCCATCCGATCAGCGCGGCTTTCCAGGCCAATATCAATACCTTTGACCGGATTTGCCAGGTGGTCAAAGGGTTGCGGCGGATGACAGTCGGCGCCATTGGAGCGCGCACCACTCCCTTTAAAACCGTCCGGGTGGACGAGGTCGCTCTGCAACGGCGTGGTGTAACCGTTGAGACTCTGGATTTTTCGGATGTGATTGGGCGGGTTAAGGCGCTTTCCAAAGACTCGCCAGCTTTCAAAACCAAAGCCGAAGTCCTTAGGAACTACACCTCCTGGGAGGGTGTGCCAGGGGAAGCATTTGATAATCTCACTCGCCTGGGCGTAGTGCTGGATCAGATTGTGGAAGAATATCGCATGGATGCGATTGCAGTTCGCTGTTGGCTGGAGCTCCAGCAGCAGTTAGGTATCTCAGTGTGCGTGCTGATGAGCGAGATGAACAATCGCGGTGTTTCAGCGGCTTGCGAAGTGGATGTGGCCAATGCAGTCATGATGCACGCTTTACACCTGGCCTCCGGCCAACCTGCTACTTTGCTGGACTGGAACAACAATTACGGCGACGATGAGAACCGTTGCATTTTATTCCACTGCGGCCCGGTGCCGGTGCAGTTGATGAAAGATGCCGGTCATATTGAGGATCATGCTATCCTGGCCAATTCGCTCGGGAAGGGCTGTGCCTTTGGTTGTCAGGTAGGCCGAATCTCACCGTGCGATTTTACCTTCGGCAGCTTGCTGACCGATAGCGGGCGGACCCGGGTTTACCTTGGGCAGGGACGCTTTACCGACGATCCGATACCGTCTAATTTCTTCGGTTGTGCAGGAGTTGCCAGCATTGACCGCTTGCAAGATGTGCTTCTCCATATCGGGCGAAACGGTTTCCGACATCATGTGGGCCTCACTCCAGGTTTAATCCAGGCTTCACTTCACGAAGCTCTCGGCTATTACCTCGATTATGATGTAAGCATCCCGCAGGCTGACGGTGAGAAATAGAGTTGGGCAGGTAGATACTTCTATGAACAGCAATGAAATCGTCAGGAGCGCACAAAAAGCTGGGATAGCCATTCCGGCCTTCAACATCCCATATCTGCCAATGGTCCAGCCTGTTATTCAAGCCGTGGCTGACCAGGATTGTTTCGCTTTGCTGGAAGTGGCGCGCATCGAGTGGTTGCGCGGAGAAGCCGGTGGACCGGCCGCGGTGATGGCTGAGTTTCGTAGATGGGAGCGACCGGAATACGTCCGTCTGCACCTCGACCACATCCCGGTGGTCGATGAGGACCAGGCGCGTGTGGAATACTTGCCGATCATCTCTGAAGCAATCGGGCTGGGGTATCAATCTGTGATGGTGGATGCCTCACGCCTGAAATTGGATGACAATATTGCCGCCACTCGCCAGGTGGTGGAGATTGCCCACGCAGCCGGAGTGCCGGTCGAAGCCGAGCTGGGATCGGTGCTGGGGCATGGGGATGTCAAGCCCCCGCCCTATGAGGAATTGTTCAGCGCCGGGATTGGCTTCACCAGGGTAGAAGATGCCCGCCGTTTTGTACAAGAGACTGGATGCGATTGGCTCTCTGTGGCGGTTGGAACGATCCACGGTCCCTTTGCCAATGCCTGGAAGGATGAGAAAAAACCCCAGGCGCGCCTCAAGCTCGACCTGGTGGAGGAGCTCAGTCAGGCTACCGGCATCCCACTGGTCCTGCACGGCGGCTCGGGCGTCCGCCAGTCTGACCTGTTGGAGGGCGTCAAACGCGGTATTGCCAAGATCAACGTCGGGACTGAGATTCGCCAGCCGTATGAAATCACTCTGCGTGAGACCGGAAGTGTGAAGGCCGCTCAAACAGCGGTTTACCAACGCACAAGCTGGTTGATCGGCGAATATTTCGGCTGGGCGGGAACCCGCGACAGGGTGTTGGGAAACCAGGAGGTGAGATAATGAGCCTGCTGGGAGTGGATATCGGGACGACCGGCTGTAAGGCTTCAATCTTTACCCTGGAGGGACGCCTGTTGGCGCAATCTTATGAGGAATATGATGTCCAGCGACCACAGCCAGGCTGGGCTGAGCTGAATGTCGTTGAGGTCTGGGAAAAGGTGAAGCGCACTATCACCAGGGCTGCCATTGCAAGCGATGAGCCGGTTACCGCCCTGGCGATCTCTTCAATGGGCGAAGCGGTGGTGCCTGTCACCAAAGAAAGACATATCCTTGGGCCTTCGCTGCTGAACTTTGACGTGCGCGGCGAAGAATATCTACCCGGTTTGGCCAGCAGGCTGGAGAACGAGACTCTCTACCGGATCAACGGTAACACACTTGCTAATCATTTCACCCTGACCAAGATGAAATGGATCAAGCAGTATCAACCTGGGCTGTATAGTGCCACGGATTATTTTCTACACTGGAGTGGGTTTATTGCCTTCATGCTGGGTGCAGAGCCCTATACAGATTATTCTCTAGCCAATCGCTCACTTTTGTTCGATCTGGACAGCCGCGACTGGTCAGCGGAGTTATTGGATTGGGCCGGGCTAGATCGGGAAAAATTGCCGGATACCGTTCAGGCTGGGGTATTGATTGGCCAGATCAGCCCGCAAGTTGCCGATGAGCTGGATTTGCCGCGTGGAATCCGAATTGTAAGCGGGGCGCACGACCAGTGTACCAATGCGACTGGTTGTGGCGTCATCAGTGAGGGTCAGGCTCTCTATGGAATGGGCACTTACAACTGCGTTGCCCCGGTCTTCAACCGCCGGCGTGGCTTGCAGGAGATGATCGCCTGCGGGTTGAATACCGAGCACCATGCCGTTCCGGGTTGTTTTGTCAGCTTCATTTACAACATGGGTGGGGCAATCGTCAAGTGGTATCGCGATACCTACGCCGCTGCCGAGCATCGCCAGGCCAGGGCTAACGGAAAGGATGTTTACACTGACTTGTTCGCCGAGTTGGGTCCTGAACCGTCTCCCGTGCTGGTGTACCCGCACTTCAATGATACTGGTTTCCCGGTTTTCCTGCCCGATTCGCGCGGCATGATCCTGGGGGTGAGCCTTGAAACTCGCCGCGCCGACATCTTGAAAGGTATTCTGGAGGCCAATGTCTTTTCCCTTAAGCAGGCTGTCGATGCCCTGCCTGGGTTGGGCATCCAGGTGGACGAGTTCCGTGCTTCAGGAGGGGGAAGCAAGTCGGATATGGGTTTGCAGATCTGTGCCGATATCCTCGGGCGACGGTTTGTCCGTCCAGCAGTCAGTGAGGCTGGCACATTGGGTGCAGCCATCCTGGCTGGTGCCGCGGTTGGGCAGTTTACCTCACTCTCTCGGGCGGTGGAAGAGATGGTTCGGTTAGAGAAAGCCTTTGAGCCAGATGCAGCCCGTCATTCCATTTACCGCACTCGCTACGATCAATACTCCCGCCTTCGGCCGCTGTTTGGCGAATTTCTCCAACAAGTCAGGCGCTTTTCGACGATCTGAACCCCTACAACGGCCGTAATGTGTCAGACAGCCTGTTCCGGGCTTGCTAATTAGCTTGTGGTGAACCAGTCGAATAGCTCATACAACAGATTGGAAGGTAGAAGAAGAAATTAACCGTTGGTAAATTCATAGGACTAATATGATATAATGAAGGTATCTTACTTAGGATTTGTGGTGGGGTCGCCAGTCCTTTTGCGGGGCTGGCGGTTTTTTTAGAATCTTTCTTTGCTTAAGGAGCTCTTGAATGGATGTAAAACTATATGTTGGCAATCTGTCATATGATACTTCTGAAGAGGACCTTCGGACGCTGTTTTCAGGAGCGGGTACCGTCGCATCCGTGACTCTGATCAAAGACCGGGATACTGGCCAGTCCAAAGGGTTTGCTTTTATTGAAATGGGTTCCCAAAGCGAAGCCGAACAGGCTATTAAAACGTTTAATGGAACGAGATTGGGCACACGCGAAATCCGAGTTAATAAAGCCCGACCACCCGAGGAACGCTCTTCTTCTGGCTATGATAACCGTTCTGGAAAGGGCACCTACAGGGATCGTAACCGGCGAAGTGGAGGAAGCGGTTCTCGCCGCTATTAATTCTCGGATAAGAAAACGCTCTAACTGTTGCAAATCTTGGAGTTCCTGCCTTTAAGTGGTTTACGATGAGCGGACTTTCGCACGCCAAAGCGATAAGTGAAATTGAAGGGTGCTTGCAAAAAGGAAGGATGGGTTCAGTCTATGTTACAACAGAATTTGGCCTTCCAGGTAGGTGACCAGGTTATTCATTGGGCTTATGGTCCCGGAGTGATCATCCAACTGGATGAGAAAGAATTAGCCGGCCATACCAACCAATATTATGTAGTTAAAATGCGCGATCTAACGCTTTGGGTTCCTGTGAACGAAATAGGCCAGCGAGGTCTTCGTTTTCCCACGCCGGCCAAGGACTTTCAAGACCTTTTTCATATTCTTGCCAGTCCCGGTGAACCGCTTTCTGACGACCGTTTCGAGCGGAGGACGCAATTGGCAGACCGGCTGAAAGAGAGCACGCTTGAGTCCGTTTGCCGGGTGGTTCGCGATCTGACGTTGCACAAGCGCATGAAAAAGATGAACGATAACGATAGCGCAGTCCTGGACCGTGCCATGAGTTTCCTATTGAATGAGTGGAGTGTTTCGTTATCGGTTCCCTTCCAACAAGCTGAGCGCGAGTTGAAGGAATTGCTGAGGGCGGATGAGACGATTGCTAGTTGTACTTGTGACACCTGACCAGGACACCGTCAACTGATACATCCTTAGGCACTTCGACTTTGCATTTTTCCATAACAAGCGGGCATCTCCCCGCAAACTTGCAGCCTTGCCTCAGGTATTCTTCGTGTTCTAGCTCAGAAAGCGTGATTGTCGATTTCCAATGCTTTTTAGGATCCGCTTCCGGGATGGATTCTCTGAGCAGCTGGGTGTAGGGATGTTTTGGCTCCATCAACACCTGCTACACTGTCCCCATTTCAACGATGTTCCCTCTGAACATGATGGCGATCCGGTCGCTCACATAGTAGGCGGTCGCCAGGTCGTGGGTGATATACAACACACTCACCCCAAACTCTTCCTGGAGCTTTTTGAACAAGTTGACAATCGACATTCTCAAGGAAGCGTCAACCATCGAGACCGGTTCATCAGCGATCAGGAGGGTTGGGTCTGTCAGCAATGCCCTGGCAATGGAAATCCTTTGCAACTGCCCGCCGGAGAACTCGCTCGGGTACTTGCCGGCGAACTCCTCATAGGAAAGACCTACCGCCTTCAGCTTCTGATCAATCAACCAGATAGCCTCTTTTTTATTTTTGGCCAGTTTGTAGTTCTGGACCGTCTCAAAGAAATAACGATCGACCGTTCGCAACGGGTTGAAGGTTCCGAAGGGATCCTGGAAGATGGCCTGGATGCCTTGCGTGAACCATATTTTTTCGTTTTTTGCCTCCCGCTTGCCGCTGTGGATGATGGTGCCAGAGGTCGGTTCCTCAAAACCCAGGATGATTCGAGCGGTGGTTGTCTTGCCAAGCCCTATCTCTCCTTGAAGAATGGCCGAGGGGTGTTGGCGGATGGCACGGGTAGCAGCAATGGCAGCGTGTTTTTGGGTTGGGAAAAGGTCAGCCTCGGATCGTCCGGTAACGCTTTGCATGCTTTTCCCAGGGTCCAGGGAAGTCACCTCTGCTTCCGTGGGTTCAAGTCGTAGAGCGGCTGGTATGTCTCCAGGGTATGAACGGCGATCTTGTCAACATACTGACGCATGAAGCGCGTCAGCGCATCCTCATCCTGGATCGGCTCTAGCCTGTGTTGGGAGAGCATTGGCAAACAAAGGTTAACTTTTTAAGGCTCCGGTCAGTGTACTCACGAAGTAGCGCTGAGTGTATGAATAGAGCAGTAGGGGAATGATGGCCGCAACAATTGCCGCGGCTGGGGTGACAATCCTGGCATACGGATCGGCCACGCCTAGCTCATTGACCCGGGCAATTGCCGGCATGATTAGTTGCTTGGCATTATCACTGATAATTATCTGTGGCCAAAGAAGGTTGTTCCATGCTCCACGCAGAACCAAGGTCGCTACCACCCCCATGGCTGCCTTGGTGTTCGGCGCGACGATATGGGAGAAAATCCGGAATTCATTTGCGCCATCAATACGCGCTGCTTCCATCAATTCTGTGGGTATACCGAGCATGAACTGTCGCATCAGGAAAATATTAAATGCGCCTCCACCCACCGTGGGGAGGATTAAACCCCAGTAATTATTGACCAAACCCAGGTCCCGCATGACGATAAAACTGGGTACAAGCATGGTTCCCAGAGGCAATAACATCACCGCCAGGACGATTGTAAACAGGATATTCCGCCCAGGAAATTGGTATTTTGCCAATGCGAAACCTGCCAACGCGGAAGCAAAGGTGCTCAAGATCGTGATGGCGATAGAAGTCCACAGCGAGTTAAGGAGATAATCCTGGAACCGGTATCGGGAAAGCATTAACTGATAAACGTGCAAGGTAAACCTGCCCGGGATCGGGATCAAAGAATTCATCGATGCATCTACGTCATTCAGTGTCCAGGCAAGGACCGATAAAAACGGCCAGATAAACAATACTGCCAATATAATCGCCAGGGATGTGAGAATTATTGTGGCGATCGTAGAGCGGCGAAACCGCAAAGGATGGTAGATTTTTGAAACGGGCATGGTTGAGGTCTGTGTTTGCATCTTACTTTGCCTCTCCAAAATTGAAAAGCTTGAGTTGAACAGCAGTTACTGCAATAGCAACAACAAATACCAGCCAGCCCATCGCGCTGGCATAACCCATGCGCATCTGATCGAAAGCCATACGCATCATCCAAGGCAGGAAGAACCAGCCCTGCCCACCTGCTCCTCCACCTCCAACAACCCCTCCTCCTCCCAGGAAAATGATGGGAACATCGTATACGGTTAAGGAACCAGCGGTGATGACAATTGACACATAAGCGATGACCGGGAGAATGAGAGGGAGGACAATAAAACGGAAACGCTGCCACGGACTCGCTCCATCCACTATGGAAGCCTCGATCACATCGTTGTCAATACCACTCATGCCGGCAATAAAAAAGATCGCATGGTTGCCCATCCATTGCCAGAAGGCGATCGTTAGCAGCATGGGAAGAATATATTCCGGGTAAAGGGTAAATTTAATCCGAGCAGCGCCCCCAAACAAAAGATATAATTCATTAGCCAGGCCACGCGTTTCATTGAAAAACCAGGCACCGATCACGCCAACTGTCACGCCAGGTAATACGGAAGGGATAAAAAACAGCGCCCGGAAGAATCCCTTGAACCTCAGGGAAGGTGATGTCAACATCCATGCCAGCATCAGTCCAGCTGGAATCTGGCTCAGTAGGCTACCGAGCGAGTATAAAACGAAGTTCTTTGCCGCTATAGCAAATTGGCGGTCATTTGTTAATGCTTCAACATAATTCTTTAGGCCTATCCATTCCCATTGGTTCGAGTATCCAACGGATTCCTGAAATCCCATGACAATCGCACGGATAATGGGATAAAGAGTAAAAATTGCGAACGTGATGAAGAATGGTGCGACAAACAGGTAAGGTACCCATTTTCGTTGATCGCGGAAGAAAATCAAAGCCGGGGAAAGTCGCCTGGTTTCCATCGGAATAGATGCATGTAAATTAGCCATATCCCTCCTACCTCCTGAAAAGGGTGAATGGGGGAAGGAAATCAATCCCTCCCCCATCTCCTCATAGCGAACCCGATCTAAATTTTACTCGTTTTTCTTAATTTCCGCCTTTGCATTTTCATCGGCGGTCTGGATTGCCTGGTCGATTTTAATGGTATCTGCCCAGGCTAAAGCCTGCTGTTCACCCCAGGCTGAAGCAACCAGGGCAGTCTTCCAGTTTTCCGAGTACTTGGGCAACTGGCGAGCAGCTTCGATAAACACCTGACCAGCATTAGTCCCGCCCAGGAAACCTTCTGGTTGCTTGAAGATATCCGCATCCCATACCGATTTGACAGGTGGGAGAATTCCCGTGTCATTGAAACGCGCTTCCAGTTGTTTTTCACCGTTCTCGAAATAGGTATAGAGCAGCACCTTCATTGCCAGGTCGACGATCTTGGAGAGTTTCGGTACGGAAGCTGCCGTACCACCCCAGCTTCCTGTTCGGCAGTCATCGGGTTTGAAGTAAGGGATACGCATAACTCGCAGGCCGGATGTCTTCCCAAATTCTGCATCATCCTTCAGACCTTGCTTGTAAATGCCGAAGAACCAGTCTGGGATGAACTGAGTCATCACCTGGCCTTTCTTCATCATCGCCACTGCATTCCCCCAATCAATATCTACCCAGTATGACTTAAATTTATACCAGGTCTCGACAGCCTCCTTGAAAGCCGGGTTTGTTAACATAGGCTCTTCGTTGGCGTCGGTCCACCACACGCCCTTCTGCAACATCATCGAGCCAAATACGGCGCAGCCCAGGCAATCCATAATCCCGATACGCGGGCTGCCATCTGGCAATTTCTTCTCCATTTTACCCATTGCAGCCAGGTATTCGTCATACGTCTTAACTGCAGCCATATCCACGCCGAATTTCTTCCATTCTGTGTCGTTGTAGATCATGATGATCGGGTGAACGTCATGCGGGGCACCGTACTTCTTCCCACCTTTGGTATAACGCGCCCATCGGTTTTCCAAAACGTCGGTGGCGTATGGGCTGGCTGACAGGAAATCGTCGATGGCAACGAAGGGGATAACCTTGTCATCGCCCTTAAGGAATTTGACAATGTCCTCAGCATTTTGCTCGATGATATCTGGATAGCCACTGCCAGCCATCAGCACTGTGGGGAACTTTTTCGTCATCGCATCGCGGCCCAGCAGTTCGTATGTGATCTTGATGTTGAACTTATCCTCGAGTTCCTTCTGACGGCGATCATATTCAGGCTTGTGGTTTTCAGCCTGGAACCAATAAAGCAGCGGAGTGGGTTCTGCTTTGACAGCCGGAGCAAGTTCAGGGGTGGCCGTCACGACTTTCTCGACCACCTGCGTCTCGATCACCTTTTCACCGGCTTTTTCCACCACCACCGTCACGACCTCTTTGACGGTCTGCGGCGTAGCAGAGGCAGGCGCGCAGGATGCCAGGAATAGCCCCGCCGCGCTGGCCGCTGTCATCCGCAAGAACTTTCGTCGATCAATCTTTTTAGACATATCTTCCTCCTAAATTTGTACGGTTTACGATACAGCCAGGTTAATCTTTCGAAAAACCTAAAGTCACGACTTTTATTTTGTACCACCTCCTTCTTCAATATTTTTATTCTACAATTCCTGATCTAGTGCACTCGGAAGAGTCTCAGCTAAGTTAAACACAGGGCTGGCACGAATCACGAACCACCAGTTCTGTGGGTAACTCAATTCGCTTGGCTTTTTGATCAGGTTGATTGAGTAAATCCAACAACATTTGTGCAGCGACCCGTCCCATCTTTTCTAACGGCTGGTTGACCGTGGTCAGCGCAGGACGGGTTAGAGAGGCTTGAGGAATATCGTCAAAGCCGATGATCGATATGTCCTCAGGCACTCGCAGCCCCCGATTGCGAATGGCATCCATCGCACCGATGGCCATCACGTCATTGGAAGCAAAGATGGCGGTGGGGGGGATAGGTAAGGACAGAAAAACAGATGCCCCCGCATTGCCATCGGGTTGAGCAAAAGTGCCTTCATAGACCAATTCGTTGGCAAAGGGAATATGATGAGTCCGCAGTGCTGAACGATAGCCCTCCAGGCGATCTATTGAACAACCCAGATCCATCCACCCGGTGATGAAGCCAATGCGCCGATGACCCAACTTGATCAGATATTCGGTGGCATTATAGGCTCCCTGCCAGTTGGTGGCGCCTACTGCGGGGCATTTCTGGCCAGTGCCCTGGTGATCGATGAGGACGAATGGAAAATTGCGTTGGGTCAGGATTCCAATGTAATCGGAAGGGCTGCGTGGTAGAACAACTAACAGGCCATCCACCACGTCTTTTGCGAGGTTGGCAATATAATTCGCCTCTTTGTTGGTAATCCGGTGTGTGGTATACAGAACTAGGTCCAGGTCGTTCAAGCTCAGTTCCGCATCGATACCGCGGATGATTTCGCCGATGTAGCCGGTGCCCAGATCCGGTACGAGAACACCGATCATTTGCGAGCTTCCTCTAGCCAGGTTCCTGGCCTGTTTATTCACTACATAGCCTAATTCTTCCATAACCAGGAGGATGCGCTCTCGAGTCTCGGTTTTGACGTGAGGATTATTATTAATCACCCGAGAAACGGTGCCATAAGAAACACCAGCTCGCTTGGCGACATCAAATATCGTCGGCATTTCTTGATTAGGCCAAATAAAAATTGGTCATTGTAAATGAAGTGTGAACGCTTACAAGGAAAATTGGTATATAGCGATTTTGGGTGCCAAATTCAACCTTATACGCGTGAGCGCTTACATGAAAAGAATAGCACAATTGGAAATCAAAGTCAAGTGATTTTTGCCTGGTGTTTGTCCCAAAGATGGTAGGTGAAATAGTGAAATTAGCCAAGGGCGGGTTTACCCTCTGGTCTTGCGGTCTGGATTATCCAATATCCATCCCAGCAACCATCAAGCCACTGGCCATACCCGGTCAAGTCTTGTAGCCGCGCACCGTTCTGGACCGCATTTTCATCCTGCCAATCACCTGTTTGGTGCGATTGTTGATCCAGAGAACCTTCTTGTCCCAATCAAACACCCGATAACGGGCCCAGTTCTCCGCCAAGCGTACCAACAGGAAGCGCAGTTGGTCGAGGGGAGAGCATTCAGACCCATTCTGCTGGGGGGTGACTGTCACATAAACGGTGGGTTTTAAGATTTTGTATTATCAGACCAGCATATATGGCGGTGATTCGAGTTCTCACTTCACTACAAGTGGAGGTTAAAAAGTCACCCACCGCTGATATTACAAACACGGCGTTTGAGGATATTTGACCACTTGGATTTCTGTATGTTTAGCATTGTGGATATTTACTCAACCTATGGGCAGTTGATCATCGACCAGGCTTTCAAAACAGCTCGAAGAAATCATCGGTTCCCAGTTTTGGGATCAGCCGGTGGGCCAATTCTTCCAACTTTCCTGACTCACCAATATCGATCCAATCTTCGACATTACCCAGATAGCTCCAGCGTTCGGCATAAAATCTGCGTTCCTCCGGGTCCATCAGGACAAAGCGCAGGACGGGGCTGAAGCGCGCTATTTTATCCAACTGCTCCTGTAAGCGCATTTTCACCTTATCCGATTGTAACGCGCTAATCTTCCCGAATATGGCGCTCAATGTCTCCATGTCTGGTCCGAGCCGTTCATAGATGACAATCTGGTTATTCTTCAAAGCGATTCGATAATCACGGCTCTTGGGATGGCGAGCCAGAACCGCCTCGACACTGGCAACCTCTTGTGGCGAGATAAGCTGTGGTAGGTCTTTCACTAACGAAACAACCCCATTGACGCTCTCGCTGATTCGGTAACCATCCGGAATTTGGTCAGGGGACCCCTCTTTTGGTTCGCGGGCAAAGTAATAGCGCAACTTGCCAGTTTTCATCATCCCCTGGCACAAGTAGTATGTATGGCCCTTGCGGTTGGTGTGAGTGACAGGCATATTTCAAGTCTCCGGTTGATTATACCCAGCCGCGATTTTTCCAGCGATCGATCAATGATGGCCGCGAGGCATATTTCTGAGCCAGTCGATGCAGGTGCGCCTGAAAAGAATCCCGCGTGTCCTGGAAATCCGCTAATTGTTTGAGCTTCTCCAGTAACTCTGTGGCTTCATTGTAAACCGAGGCGATCTTGCGCCCGGTATCCAGCAAGGTCTCGACTTGCTGCCAGACCTGCGCCTCGCGTGCTGCCAAAGCCTTCATCTCGGCGATGTGCTTCTGGCGGGCGGCTTCGGCCTGGCGCTTCTTCTCGGCTTTTTCGATCTGTTCAGCGCGCTGGCGCAATTGCTGGATGGTTCGCCGCCCGGCAGGCTGAGGGCGTTCTTGAGGTAGATATGCGCTCAGGCATTTTCGCAGGGCTAACCCGACTCCGGGATCGCCTTCTGCCAGGCGAACCAGAAAGTCATCGTATTCTTCCCGCGGCAGGCGCTCGATCAACTCACGGTAATCTACGGAAAGAGTATTCTTCAGGTCTGGGCTGGCTTCAGCGGCAGCCTGCACCAGAAAGGGATCGATCTCGAAGACCTGGACAAAGTTCTGCAAGGATGGAGATAGTTTCTTCAATCCAGGTGGGACGGGTGGCTCGCGGTCGTAGGCAGCGACGTCGAGATCACCATTTTCGTTCTCTTCACCCTCATACAGATCGCCATACATTGTCATCGCTTTCAGCCAGACCAGGTAGAGCAGGCGGTAGTCGCCTTCCAATAAATCAGCCCGCAGGCTGATGAAGTGCGAGAGGCCGGCCTCGGCTTCCATCCAACCCTCCCCGTCATCGGGGCTGAAGTCCAGATCTAGCACCTGATATTTGCCGATCGTCTCAAAAGTGATGTACGCATCGATGCAATAGGGTTCAATATCGGCTTCGTCGAGTAGACCCTTCGGGAAACGAAACATCAACCGCAGACTGCCCCAGTTTGCCAGGTAAAAGTAGGCATCGAAGTATTTCAGCAGCACCTGTTTAGGATCATGGCGGAAGTCGCTCCAATGGTAGGTGACCACTGCTCGGCTGGAGCTGACCTCGATATGGCTGGAAAGATCGTTGACGGCGGTCTGTTCTTCGGGGGTCAGCACCCGGTCAACCGCCTGCCATTCGTGGTACTGATATTCGCTCATGGCTGGTCCTGCTTCATCGCGCCATTGATCGCGTCCAGGAGTCCTTTGCCGAAAGGGGTGATCTGGAAGGTGGAAAGCTCACGGAATTCCGCACCGAGTATCTTGTGCGGCTCGTATTCTGTTTGCAGAATTCCAAAATCAACCAGTGGATTGATCACCGTGCGCTCGATGATGCTGCGCAGGATGCGCCGTGCGTTGTCCTGATCTTGGATTGGCCAGACCATTCTGGAATCTTCTATCATCCGGTCGGCGAATCGTTCAAAAGAGGCCGGTTCCCCCAACGGTAGTTCCAGCAGATGTTTGAGCGCAAGCCGTGAAAATCCGGGCGGCATATAGCCATCCTCGAAATTAAATGGAGAAGCAATCGCCCAATTGGTTTGCGTCCACCAGGTCGCCAATAAGAGCCACACCTGCAGTGGTGCTGGTGCAGCCAGGAAGCGTTCTCCGAGCGGGGACAGCTTCCAGCGCCGGCTCAGGCCGCCCGTGACTAATCCCCCCACTGATGCAAGCACATGGAGGAAGAGCAGCGGCCAGACTTCGGTTTCGCTGCGTACGCGGTACTTGTAGTCTCGATCATCTTCAAGTTTCGGCGGGTTGACAAACCGGGAGCAAATCTCGTACACAGCCTTCAACGGGAGGTTACCGGTGGACTGGGCGCCGGTGACTTTGTGATCATGTAGATAGCTGAGAAGGGTGACTACATCCCGGCGCAGTGGCAGTTCTTCTGCCACAAGCCGCTGGTCATCTGTAAGTGTCTGCGACCAAGGGGAAGCCAGGTCAACCTTTGTCTCCGTAAGCTCATCCTCTTCCATAGGCCAGGCATTCAAGGTTTTTGTGCTTCTGCCACGTCCCATGCGGCGCAGCCGGGTATTGACCTCTTCCAGGTCAAAGGCTTCCGGATCGAACTTCCCTCCAATCCAGGTCAGATACTCCTCATGATCATCATGGTTTGGGTCACGGATCGCTTCCAGGAAGTTTTCGTAGCCCCACACGCCGCCCACATCTTCCGGCGGACAGGCGCGCTTGCCCTTCAGGCACAGCGGGTAGCGGACGCCTTCCTGCGGTGGAAGGATCTTCTCCACCAGCAGGGTATGATCCCAGCTATCGCCGAAATCATATTCGTAGCTGAGCCGCTGACCCTCTTGATAAATCACCTGGCTCAACTTGTAGTTGGCTTCATCTATGGTGCCCAGGTCTCCGTACTCGTTATTCGCAGGATCACCGTAAATCGATCCTTCGATCGTGAACATGTGCAGGTGATAATCTTCCCAGCCCATCACGATCTGCAAGATATCGTGCAGCTTCAGCAGAGTGGTATGGGCCGGTACCAGGATGCGCCGCCAGATGGGCGGGTGGGTGTCATCCAGGGTGACTTTGATCTGGTAAATCTGGTTGGATTTATTGGACATATTCATTGACCGTTCTCCTCTACGCTCATGGGAGGGGGGTTATCCCATGCGCCTCTAGCCAGTCGAGAATCCGTAGGTGTTGTCGCTCTCGCTTGAACTGGAACCAGCGTTCCCGCTCTGCGGGATAATCCAAGAGCACATCTTTGGAATAACGGAAAGCGCCGCGCCCGCTAATGGAGCGTTCCAGACGCTCTTGCAAGAGGGGGCTGCGCACAGTGACAATGAAAGCTTCCATGTCCTTGTAACCCTCGTGGGAACCTTCGGATGGAATGGAAATGAAACGGCTGCCATAGCCTGCTTCGACCCGATCTGCGTCTTGCAATGGTTCGCGCTGCCAGTCAGGAACGTGCTCTTTTTCGAACGCATTCTCCCAATCTACGGTTTCGGATTGTTCATCATAATAGGACTCGTAAATGCTCTCCAACAAACTGCGCTCCTCGTTTCTAACGCTGATCACTCCGCCGGTTTCGAGATCCAGGTAGTAAGAGATCATCTCGCTTCCGCTGTCGAAAGCGAGTTCGAGCTCAGACAGGTCAATTTTGAGTTGGCGCATAAGCAGCTCGCTTTTTGTTCAAGAAGGTAGATAAGCCATCTGAACTCCCCTGGCGGCTTCGGTCAATTGGCCGTCGAACGATGCCAGTATAACCGGCATCCCCAGGGTTTCCTGCCAGATCAATGCACAGGCAAGGTGGGTGACGTCATAGCCTCTCAGGTTATGCTCAACAGCCAGGGCGTCGCCACGCACTGCCGTATTCTCGGTGATCGGCAATCGATGGAAGCTCTCCCATTCCGTGCGGAACTGGCGCAGCGCAGCAAGAGTTTCATCCTGTGTGATGAGCTTCATCTGTCCGGCGCGAGCGATCGCCGCGGCGACCTCGACTCGGGTGATCAACCCGGTCACAACCATATCGTCTGCCTCGATCCAGGCGTTGACATCCTGCGAGGCTTCTTCCTGTACATAGCATTTTACCAGCGTGCTGGCATCCAGGTAGAGGATCACTCGCGCATCTCCACCAGGATCTCCGAGACCTGCCGTTCACCGCGGTTG
>Ga0315268_10000279_pt1 | contig 58833 bp, 46 predicted proteins | sample C1_top_MG_FD_204535 | JGI IMG/M metagenome (GOLD analysis project Ga0315268, IMG submission 204535) | Sediment microbial communities from Yellowstone Lake, YNP, Wyoming, USA - C1_top | ecosystem: Environmental > Aquatic > Freshwater > Lake > Sediment | place: USA: Wyoming | collected 2017-08-01 | reverse complement strand
CCCCCTATCAAGCTAACCACGCAGTGGTCCTTAATAGGAAGCTCAGAGCGACCGTGGTGGCGTTGGTAAACTCAATCGCCCGATAGAAACCGGTGACCAAGCCCACGGCGAGAAGAGCAGCCAGAATCCGGACTGTCCGCCTTGCCGCATGTTTTCTCAAAGCGAGCATAGATGCGCCATCCCTGATCCGTCTGCCTCACTCTCAACGCACATGCCTGGGGATTCGGCTCTCCTCGTTCCTCAGTCTGAGTGGAATGATACACGCCTGCGCTCAAAGATTCTCACAGGTATGGAATCGTTGTCGTGTCAGGGGCATGTGGAGAAACCGACGAACGAATCTCGCGTCGTTTGGTTCGGCGACCAGCTCGAACTTCCAAAGCAGCACGTACATCAACTACCTCGATCAAGGGCTGGCCGGGCCACAAGTGGAGCTCTTCGCAAGGTTGGCTGAACCTCCCGCTCTGTTCCGCTTCGCGCCCGGATTCTCCTCCGGCGCCGGCTTGCGCTAGAATCAGGCTCCGATATTTTCGGCAGGGAACCCGCCATGATTGCCGCATCCGAACTGGAAACAGGAATGGCTATCCGGGTGGAAGGGCAGATCTACAAGGTGCTGGCCGCGGAGTTCAAAGCTGGCGCTGGCCAAGCTGGCGGCGTCGTGAAAACAAAGCTGCGCAGCGTGTCGAGCGGTCGCATGTGGGAGCCGCATTTCCGCCCCGACGAACGGCTGGAAGACCTCGAGGTCGAGCGCCAGACGATGGAGTTCCTCTATAGCGATGCCGACAACTGCGCCTTCATGAATCCGCGGAACTACGAACAGGCGGAAATCCCCCGCGCCATCCTCGGCCCGGGCGCAAGGTTTCTCCAGGAAGGGATGAAGCTGCCGGTCGAGTTCTTCGACGGCCGGCCGATCAGCATCGTGTTTCCCTCGACGGTGGAGATGCGCGTCGCGGATACCGCCCCGCCGGTTCACTCCCAGCAAGACAGCACCTGGAAGGAAGCGAAACTCGAAAACGGCGTGGAGATTCAGGTGCCGCTCTTCATCGCCGCGGGCGAAATGGTGCGCGTGGAAGTGGAAACTGGGCGGTATCTCGAGCGGGTGCGCGTCGAACGCAAACGCGGCACCTGACGGGACGAGGTGTGCGGCCGGCTTCAGCCCGCCATTGGCGGACATGAAGTCCGCCGCTACCGCACGTTCATCACCAGCAGTTTCTGTTCGGTCATTTCCTCGATGGCGTACCGGATGCCCTCGCGGCCCATGCCCGAGTCCTTGATGCCCCCGTAGGGCATGTGGTCGATCCGGAACGTGGAGACGTCGCCGACAATCACCCCGCCGACTTCCAGTTCTTCGTAAGCGCGAAAGATTTTGCGCGCGTCGCGGGTGAACACTCCGGCCTGCAAGCCGTAGGGCGTGCGGTTGATCTGGTTCAGCGCGGCGTCGAAGTCGTCGAAAGGCTCGACGGTCACCACCGGCGCAAAAATCTCTTCGCAATTGACGCGCTGCTCCGGCCGCGTGCCCGTGAGCACCGCGGGGTCTAGATAGGCACCCCGTCGCTTGCCGCCGCAAAGGACGCGAGCGCCGCCGGCGGCGGCTTCGTCAATCCATTCAGCGGCGCGGCGCGCAGCGGCCTCGCTGATGAGCGGCCCCACGTCGGTCGTCTCGTCGAGCGGCTCGCCGACTTTCAATGCTTGCACCTTGGGCACCAGCGTGGCCAGGAATTTTTCGTGGATGCTGCGGTGCACCAGGATGCGCTGCACGGAAATGCAGCTCTGCCCAGCGTAACCGAAGCCGCCGAAGATGCAGCGGTCAGCTGCGAAGTCGAGATGGGCGTCGGCGTCGATGATGACGCCCGCGTTGCCGCCCAGTTCGAGCGCGACGCGCTTCTTGCCCGCTTGGCGCTTGAGCGCCCATCCGACGGCCGCGCTGCCGGTGAAGGTGAGCAGCTTGATGCGCTCGTCGGTGACCAGCGGCTGTGCATCGGCGACTTCGAGCGGCAACACGTTCAGCGCGCCTGCGGGCCAGCCGACCTGCGCCACCACTTCGGCGAGCAGCAACGAGCACAGCGGCGCCTGTGGCGCGGGCTTGTGAACGACGGTGCAGCCCGCCGCGATGGCTGGAGCCCATTTATGCGCCACCAGGTTCACCGGGAAATTGAAGGGCGTAATGGAAGAGATTGGCCCGATGGGGAAGCGGCGGACAATGGCCCAGCGGCCGGTCGTCGCGGGCAGCATGTCGAGTGGAACCCATTCGCCGTAGATGCGCGTGGCCTCTTCGGCCGCAACCTGGAAAGTGAAGATCGCGCGGTCCACTTCGATGCGCGCGGACTTGATTGGCTTCGCAGCTTCCAGCGCAAGCACGCGAGCAAATTCTTCGCGCCGCGCCGCGATGCCGTCGGCGACGGCCCGGAGGATGCGCTGGCGCTCGTGCGCCGGCATTTTGCGCGTGATTTCAAAGGCGCGCACCGCTGCCTGAATCGCCGCTTCGACATGCGCGGGCGTGGCGAGAAACGTCGTGCCGATGACGCTGCCGTCGTGCGGCGCGACGACGTCCACCCGCTTGCCTTCGCTCACCCAGCGCCCGTCCAGAAAGAATCCGTAAGATTTGGTAGTGGCTGCGTTCGTGGTGGTGGTCATACGCCTAGCCTATTCCCGCCATCCGCGCGCGGTCAATCGCGGAGTCACCGCACAGGAGCGAAGCTTGCGCTTCGACCGGCTGGGCGACTAGCATAAACACGCACGCGGAGAATTCGTGGTGATGAGAGTCTTTCATTTCGTTTTGTCTGCTTCTCTTGCCGTCACCTTGGTGTCATCGTGCGGGGGTGGCAGCAGCGGCGTTCAGCGAGGAGGGGCTGCGATGAGTATGACATTAACGACGAATGCGTTTTCGCCGGGGGGAACGATTCCCCGGAAATTCACCTGCGACGGGCCGGATGCGTCGCCGGCGCTGAAGTGGTCGGGGGCACCGGCGGGGACACAGAGCTTTGCGTTGATTGCGGATGATCCCGACGCGCCGGTGGGCACCTGGGTCCACTGGGTGCTCTATGATTTGCCGGCCACAGTCAACGAGCTCGTGGAGAACGTACCCAAACAAGAGCAACTCCCCAGCGGCGCCCTGCATGGGCGGAATGATTTCCGCAAAATCGGCTATGGAGGGCCGTGTCCGCCGCCGGGACCTGCGCATCGCTACTTTTTCAAGCTCTATGCGCTCGACGTGAAATTGAACCTGAAGCCGGGTGCCACCAAGGCCGAAGTCGAAAAGGCGATGAAAGGACACGTGCTGGCGCAGGCCGAGTTGATGGGGAAGTACGGAAGATAGGGAACAGTGGTCAGTGGATAGTGAACAGTGGATAGTGGATAGCGGAAGAGTGGGGTCCTTCGCGAAATCCGTTCAGGATGTCCGCGCTTAATGCGCGCTGCGAAGTGGAAGAGAGGAAGAGAGCAAAACTGAAGTCACAAATCAGAAAGCAGAACACTGACTGCTGAACACTGATAGCTGACCGCTGAAAGCCGCCAACGGACAGGCTTCGCCTGGAGCCTTCGACCTTCTACCGATCGCCTACTGCATTTGCTTTTCGATGGCGTCGGCGATGGTGCGGACCACCTTCACCCGCGCGTAGTACTTGTCGTTCGATTCCACCAGCGTCCACGGGGCATAGGGCGTGCTGGTGTGCTGGACCATGTCTTCGATGGCGGCTTCGTACTCATCCCACTTGGCACGGTTGCGCCAGTCCTCTTCAGTGAGTTTGTAGGAGCGGTAAGGGTCGAGCTCGCGGCTCTTGAAGCGGCGCAGTTGCTCGGCCTTGGTGATGTGCAGCCAGAACTTGCAGATGACCATGCCGGCCGAGGCCTGGTGCGCTTCGAATTCGCTGATTTCACGAAAGGCGCGGCGCCATTCATCGTCGTTGCAGAAGCCTTCAATGCGTTCCACCAGCAGGCGGCCGTAATGGCTGCGGTCCCAGATGGCCAGGTGGCCCGTGCGCGGCAGGTTGCGCCAGAAGCGCCACAGGTATTGATGCGTCTTCTCTTCACCGCGGGGTGCGGCATAGCTGGAAACGGTGTAGCCGCGCGGGTCGAGATACTCGGTGACGCGCTTGATGGAGCCGCCCTTGCCCGCGGCGTCCCAGCCTTCGAAAACGCACAGCGCCGGCACCTTCTGTTTGAACATTTCGAAGCCCAGCCGGCGCAGCTTCACCTGCGCTTCACCGATCTGCACCTCGTACTGTTTTTTCGACAGCTTCTTGGTCATATCCAGCTTGCTAAGCATGGGCCACCCCCGTTTTCTTGCTGCCGGCTGATTCCGGGGCTTCTTCGGTGGACTGCTTCTCTTCCGCCTTGGCGCGCTCGGAATCGAGCGCGGCGCGGGCTTCGCGCGCGGCCTTGGTAGCGGCCTTGGCGGCGGCAGTGCGCGAAACCGCCGTGGGAACCGCCTTGCGGCGCTCGAGCGCGGCTTCGATGCGGTGGACTAGCGTTTCAAACACCTTCACGCGCGCCCAGCGCAGGTCATTGGCTTCGACCAGCGTCCAAGGCGCCTCGGGCGGATTCGTCTTGGCGAGCATCTCCTCCACCGCGGCCACCCACTTGATGTACTGGCGGTGGTGCCGCTGATACTCCTTGGTGATTTTCCAGCGCATCAACGGGTCCTTGAGGGTGTCCTTGAAGCGCTGGCGCTGTTCTTTTTTCGAGATGTGCAGCCAGAGTTTGATGAGCACCTGGCCGTCGTCGATGAGCCAGCGTTCGAACTGGTTGATTTGTTCGTAGGCCTCGCGCCACTTTTTTTTCTTGGTCAGCTTGTCGCAGCGCTCGACGAGCACGCGGCCGTACCAGGAGTGGTCGAAGACGGCCATCTCGCCGTCGTTCGGCAAGACCACCTGGTAGCGCCAGAGGAAGTGGTAGCGCTGCTCGAGCGGCGTGGGAGGTCGGCCCGGAAGAATGCGGAATAGCCGCGGGTCGAGCTTCTCCGTCAATTTTTTGACGATGTGGCCTTTGCCCGCGCAGTCCCAGCCCTCCAGGCACACCACGACGGGCAGTTCCGCGTCCTGGCAAGCGTACTGGAGCCGCCGCAGGCGGTCCTGCAGGTCCTTCATGCGGATGGCGTAAACTTTTTTGGACAACTCTTTCTTCAGGTCAAGGGTTTCCAGCATGGCGCCTCCGAACGCGGCCCCGGGGTGTGGAATCCCGGGGCTTGCCGCGGCGTACCACCGGGGAGTAGGTGCTTTGTAGCACGGAGCGGAAAACTTTGCACGCTTTTCTCTGCCGGGGATCGCGCTGGCGCTTGCTTCTGCCGGGGCGTTCTCTTATCATGAAAAAAGGTTCCCGGGACCAGTCGGGCGCCCTCAGCAGAGACTTTGCAGTTTCGCCACCGGGTCAGAACAGAGTTTGACTATGCCGTTTGTGCGGTATAAAGGTTTCCATTACCTACCATGCGCCGAAAAAGACTCGGGGACGTCCTAAAAGAAAGAAAGAGGATCACTGCCGAAGCGCTGGAGGAGATCGTCCAGGAGCAATCGACGAAGTCCATCCTCCTGGGTGAACTCCTGCTGGAGCGCGGCCTGGTATCGAAGGACGACATCGTCGCCTCCCTCGAAGAGGTCACGCGCTTCCGCTATGTGGACTGCCGCTTCGCCACGGTGGAGCGGGCCGTTCTGGAACTGGTCCCCCGAAGCGCCGCCCAGCGCTATTGCATCCTGCCCCTGGTGCGCGAAGGTAACAAAATCATCACGGTGATGGCCGAGCCGCAGAACCTGCGTGCCCTCGATGAGTTGCGCTTCCTCTCAGGGATGGAGGTCGTGCCGCGTCTCGGCTTCCGCTCCGAGATCACTGAGGCGATCGAGAAGTGTTACGGTGAAGAAGAGGCCGAAGTAAAAGCCGCTCAGGAAAGGCTGCCCTTCATCGAGCAGGTGGACTATTCCGACATGCAGTTCTTCACCGCCAGCTCGAGTGAGCGCAACAAAGCGGCGATGGAAGAGTTCGAGGCGGAACTGAGGAACGAAAAGACGCCGGCCGTCCGCCTGGTGAGTGCGATGCTCGCCGCCGCGGCCACCAAGAAGGCCAGCGACATTCATATCGAGCCGCAGGCTCTGGGCACGGTGGTACGGATCCGGGTTGACGGTGTCCTGCGGGAGTTGACGCACATCCCGAACGAGTTGCAGAGCTCCCTGGTCTCGCGCGTCAAGATCCTTGCGGACATGGACATTGCCGAGCGGCGCGTGCCGCAGGACGGGCGCTTCTTGGTACAAATCGGGGGCTCACACCTGGACCTGCGCGTCTCGACGCTGCCCACACACTACGGCGAAAAGGTCGTGATGCGGTTGCTGGACCCGTCGTCGACGCGGGTCGGCTTTACCGACTTAGGTTTGGCTGAGGACAGTTCCAAGGCCCTTTCTACTATCTTGAGCATGCCGCAGGGGATGTTGCTGGTCACGGGGCCGACTGGCTCTGGGAAGAGCACCACGCTTTACTCGGCCATCAACGCGCTTCGCTCACCCAATATCAACATCATCACCGTCGAGGACCCCATCGAGTACAAGGTCGAGGAAATTAACCAGGTGCAGGTCAACCCAAAGGTGGGGCTGACTTTCGCCACCTGCCTGCGCTCCATCCTGCGTCAGGACCCCAACGTGATCATGGTGGGCGAGGTCCGCGACATCGAAACCGCCGAAATCGCACTGCGCGCCTCGCAGACCGGTCACATGGTCCTCTCCACGCTGCACACCAACGACGCCATCTCGGCCATCACCCGCCTGCTGGACCTCGGCGTTCCGCCGTTTCTGATTGCGTCTTCCTTGACTGCCATCATTGCCCAGCGCCTGGTGCGCAAGCTGTGCACCTGTCGCGATGAAGTGCCCATGACTCCCGACTATGCCTCGCGCTTGCTTTCCGCTGGCATCGTGGATTTCGAGAGCAAGATGTATCAGCCCGTGGGTTGCGCCAAGTGCGAGGACAGCGGCTACAAAGGACGCACCGGCATCTATGAAATGCTGATCGTGGACGACCAAATCCGCAACGCGATCCGCGGCGGTGTCCGCGACGACGAAGTTCGCAACCTGGCCCGCAGCGGCGGCATGCGCCTGATGCAGGAAGACGCGTTGGAGAAGGTGAAAGCCGGAATCACGACAATCGAGGAAGTTTTGCGCGTGATTTCCTTTGAACAGGCCTTGGCCATCCGGTGCCGCAACTGCGGCAAGGCTCTGGCGCCAAACTTTCTGTTCTGTCCTTATTGCGGCGGGGGCACGCGTCAAGTGGCCACCGGGCCGCGCGTGACGCCGTCGGGGCGCATCCATGGGTCTGAAGGAGGCACTGGGATATGAGTTCAGCCGACAGCGGCAGCCCCCAAACTCCTCCGACCCGCTCCTATAGCCGGTACGCCGCCTATCGCGACCTCGCGATCGCCTACGAGGGTTACAGCGAGCAGATCCCCGTGCGCGCGCCCGACATCAGCGCCAGCGGGATGTTCATCAACACTGCCCGGCGCTTCCCGGAAGGCGCCGTCATCAAGGTTCACTTCCGCCTGACCCGCTCCTCCTACGAAATCAACGCACGCGCTGAAGTCCGCTATTGCCTGCCTGGGGTGGGTATCGGCGTGGAATTCATCGAAATCACCGAAGCGGACCGCCAAGCCATCGTGGATGAAATCCAAGTGGACGAGCCGCTCCCGCCAGTGAAGCCGACGAACACCTGATTCCGAGCTTCTGATCGCGCCTTACTTGGATTTCACCATCTGGCGAAGCACATAGGGAAGAATTCCGCCGTGGCGGAAGTAGGCGACTTCTTCCGGCGTGTCCAGGCGGGCCAGCACGGTGAATTCCTTGGTGCGGCCCGCGTCGTCAATGGCACGCACGCGCAACGACTGACGCACGGTGAGTCCCGCCGCCAACCCTTCGACGTGATAGCGCTCGAAGCCGGTAAGTCCCAGTTTTTCGCGCGACTCGCCGCCGGTGAATTCCAGCGGTAAAACCCCCATGCCGATCAGGTTGCTGCGGTGAATGCGTTCGAAGCTCTCGGCAATGACGGCGCGCACGCCGAGCAAGCGCGTGCCCTTGGCGGCCCAGTCGCGGGAAGAGCCTGAGCCGTACTCTTTGCCGCCGATGACGACGAGCGGCACGTTCTCTTCCTTGAACTTCATCGCCGCGTCGTAGATGGACATCTTCTCGCGGCCGGGCAGGTGCACGGTCCAGCCGCCTTCGGTGCCGGGTACCATCAGGTTGCGCAGGCGGATGTTGGCGAAGGTGCCGCGCATCATCACCTCGTGGTTGCCGCGGCGGGCGCCGTAGGAGTTGAAATCCGACGGCTTTACACTCCGCGCGATCAAAAATTTACCCGCGGGGCCGTCGGCCTGGATTGTGCCGGCGGGCGAGATGTGGTCGGTGGTGACGCTGTCGCCGAGCACGGCGAGCGCGCAGGCGTTCCCGATGTCGGCGATGGGTGCCGGATCGAGGGTCATTCCTTCAAAATAGGGCGGATTCTGAATGTAAGTGGACTGCGCATCCCAGGCGTACAACTCGCCTTCGGGCGTGGGCATCTGGTGCCAACGCGCGTCGCCGGTGAAGACGTCGGCGTACTGTCTGCGGAACATTTCACTTGTCACGGATGCGCGCATCACTATCTCCACCTCGGCGGGCGTGGGCCAGATGTCTTTCAGGAAGACCTCTTTGCCGAAGCGGTCCTGGCCGAGTGGCTCGCGCGTGAGGTCCAGGTCCATGCGGCCAGCGAGCGCGTAGGCCACGACCAGCGGCGGCGAGGCCAGGTAGTTCGCGCGCACCAGCGGATTGATGCGCCCCTCGAAATTGCGGTTCCCGCTGAGCACCGCAGCGGCAACCAGGTCATTTTCTTTGACCGCAGCGCCGATGGCGTCGGGCAGCGGACCGCTGTTGCCGATGCACGTGGTGCAGCCGTAGGCCACCAGGTGAAACCGCAACTCCTCGAGATATTTCATCAGGCCCGAGGCGTTCAGGTAGTCGGTGACGACCTTGGAGCCGGGGGCGAGGCTCGTCTTCACCCAGGGCTTCGAGTGCAAACCGCGCTCGACGGCTTTCTTGGCCAGCAGGCCGGCACCGATGAGCAGTGACGGATTTGAGGTGTTCGTGCAACTGGTGATGGCCGCAATCACCACCGCGCCATGGCCGAGTTCGAACCGGTCGCCATTGCTCTGGACTGCGACCCTTTTGGCGGGTTGGTCCGCAAAGGATTTCTGGAACGACGCTTTCACCTGGGTGAGCGGAACGCGGTCGTGCGGACGCTTGGGTCCTGCCATCGTCGGCTCGACCTTGCCGAGATCGAGCTCGAGGGTGTCGGTGAACACCGGCTCGGGAGTTTTCTCGGTGTGGAACAGGCCCTGCGCCTTGCAGTAGGCCTCGACCAGCCGCACCTGCTCTTCGTCGCGGCCGGTGAAGCGGAGATACGTGAGCGATTCCGCGTCGACAGGGAAGAAGCCGATGGTGGCGCCATATTCGGGGGCCATGTTGGAGATGGTCGCGCGGTCGGGCAGTGTCAGGGTGGAGACGCCGGGGCCGTAGAACTCGACGAACTTTCCGACCACCCCTTTCTTCCGAAGCATTTCCGTGACGGTGAGCACCAGGTCGGTGGCGGTCGAGCCGGGCGCCAGCTTGCCGTGGAGCTTAAAGCCCACGACTTCCGGAATCAGCATCGAGTAGGGCTGGCCGAGCATCGCGGCCTCCGCCTCGATGCCGCCGACGCCCCAGCCCACCACCCCGAGGCCGTTAATCATCGTGGTGTGCGAATCGGTGCCGAAAACCGTGTCAGGATAGGCGAAGGTGGTGCCGTCTTCTTGTCCGGAGAACACGACGCGCGCGAGATATTCCAGATTGACTTGGTGGCAGATCCCCGTCCCGGGCGGCACGACGCGGAAATTGCGCAGCGATTTCTGTCCCCAGCGAAGAAAGGCGTAGCGTTCGATGTTGCGCTGGTACTCGAGTGCGGTGTTCAGGTCGAGCGCGTTCGGCATAGCGAACTTGTCCACCTGCACCGAGTGGTCGATCACCAGCTCGGCGGGCAGCAGGGGATTGATGCGGGCCGGATCGCCGCCCAAGCGCTTCATGGCGTCGCGCAGCGCCGCGAAATCCACTACTGCAGGCACGCCGGTGAAGTCCTGCATCAGCACACGCGCCGGCATGAAGGCGATTTCCTTGCGCGGCGGCTTGGCTGGATCGCACTTCGCCAGCGCTTCAATGTCCTCGGATTTTACGAAGCGGCCGTCTTCGTGCCGCAACAAGTTTTCGAGCAAAACTCTGAGCGAAAAGGGAAGCCGCGAAATGCTGCCGAAGCCCTTCTGTTCTAGCGCCGGAAGCCGGAAAATCTGAAAACTCCGATTGCCGACGGCGAGCGTGGAGCGAACGCCGAAGCTGTTGGGGTTCTGCGGAGTGGTGACCATCGGATGAGTCCTTTCTGAGGAGTCGAACGCACCATCATAACGCATTCGCGAGTTTTGCGGCGACAGTCAGAAGGTGGCAATCCAAGATATGGCTTGACAACGACCTTGGTGATGGCTACCTTTACTCAGGAGTTGAAGTCCATGAAGCGTCAATTAACCCCTTTCTTAGCTGTACTTGCTGTCCTCTTGACTATCGCCATTGTGACGGTAGGGGACCAAGCGCCACAGGAACAGACAGCCGATGTCAAAGCCAGGATGAAGGAACACGGTAAGCTTTTCAACTCGCCCACACCAGGAAAAAAGCTTACAGGGCACAAACCTGGAGAGAGCGTCGCCGTATACGAAAGCGGTGAGATTCCTGTATGGACCACGCAAAAGACACGCGCTGAGCAATTAAAAGACTTGGCATGCGGCTCGGATGCCGTGCTTATCGTTAAGCTGACCGATCAAACTGCTGCGCTAACTGAAGACGAGTCCTTCGTCTTCACTGATTACACTGCGAGCGTGGAAGAAATTCTCAGAAATAATCCTACCCAAACTCTCCAGGTCAGCAGCCAAGTGATTGTCACCCGGCCCGGCGGCTCCTTGGTGCTGGATGGCGTGAAGATCTCGGCTCGTATGGAACAGTTTAGGGAATTCGTTGTGCCGCGCCGCTACTTGCTGTACTTGAGATTTGTTCCCTCGACGAATAGTTATGTCGCTTCCGGAAGCAAGAGTTTTGAGTTGAGGGAAATGAAGTATTTTCCACTCGCAGAGGGGAAACGGTGGAAGGAAGACGGATTTCAAGTCTCAAGTTTTCTAGGTGACGCCAGGAAATCTGCGGTCGGGCCCTGTCAGTGAGCGAGGGACGGCCTAGGCGTTACATCTGGCCTCGATTTCATGGCTGGCAGGTGAGTCACTGGGTGGCGGGCAGCGTCATTTGTCTTTTGCTCATCATTCTCTCCGGTTTGTTCCACAAGACTAACTCACAGGGGATGTGTCAGAACCCGCCGCAACATCCTACGATCGACGGCTGGGCTCAGGGTTCTACGGTACGATATAACTTCCCGGCTAGCTTGTCTGGCGGACAGCAAACCGCAGTTTCCAATGCTTTTAGGGATTGGAACAGTGCGAACCAAGACCAGAATGGGTCGAACGTTTCGTTTCAACCCGGTGGCACCCAGTTGCAGATCACAACCTGCAACACTTCGGGCTGTGCAAACCTGCGCGATGGCACCCCAGCGGTTGCGAGGTTTGAAGCCAACGACTACTACGCTGACGGCGAGCTAGTCAGCGCAACGATCGTAATTGATGTTACGGTGGTGGACACCGACGCAAAGTTTGAGCAAGTTCTGCGGCACGAGGTTGGTCATACCATGGGCCTCGGGGACATACCCAGCGACCCGAATCGGTCGGACTGCGGATGGTCTGCGGGCGCATCCCTTATGAGTGGGGTCTGCAATGGTGTCTTTACTATGGCAACGTCAATCACCACATGCGACAACGTCGTAGTTAGCCAAGGGGATTTGTACCGGTGCGGCCCCGCACCAACCGGTTGCCTCTACTACGACACCGAAATCTGTGAATGCCTGGAGTGGTCACCACCAAGCGGTGGCTGTATCACAGACTTGGATTGCACTTGTAATGGGTCATGCAATTGGAAGACCGGAGAATGTACCTACACGATCGAATGCAGCCCCATAATTATTGCAGTCGGCCCTGGCTCAGACTACCGCCTGACGTCTGCGACGGACGGGGTTCGCTTTGACCTCGACGGGGATGGAGTCCGAGAACGGATCGCTTGGACTCGGGCTGGTGATCCGGTTGCATTTCTTGTCTTTGACCGCAATCAAAACGGTCTGGTCGATGACGGTACGGAGCTTTTCGGCAACCACAGCGTCCTACCCTCGGGCGAGCCCGTGACAAACGGCTTTGAAGCACTGAGGTTTTACGACCGTTCCGAAAATGGGGGGAATGGCGACGGCGTCATCGATTATCGGGATTCCATTTGGAACTCGCTTCAGTTGTGGGTGGACTGGAATCATAGCGGAACATCCGAGCCGGATGAGCTGTATTCTCTCTCAGACTTTGACCTCTCCAGCATCTCTCTTGAGTTCGAGACGATCAGTCGCGCCGACGGCTACGGCAACGTGTTCCGACTGAAAGCGCCTTGCCAGATGGGTGCTAGGACACGTTTTGGGTTCGACGTCTTCTTCTCCGCAAAGCCTCAACGGCGTCCGAAGTAATTGCAGCAGCGGCGCGATAACTAGCTCTTTTTTTCGGGTGGGACGTACTGCTCGGGCAGCTTGGCGCCTTCGCCGAAGAAAAACTGCTCCATCTGCTGCTCCATGACCTTGTGGGAGTTGGGATCGAGCGGGTTCAGGCGGAACTCGTTCATCAGCATCTTCGAGTACTCCACCCACATCTTCCAGGCTTCCGCGGAAACGTTTTCGTAAACGCGCTTGCCGATCTCGCCGCTCCAGGGGATGAAGTCCAGCCCCGGCAATTCGCGGCCGAGCTTGACGCATTTCACCATACGCGGTGCGGGTTTCTGCGGGGTGCTCGTCTCCTGGGCCATAGGCTCCTCCATGGAATTCAACCGTTTTGAAGATACTGCAATTCCGATGGAATTCATAGAACCGCGTTTGGCCGGTCTGAAGACCGGCCCCTACAGAAGAGAGAAAAAAGAGTTCGGCGGCGCTGCGCGATGCGTGTATCCTGCGCGTGAAACAGGAAGCCCGCATGAGCATCGCGCAGCAGACAATTCGCCCGGGCCGGCTGGAGGCTGCTTATCGCGAGGAGTTGCACCACCTGCACGAGGGCGGCGTCGTGGAAAAAATATGGGCCAAGCAGCCGGGGGTGTGGAAGTCCGAACCCGAGCACGCCAAAGTCATTCGCAATCGCCTGGGGTGGCTCGAAGTGGTGACGCCGATGCGCACCGATGTGGAGCGTTTGCGCAGCTTCGCGCGCGACGCCCGCAAGGAAGGTTTCGGCGACGTCGTCCTGCTCGGCATGGGTGGTTCCAGCCTGGCGCCGGAAGTCTTCTCCCTGATTTTTCCACGTCCGGACGGTCCTCGGTTCCATGTACTCGACAGCACCGATCCCGGTTCGATACTCGCGGTGCGGAATGCGCTGGACCTGCGCCGCACGCTGTTTGTGGTGGCCAGCAAATCCGGCAAAACGATCGAAACGCTTTCGCAGTTCCACTATTTCCGGCATCGCCTTCAGGCCCAGGGGGTCTCACCGCCGGGCGCGAACTTCGTCGCCATCACCGATGCGGGTTCGTACCTCGACCAACTGGCTAGCGAATACTCGTTCAGACAGACGTATCGGAATCCGGCCGACATTGGCGGGCGCTATTCCGCTCTGTCCTATTTCGGGCTGCTGCCCGCGGCGCTGTGTGGCGTACCCGTTGCGGCTGTGCTCGCCTCTGCGCTGGAAGTGAGCGAAGCCTGCAAAACCTTCTCGGCGGAGAGCAACCCGGCGCTGGCGCTCGGGGCACTGGTGGGCACGGCCGCGCGCAGCGGCGCCGATAAACTGTTTCTCCTGGCCACGCCGACGCTCGTGCCTCTTGGCAATTGGGTCGAGCAGCTTGTCGCCGAAAGTACCGGCAAGGAGAGAAAAGGCGTGATCCCTGTCGCCGGAGAAGTGCCGGGGCCACTTGAAGCCTTCGGCGAAGATGGTGTGTTCGCGGTCCTGACGCTGGTCGGGGAAGAGCGCGGCCCACTTGATGAATTTGCGGCGGCGGCCGGGCGGAGGGGAATGCCGGTCGTTGAGATCGTACTTTCTGAGCGCGAGCAGCTCGGCGGGGAATTTTTCAAGTGGGAATTCGCCACCGCCGTGGCTGGCGCTGTGTTGCAGGTCAACCCCTTCGACGAGCCAAACGTGCAGGAGGCCAAGGACCTGACCGCGCGCGTGCTCGAGGGTTTCCAGAGCAGCGGCAAGATGCCGACCGGGAGCCCACTCGATGCGCACGACGGCGTGGAATTGTTTGCGTCGGAATCGCTCGCCGGGCGTTTGGCCGCGCCACGCGCTGCCGATTCGCTGCGGGCTTTCTTGAATCGCCGCAAGCGAGGCGATTACCTGGCCCTGCTTGCTTACCTCGACCGCAACGCGGCGAACGAAGCGGCCTTGCAGCAGTTGCGCGTTTTCCTCCGCGATCGTCTGAAAATGCCCGTGCTCCTCGGCTTCGGCCCGCGCTACTTGCATTCCATCGGTCAGCTCTACAAAGGTGGGCCTGCGAGCGGGATGTTCATCGAGCTTACTGCAAAGAATGCGCAAGATGTGGCTGTGCCCGGCGCGTCTTACACGTTCGGCCAACTCGAATTGGCGCAGGCGCTTGGAGATTTGCAGGCTCTCGAAAAGCACGGGAAGCCCGCCATCCGGCTGCACTTTACCCGCGGAACTGATGCAGGGCTGGCCGCACTGGAAGGCCTATTCGCAGACGCGCTGCCATCCACTGTCCACTGACCACTATCCACTTCTTTTTGTTGCGGGATATTCGACCAATTCCACCAAAACCTTCTTACCCTCCGGCGTGGACAGGAGAAAGAAATTGACGCGGGTGGTGTCGGCGCCGGGGCGCGTAGCCGCATAAATCGGTTTGGCGGCGAAGCGTTCGCCGATGAGCGCGGTAGCGCGATCGACATTTGTAGTGGGGAACTCGACCTGCTGGATGCCTTCGCCGAATTTCTCGAGGAATCCGGCGATGGCGCCGCCCCCGAGCGGATCGCGCGTGGTGAGGATGTCGAGCCGCACGCCTCTCCCAAAGTGCACCTCAAATTCCTGGGCGTCCTGATCGGGCGGCACGTTCGCCAGCCGCGGGTCGCCCATCTGCGCGCGGATCTCCTGAAAGCGTTCCGGTGTGACGGCGATGCCGACGGTGGCGTGTTCGCTGAGCAGGGCGCGCAATTCAGGATCATGCCACCAGGCATCGGTGGCCGCTTCTCCCGTTGCCCGGCCGATTTCGTAGAGCGCGGCGGCAGCAGCCTCTCGCACGCCGGCGATTTCGCTTGCCAGGTCCACGATGAGTGCCTGGATGTCGATGGGGTTGGCCGGAGCGGGTGCCGGAGCCTTCGCGGTCACGTGCTTGCCGCGCATGGACGCGACGAGCGAGGCCACCACCGCGAGGACCAGCATCCCGACGACGATTCCCAGCGACGCCAGGATGGGAATTTCATACCAGAACTCGACAAGCATTTTGACCCCGATGAAAATCAGCACCGCCGAAAGTCCCTCGCTGAGGTAACGGAAGTAAGGCATCACCCCGGCCAGCAGGAAATAGAGCGCGCGCAGGCCGAGGATCGCAAACACGTTCGAGGAGTAGATGACGAACGGGTCGCGGGTGACCCCGAAAATGGCGGGGATGGAATCGAGCGCGAAAGCCAGGTCGGTGGTCTCAATGACCAGCAGAACGAGAAGCAGGGGCGTGGCCAACCAGGCGCCGCCTCGGCGAACGAAAAAGGACTGCCCTTCGTAGTCATGCGTCAGCGGCAGAATTTTCCGGGCCCACCGCAGGACGAGGTTGTGTTCGGGGTGCACTTCTTCCGGCCGGTGCACCAGCATCTTGCCGCCGGTCCAGATCAGAAACGCGCCGAACAGGTAGAGCAGCCAGTGGTATTTGGCGACCAGCGCCGCGCCGGCGCCGATCATGGCGCCGCGCATGACGAGCGCACCGAGGATGCCCCAGTACAGCACGCGGTACTGGTAACGCGGGGCGACGCCGAAATAGTTGAACAGCACCAAGAAGACGAAGATGTTGTCTATGCTCAGTGCTCGCTCGATCACGTAGCCGAAGAAAAATTCGATCGAGCGTGCGTGGCGCACGGCCGCGGCCGCTTCGGGCGGGTACCACAGCAGCATCCCCGCGTTGAAGGCCAGCGCCACCACCACCCAGATGAAGCTCCACCAGGCCGCTTCCTTCAGCGAGATGGTGTGCGCGCGGCGGTGGAAGACACCCAGGTCGAGCGCCAGCAACAGCAGGATGAAAAGATTGAAGACAACCCAGAGTGCGATATTGCCCATCGGGTATGCGTTCCTTCAGAGTTGGGCCGCGCTGTGCGCACAGCGATAACGGGCAGAGGCGGCCCGAAAAGGCCTACCGCGCGGACTTGGCGGGCACGGCGTTGCCATTCCACAGGTCGATGCGCGAGGTCTCGTCGGCGCGAACCATGACCGGCGCGTCCCAGCGCACCCGCGAGTCGCCCGCGATGGCCTCCACCTCAAGCGTGCTCAGCCAGTACTCGCCCGGTGGGACATTGGTGAAACCGCCGCGACCATTCAGGTCCGTTTGCGTTTTCGTTACCTGATAGCGGGTTTCCGCCAGATTCAGCGCATGCAGCCGCACCCGCTGACGCCGCTCGGCTTCCTGCCGCAGCCATTTCCGGCCGGGGTCGATATCCGCGAGTTCGAGCTCGATGCCATTGAGCGATTGCGGATTGGCGTCCAGGAAGCGCCGCACCTGCTCGCGGTACTCCTTGAACTGGCGCTCGTAGCGCTGCGGGTTGCTCTTCTTTTCGCTCTCCTTGTATTTAGGTGCCGGGAAGCCGGATGTTTCGTCGCCCGCGTTGCGTGTGAAATAGGCGTCGAAGAACTCCTGAACCGTGAAAACGTCTTCCGGCGCGAGCTTGCGAGTGAGCTCGGCGCTCTGGAGTTGCACGACGCGCGTGCGCTTCATCCACGCCTTCAGTTCCTTGGAGACATCCAGGCCGTCGATGAATCGGTCCAGATCGGGTTTCGGCTCCGCCTCATCAGCTTCTTTTTGGATGTCGGCGAAACTCTTGCGCAAAAGGTAGAAGGGGATTTTCCTGGCCGGTTCAGCGTTGCCGACGGTGGGGGCCACGCGTGCCGTGAACTCGATGGCGCCGGTCTGCGCCGCGGCGCCGCTCGCGAACCCCAGCAATCCCAACAGAAGAATTAGCGCGCTCGCGCATCTCATGCGTTCATCCTAACAGATTGCGAACGTCCCGCGCAGAAGAGTGCTCCATTTGTCGCAAACAGTTCATGGGGTGAACCGGGAGCGCGGCAGACACGCCTACCGTACGAAACAGCGAGGGACCAGACTGGGGTTGGATGACTCAGAGGAGCCGGAAAGTAACTTCCACAGTGACCCAGACAGGAACCGGTTTGCCGTTGGGCCCCAGCGCCGGCTTGAATTGCCAGATCTGCACGGCCTCCAGGGCTTTTTCGTCCAGCCCGAGGCCGAGGCCCTTCACGACGCTGATGTTGGCCGCCCGGCCTTCGGCGGTAACAATCAAGCGCAGGGTCACGGTGCCTTGGTGTTTAGCCTTGCGTGCTTCCTCGGAGAACTTCGGGTCGGGGCAATAGAGGCAGGTGGGTTCTCCAACTCCGCCGGTGCCCGCGCGGAACGCCCCGCCGCCGATGCCGCCGCCCCAGCCGGGTCCTACGCCGGGGCCACTGCCGCTGCCGACGCCGCCACCGCTGCCAGTACCAAAGCCTCCGCCGCTACCCGGCCCTTGAGAATCGGTGATGAGCTTGGCGAGCGGGTCGCCATAGTTAGCGATGTCGGGGTTGGGCACGCGAATTTCTGGCGGAACCACAACAGTGGGCTCCACAGGCAGCTTGGGGTCGGTATTGCGCACCAGCGAAGGTGGAGTCAGCTGCTGCATCGAGAATCTTGGCAGGCGGCCCTTGGTGGCCGGGACCGGGTTGCGCTCGCCGCCGCCGCCACCGCCACCCGCCTTCTTGTCACCCGGCGGGAGTTGCCCCAGGTAGGGCGAAATATCAATGGCGATGACTTCGGACTTGGCCTTGACTGCGGGCATGGCCACCTGCTGCAACACCGGCAGAACAATCAGAGAGGCCAGCAGCACGTGGGTGACGATCGAAAGCGCCTGGGCGCGAGTGAAGTTTTCATCGCGACTCCAAATGTCCCGCACTTTGACCGGCTGGCTGGTCACTTTCAGCGGCGGCAGCTTCGGCGGGAACAGCAGGTCGCGCAGGTTTTCGCGGAAGGTCTGCCACCCGGTCTTCCACTGTACTTCCATCCGCGAATTGCTGGCGCGCTGATACTGCGGCGGAAGCGGACGGAAGAATTCTTTCAGGTTCTCGGTGAAGCTCGACCCATAGCCGGTGACCGCAAACGAGCCCGGAGCAAGGTCGCGCACCTTCACGGGGCGCTCGACCAGAAAATCCTTCAAGTTGGAGAAGAAACCCTGGGAGAGGGGCTGCTGTGGGTCCAAAAAGCGCGGCAATCTCGGAGAGGCGGCGGAGGCCGCTTGGCCTTGTGTCAGTTTCCCGGGGTGTTCCGGCATACCCTTACCCTCAGCCGTCCGCAGGTTCCTGCTTCATTCGTTTAGATTCATCCCCTCGAAAAAGGATGTATGCCATATCCCAGCGCCGTACTGACACCGATTCCGATTCATTGTACCATTTAGACGTAGTGACTCAAATTCCTGTTTCCATCCAGGGACGGGATGTCCCCACGACGGATCGGAGCCGATGACCGCCCCGCTGGACCTGAAAAGCACTCTCAATCTGCCGCGCACCGAGTTCCCGATGAAGGCCAACCTGCCGCAGACCGAGCCGCGGCTGCTGGCCGCCTGGGAAGAGCAGGGGATCTACCACCGCATCATGGAAGCCCGCGCGGGAGCGCCGGACTACGTGTTGCACGATGGACCGCCCTATCCCACCGGCGAAATCACCCTGGGCACAGGTCTCAACAAAGTGCTCAAAGACCTGGTGGTGAAGTCGAAAACCATGGCCGGCTTCCGCTCCCCCTACGTGCCTGGTTGGGATTGCCACGGACTGCCCATCGAAACGAAGGTGGAAAAGGAATTGGGCGGGAAGGGCAAAGTGCCGCCGGCGGACTTTCGTCGGCTGTGCCGCGACTTCGCAGCGCGCTACATCGATAACCACCGGCGCGAATTCAAGCGGCTGGGCATCTTCGGCCTGTGGGAAAAACCTTACCTGACGATGGACTTTGCGTGTGAGGCGGCCATCGCTGAAGCGTTCGTGACGTTCTACGAAAAGGGTTACGTCTACCGCGGGCTGAAGCCGGTGTACTGGTGCATCTTCGACGGCACGGCCCTCGCCGAAGCCGAAGTCGAGTACGAGGACCACACCAGCCCTTCCATCTGGGTGAAGTTTGCGGTGGCGGGCGACGGCAACGGCAAGCTGGGCTGCGGCGTGGACGCGATGATTTGGACTACGACGCCCTGGACCATCCCGCACAACCGCGCGCTGGCGTTTCATCCCGACTTCGACTACGTGGTGGCGTACACGAATGCTGGTTCCTTCCTGCTTGCCGCGGACCGCGTCGCTGCCGTCGCCGCCGAGCTCGGCTTTACGGTGAATTCCACGCGCGGGCCGTGGAAGGGCCGCGAGTTCGAGGGGATGCAATTCCAACATCCGTTCGTGGACCTGCGCGTGCCCGGCGTGCTGGGCGATTACGTCACGCTCGACCAGGGCACGGGCATCGTGCATACCGCGCCGGGCCACGGCGCCGAAGATTTCTTCACCGGCCAGCGCTATAAGCTGGAAACGTACGCGCCGCTCGACGATGAAGGCCGCTACACCGAGGGCTTGCCCGAATACAAGGGCAAAACGGTCTTCGAAGCCAACCCACTCGTCGTTCAATTGCTGCGTACGCGCGGCGCGCTGGTCGGTGAGAGCAAACTGACGCACAGCTACCCGCACTGTTGGCGCTGCCACAACCCGGTCATCTTCCGCGCCACCGAGCAGTGGTTCATTGACCTCGAGCATGACAATTTCCGGCAGCGCGCGCTGGAGGAAATCAAGCGGGTTAAGTGGAAGCCGGAGTGGGGCGAAGAGCGCATCACCTCGATGATCGCCACGCGTCCCGACTGGTGCATCTCCCGCCAGCGCTTCTGGGGCGTGCCGCTGATTGTGTTTTATTGCGAGCAGTGCAACACACAACTTCTGGATTTCCGGGCGCACCGCCACGTCGTGGAGATTTTCCGCCGTGAGGGCGCCGATGCTTGGTTCGCGCGCCCGGCCAACGAACTGATTCCGCCAGGGACCAAGTGCAAGTGCGGAGCGACAAAATTTCGCAAGGAAAAAGACATTCTCGACGTGTGGTTCGAGTCCGGCTCGACGCACTACGCCGTGCTCGGGCTAGGCAGTGAAGCCGGCCGCTGGCCCGCGGATATCTACCTCGAAGGCCCCGACCAGTACCGCGGCTGGTTCCACAGTTCGCTGCTGGTCGCACTCGGCGTGAAGGGAAGAGCGCCCTACGACCAGGTGGTCACACACGGCTGGACGCTCGACGAAAAGGGCACGCCGATGTCGAAGTCGCTCGGCAACGCCATTTATCCCGCGGAAATCTACGAAAAATGGGGTGCGGACCTGATGCGCGCCTGGGTGACCTGGCAGGATTACACGGCCGACGTCAGCTTGGGTCCCGCGTTGATGACGCAGCTCACCGAGGCTTACCGCAAGGTGCGCAATACCTTCCGTTTCGCGCTCGGCAACCTGGCCGGGTTCGACCCCGCGCGCGACGCGCTCGGCGACAGCGATTTGCTGGAGATGGATCGCTGGATGCTCTACCGCGCCGCGCAACTCGTTGCCGATTGCCGCCGCTGGTACGACGAATTCGAGTTCCACCGCGTCTTCCACGCCCTGCACGACTTCTGCATCGTGGACCTGAGCGCGACCTACTTCGACATTCTGAAAGACCGGCTCTACACCTCCGCACCGCGCAGCCGCGCCCGCCGCTCGGCGCAAACAGCCGTGTACCGCATCACCAGCGCCCTGCTGCGGCTGGCTGCGCCCATCTTGGTGTTCACCGCAGAAGAAGTTTGGAAGCACTTTCCGCGCCGCGCGGCAGACCCGGAGAGCGTCCATATGGCACTCTTTCCCACTGTAGAAGAGCTAGGGGTTCCTCTCGAGCCCGCGAAAGTCGCAAACTGGGAAAGGCTTCTTCAGATTCGCGCGAAGGCGCTCAAGGCCCTTGAAGAAAAACGCAACACCAAAGCGATTGCCAGTTCTCTGGAGGCCAAGATTATTTTGGCTGCCCCATCTCCTGCCACAATCCTTCGAGAGTACGAAGGACTTTTGCGCGAGCTGTTTATCGTCTCGAAGGTTGAACTCAATCTCGGCCCAGCGGACCCCTTGAGTCTACATGGAGAACTTGAGACGTTTTCTATCGATGTCAAGGTAGACTCCGCCGATGGCGCCAAGTGCGAGCGCTGCTGGAACTTTTCGACGCACGTCGGTGAGAACGATCGCTATCCGACCGTGTGCGAGCGCTGTCTTGCCGCGCTGCAGGAAATCGAGAATGAGCGCGCGGCGGCCGGCGGCGTGGGAGCTCGATGAAGGCACACGACTACGCGCGCTGGCTGTGGCTTTCCGTCGCGGTGGTGGTGGCCGACCAGGCCACCAAATTCGCCGTCGAACATCTGACCGAGAAGGAATATGTTCGCGTGGTCATCCCCGGTTTCTTCAACGTGGTACACCGCCACAACCCGGGTGTAGCCTTCGGCCTGCTGGCGGGAAACGGGGCTCCTTGGCTGACGCCCCTGCTGATTGGGTTTTCGTGTTTGGCGGTAGCGCTGCTGGTGTGGCTGCTGTTGAGCGGTCATGCGGGCAGTCCACGCGGGGCAGTGGGAGTGGCCCTGGTTGTCGGCGGCGCCGCAGGGAATGTTGTGGACCGGTTGCTCCACGGCAGCGTGATTGATTTTCTCGAGTTCTATTACGGCAACTTCCACTGGCCCGCGTTCAACGTGGCGGATTCCGCTATTGTGATCGGGGCGGGACTCGTCATCCTGGAATTGCTGTTCGACCATCGCCACAAAGTGAGCGTGGAAGGATAACGATGCATCCCATCTTTTTGCGGCTCGGTCCCATCACGCTGCACACCTACGGCGTGCTGCTGGTGACGGCCGTGCTGCTGGGTCTGTGGCTGGCGCGGCGCCGCGCCGCGGCCACCGGCCTTGACCCTGACAGCGTCTGGAACCTCGGCGTGTACATGGTGCTGGCAGGGCTGGTGACCGCGAAGATCTGGTACATCCTGAGCGACTGGAACTACTACATGGCCAACCCGCGCCAGCTTCTCAGTCTCGACATGCTGCGCGCGGGCGGCGTGTTCTTCGGGGGCTTCCTCGGCGCCATGGTCGTGGCCGTGTTTTACGCGTGGCACGCCAAGCTGCACTTCTTGCCGGTGGCCGACGCGTATATGCCGGGGCTCACGCTCGGCCACGCCATCGGACGCCTGGGCTGCTTCAGCGCCGGCTGCTGCTGGGGCCGGGAGACCGACGTGCCCTGGGGCGTCATCTTCACCGATCCCAACGCCCAATTGATCGTGGGCACGCCGCTGGGCGTGCGCCTCCATCCAACGCAGCTTTACGAATCCACCATGGAATTTCTGATTTTCCTGCTGCTGCTGTGGCTCACGCGCCGGCAGAAGTTCACCGGACAAATCTTCGCTGCCTTCGCCGTTCTGTATGGCACGGCGCGCTTCATCATCGAGTTTTACCGCGGTGACCCGGGCCGCACGATGGTCTTCGGCGGCACGGTCTCCGTCATGCAGGTGGTGAGCCTCGGCCTGATCGTCTGGGGCACCTGGCTTTTCCTGCGCGGCGCCCGCGCCGGTGCAGTCGCACCGGTTCGTCGCAAGGCATGACGCCTCCCTCGCTTCAATTTCAAGTGGCCGCCGAGGACGCAGGCCAGCGTCTGGATCGCTATCTTGCGGCGCGCTTGCTGGAACTGAGCCGCACGCGCGTCCAGGAATTGATCGCCGAGGGCCGGGTACGGATCGGCGGCAAGCCGGCCAAAGCATCGCATCGAGTCGCTACTGGCGAAGCGATTGAGGTGGAGCCGCTGCCGCGCCCTGTACTCGCCGCCGCAGCCGAAGAAATTCCGCTCGAAATTCTCTACGAAGATGAAGACGTCGTGGTGGTGAACAAACCTGCGGGAATGGCCGTACACGCCGGTGCGGGAACGCAGCATGGGACGCTGGTCAACGCGCTCCTGCACCGCTACGCGCGCCTTTCCGGCGTGGGAGGGGTGCTGCGGCCGGGGATCGTGCATCGTTTGGACAAACTGACTTCGGGCGCCATCTTGGTGGCGCTCAACGACCGCGCGCACCGCGCGCTGGCCGAGCAGTTCCGCGCGCGTACGATTTCGAAGAAGTACATTGCGCTCGTCCACGGATCTCTGACCAAGGACAGAGGCGAAATCCGGCTGCCCATCGCGCGGGATGTGCGCCGGCGCACGCGGATGACCACACGGCGTCGCGAAGGCCGCGAAGCCTTGACCGGCTGGCGCGTGCTGTGGCGTCTGGACGGATTCACGCTCGTCGAAGCAGATCTGCGTACGGGCCGCACGCACCAGATCCGCGTTCATTTTTCCGCGTTGGGGCACCCCGTGGTCGGCGACACGCTCTATGGCGCGCCGCTGCGCCCGCGGGCAGGAGAGCAGATTCTTGCTCCGCTGGGACGCAACTTTCTCCACGCAGCGCGCATCTGTTTTCAGCAGGCGGGGGAAAACGCGCCGGTGGAAGTGACCGCGCCGCTGCCCGAGGAATTGCGGGACTTCCTGCACCGGCTAGCGAAAATTCTGGGAAAGGATCCGGATGCGATTGACGCGTCTCTGCGCGAGTTTCTATAATTTTTCTGTGCGCCGCTCAGTTTTTTCCGCAATTCTTGTGGGGGGCCTGCTGTTGCCGCTGGCGCCGGGTCGCGCGCAACAAGGCCCGGTGCAGCAGCCGTCGAAACGGGAACCGCCGTCGTTCCGCACGAACGTCAACCTAGTCAACGTCGTCGTCAGCGTGCTAAACCGCCGCGAGAAATTCGTCACCGACCTGGACCGCTCAAACTTCAAGGTGTTCGAAGACAACAAGGAGCAGAAAGTCGACTTCTTCAGCCGCGAGACCGACCTGCCCCTGCGCATCGGCCTGCTGCTCGACACCTCGAACAGCATCCGCGACCGTCTGAAGTTTGAGCAGGAAGCCGCCTTCGATTTTCTCTTTAACGTCATCCGCCGCGGCAAGGACCAGGCCTTCCTGATGATCTTCGACAACGAGCCTGACCTGATCCAGGATTACACCGACGACCTGGACACGCTGAGGGAAACGATTCAACGCCAGCGGGCCGGCGGGGGCACGGCGCTCTATGACGCCATCTATCGGGCCTGCGGGACCGAGTTGTTCCGCGCGCCTCTACCAGCCGGAGAGAACAAGGAATTGCGGCGGCTGCTGGTGGTGATCAGCGACGGCGAAGACACGATGAACTCCGACCATCCCCTGAGCGAAGCCATCGAGATGTGCCAGCGCGCCGAGGCCGCCATCTACACCATCAGCACCAGCACCGATTGGATGTCCATCACCGGTTCCACGCCGAAGAAGTATCACAAGGAGAAAGGCGACAAAGTGCTGGAATCGATCGCTGATGAGACCGGCGGCCGCGCATTCTTCCCCTATCGCGTGGACGACCTGGGGCGCTCCTTTGAGGACATCGGGGACGAACTGCGCAGCCAGTATTCGCTGGCCTACGTCCCCATCAACCGCAACCTCGACGGAAAATTCCGCGAGGTCCGCATTCAGGTGGACCGCAAAGGCCTGAGCGTCCGCAGCCGCAAAGGCTATTTCGCACCGCGCGCTTCAGCATCTGCCGCCAAGCCCGAAGACTGATGTCCGGATTTCTACCGCCAAGCCGGAGCCTAGGGGCCTTGATGCCCCGAATCCTTTCGCCCCGGCCGGGAGGCTCCTGCCTCCCGGATCGAACGCCTGCCCGGAACATCAAGGATTCTGCGGCCAGAAATATCCGGGCGGCGCAGAGACTCGAAGGTCCTTTCTGAGCGATTTGACTCTGACGTTGTGGAACTTGTCGTCGCGCGCAGGGTTGGAGGGCTGGAATTCCACCAAATAATGGCCCTGCAGCTCTTGGGTGATCTCGGCCAGAGCATCCCGGATCTCATATTCCGACGTACCGCGATAGGCGCGGCCCCCGGTCTCCGAACCCAGCCGGTTCGCTACGTCATTCAATTGCAAGCCCTTGTCCATGAAGAGCGGACGTTCGGTGACCAGCACATACAATCTGGTTCTCGCCCGTCGAGTGACCTCAATTGCCCTCCGCAGATCTATTCGACTCGCGGTATCGCGGCAGTCGCTGACGACGATGAGCACATGCGCGACGGATTCGTCAGCTGCTAGTTCCGTGCTCACGAATTCGAGCGTGTCGTAGAAGGACGTCGCCCCGCCGAATAGTGCCGTTGCTTGCTCTACGGCCGGGAGAATGGTCGGGAGATCTCTCGTGGGTCGGGCCAGGATCCTAGGCGCATCACTGAACCCCATTACGAAAACCTCTGCGTGAGCGCGCAGGATTTCTTCCAGGAAGCCACGGATCGATTCCTTGGTGACTTCGGGAGCCTGCGTTCTCAGGCTCTTACTGGTGTCGAACAGGAGGCCAACGACCAGCGCTGGGGAATGGATCGCCACAATCTCCTGAGGTTTCTGTTTTTCAATGATCTGGAGATCCTGCGGCGAAAGGTCAGAGACAGCACGTCCTTTGTTGTCGCGCGCGCTGACGAAGATTTTGACGGTTTCGCCCGGCGTTGTGGCAGCAGGCGCTTGCCGAGGACTCTGAGCGGGTACTGCACTTGGCCGAAGCAGCGAAGCGCTAAAAACGATTGCGACGCTGACTCCGAGGAGGGTGATGAGAAGCGGAACGCGTCGCATACCTGACATCCTACAACAATCGCGCCGGTTTCACTGTTCACTGACCACTGTTCGCTGACCACTAGTTCTTCGGCGCGTAATAACCTTTGCGCGCGAGGATGCGCATGTCTTTGCGCGTGCTCTCCACCTTGATTTTGCGGAAGGAGCCGTCGCGGGCATTGTTTCCCGGGTAGTAGCCGAGGGTGTACTGGCTGCGCAGCTCTTCGGTGATCTGGTCGAAGGCTTCTTCGAGTTTCTTCTCGCTGCGAACTTCAATCACGCGTCCGCCGGTTTCTTCGGAGATCTTTTTGGCTACGCCACCGCCGTTGCCGCCCCACCCCCGGAAGTTGGGATCGGAAATCAGGATGATGTGGACGACCGTATTGCTTTGCTGCGCGGCTTCGATGGCCTGTTCGAGGCGCACCATGCTGCCCTGGTCTTCCGCATCGGTCAGGATGACCAGCGCCTTGCGCCCCACTTCACCGGCCAGTTTGTCGTGGCAGGCCAGGTAGACGGCGTCGTAAAAACGCGTGCCGCGGGGGGTGGTGGGGATCGGGCCTTGGACAATCCCCGAGGGACTCGCGGCGTTCACTCGCGTGCGGCGCACGGCGCGCTCCAGCCGGTCCACATCCGAGGTGAAATCGCTGAGCATGTCGACTTCAGAATCGAAGCTGACGACGAAGGTGAGATCTCCCTTGCGCATCACGCGCGCGAGGAACCGCGACGCGGCGTCCTGTTCGACACCGATCATCGCCTCCTCGCTTGGGCTGGTGTCCACCAGCAGGCCCAAAGTGAGCGGCAGGTTTACCTCGCGCGAGAAGAATTCAATTTTCTGTTCCTTGCCGTCTTCGAAGATGCGGAACTCGTCTTTAGTGAGGTCAGGGACGACGCGGCGGTTCTTGTCGCGCACGGTGGCGAACAGGTTGACCAGGTTGACGCCCCGGCGGATGGTCGTTTGCGACTCTTGCGACGGCGGCAGTTGTTGTTGCTGTTGACCCGCGCAGACCGGGACGACCAGCGATGCGCTCAAAAGCAACGCGAGTGCCATGGCCGGAATCTCTCTTAGTGCGCGCATTGTATAATCCTCACAGGAGTTGGCCCGCTCCGATAGGATGCACGGCAGGGGCGCGCAGATGTTCGGGGCGCCGCGCGAGCGGAAAGGGGGGCCGGAATGCCTGGCACGCAAAAGCTTTTGGTGATGGCGCTGTCGGCGTCGATGGCATTGCTGTGGCCGCAGGCCGCGCAACAGCCGCAGAAGGCGGGGCCGGAAGAAGACCCGCGTGTGCGCATCCGCACCCGCGTCGAATTGGTAGTTGTCCCGGTCACCGTGAAGGACTCGCAGGGCAACCTGGTCCACGACGTCCGCCAGAACGAATTCCGCGTCTTTGAAGACAACGTGGAACAGGAACTCCAGCTTTTTTCCACCGACACGTTTCCTCTTTCCGTCGTGGTGCTGATCGACAACTCGCTGCCGCAGCGGGTCTCGCAGGAAGTCGAGCAGAGCGCCCGGGCCATCGCCGCCGGTTTCGGTGAATTCGACGAGGTGTCGCTGGCCCTGTTCGAAGCCTATTACGAGCCCGTGCTCGACTTTACTGCCGACAACAACAAGTTCTACGACACGCTGAAGCGGCTGAAGCTCGGCGGCTATTTCCCGGGACAGGGCTCGCCGGCGATGACTGCGCCGGCGCCGCGCGTGAATGCCGGGCCGCCGCTCGACCCACGCGTGCCAACCCAGATTCCGCGCACCAACCGCCGCGCCAAGAATCTTTATGATGCGCTCTATGCCGCCGCCGATCAGCTCCGCACGCGCGCGCGGGAGCGGCGCAAGATCATTTTGCTCATTTCCGACGGCGTCGGGGCGCGGGGTGAAACCTTTGATTACGAGGCCGCGCTGAAGCAACTGCTCTCATCCGACGTGTCCGTCTACGCCATCGGCGTCGGCGACGCGCGCCTGAACTTGTTTGGCAACGTGCTCGCCAAGTTTGCGCGGGCGACGGGCGGCGACATCCTCTACGCCGGCTCGCGTCCAGAGCTCGAATCGCTCTACCCGCTCGTCACCGAGCAGGCGCGCACTCAGTATACGCTGGCCTACGTGCCGAAGGGGGACAACCGCGCGGTCTCTTATCACTCGATCGAAGTGCGCGTGCGTCGGCCGAACCTCACCTTACTCACGCGCGAAGGCTACTACGTCATCAACGTCCCCTGAAGCTGCGCGCGCACTCGCCGGTCGCGTCATATTTTTTCTTGACATCGCTGGACGGGACTCGTAGAAAGGATTCAGCCGAGCGCGGCGGCCGTGCTTGTGGCTGCAACGCACGGTTCCAAGGGAAGAAAAAGTCTAAGGAGTGTATGCGCGATGGCCAAAAAAGTGGCCAAGAAGGCAGCAAAAAAGAAAAAGAAGTGCTAGGTTCCTGACAGGAACCTATGAGCGGGGCGCAGCGATTGCGCCCCGCTTATTTTTTTGGATTTTCTTGAGGTCTACGACTTCGGCCGCAACGGCCGGATGGTGATGGGATGCTCGTGCTCGGGGCACACGGGCACGAAGTCGCAGCTCTTGCAGGCAAATCCCGGCTTGGCCGGAAAGTTCCCCGCGCGGATATCGTCGGCCACTTCCTGTACTTCCTCGCGTGCGCGCTTAAGCTGCTTTTCGTCGTGCGCGGCGCTTACCGACGTGTTGGTCGTCAAGTTGTAAAAGGTGAGCCGCGCTGGCTCGCGCTCGAGCACCTCGCGGCTGGCCAGCGCATAGAGCCGGAGTTGCAGGCTCTTCTTGGCATCCTTCTCTTCTTTGGGCCTGCCGGTCTTGTAGTCAACGATTTCCACGTCGCCGTCATCGAGCTGGTTCACCTGATCCATGCGTCCGATGACGACGACATCGGCAGGCAGCGGCAGCTCGAAGGATTTCTCCTGGTGGAGCATTTGGGGCGGCTGCTGTGAATAGCTCGCGTGGAACGCGCGAAGCTGCTCGAGGCCTTCTTTGCGGTATTCCTCTTCCTGGTAGTCGTCGAGGAAGCCGGCGCCGTGCCATTCGCGATTGTATACGGCCGCGACTTCTTCAAAGGGCACGTTGCCGTTTTCCTTCACGGCCTTCACCAGGTATTTGATCGTCGTGTGCATCACGCTGCCGAAGGTCATCGCCGCCTGCGGCCCGCCGCGCAGCTTCCACTGGTGGCTGAGCAGGAATTTCAGCGGGCAATACGTGTAGGAATCGATGGCCGTGGCGCTCAGCGTGAGCGGCTCGAAGACCGGCGGGCGATAGGTGCGCGCCCACGCGCCAATCCTCGAATAGGCGCGCGAGGCCGAATCCGCCGGGCCGAACAATTCCTGCGAAACGGCCGATCCTGCGTTCGCCTCCGCCGGCAGTTCCACCTTCGGCGTCGCGCGTTTCAGATCGAGCCGCGCGATCTGCGGGGCCAGCTGGATGTCGTCAAGGAAGATGGAGGGTTTCGAGCGCTTGTTGAGAACCGTAGTGAGTGTGAGCCGTTTTCGCGCGCGCGTCATGGCCACATAGAACAGCCGCCGCTCTTCCTGCACCTGGAAATCACCCTTGGGCATTTCTTCCTTCAGCAGGTCGGCGGGGAACTCGAGCACGGGGTCGCGGGGCCGCACGGGAAAGGAACCCTGTACGAGACGCATCACGGAGACGTGGTCGAATTCCAGACCTTTGGCCGCATGCACGGTCATCAATTGCACCGCGTCGCGCTCGGGCTCGTCGTCCAGCGTGATTTCGCCGCCGGCTTCGTCGAACAGCTCCAGGTACCCCATCAGGTCGCGCAAGCCGTGGGCCTCGCTCTTCACCTGCCATTCGCGGATGAAGGTCTCCAGGCGCGTCAGGTAGGGCCGGTCGGGGTCTTCCGGCGTCAGCACGAGCCCGAGGTCGGCGATGAGCTCGGCCACAAACTCGCTCGCGCTCATTTGATTTGCGGGACGCTGGAGCTCGGCCACCCAGGCGACAAGCTCGGTGAGATTCTTCTGTACGCGCGCGAACGCGGGATCGCTCTGCGCCTGCCGCACGGCCTCCCAGAGCGTCATTTTCCCGTGACTGCCAGTCCGCTCGCACAGCCGCGCCAAGTCCTCGGGCTCGAGGCCCCACGCGGGCACAGCCAGCACGCGCGCGCAGGCCACGTCGTCGCCCGGCGTCGCGACCAGGCGCAGGTAGGCGAAGACGTCCCGCACCAGCCGGTTTTCAAGGATGGAGAGTTTGCGGATGACGAAGGGGATCGCGCGGCGCAGGAGCGCATCCACCAGCTTGTCGCGGTGCGTGTGCATGCGGTAGAGGATCGCGAATTCACCCCAGCGATGGCCTTCGCTGTGCATTCGCTCGATTTCCTGGGCCAGCCATTCCGCTTCCTCATTCGCGGTGGCGAATTCGGCCAGCGCGATTTTTTCGCCCGGCGGGTGCTGCGTGACCAGGTGTTTGTCGGGCAGCATCCGGTTCGGATTGTTCTGCGCGATCACCTGCCCGGAGACGCGTAGGATGCGCTGTGTCGAGCGGTAGTTCTGGTTGAGCAGCACGACTTCGCGCGGAGGGTTTTTGGGGTCGATGGGGCCTCCCAAAAATTGCTTCGCGAATATCTGAAAGCTGCCGAACGACGCGCCGCGGAACCGGTAAATCGCCTGGTCGTCGTCGCCCACCACGAAGATGTTGCGGCGCTCCGCAGCCAGCAGCCAGAGCATCTCGAGCTGCGCGATGTTGGTGTCCTGGAATTCGTCCACCAGGATGTAGTGGTAGCGCTCGCGCAGCAGCTCAAGCAGCGCGCGGTTTGAGCGCAACTGCTCGACCGCCTGCAACAGGCTTGAGCCGTAGGTCAGGCAATTCTGGCTGCGGATGAGTTCTTCGCTGATGCGGTAGACGCGCGCTACTTCGCGCAGCTCGCGGATTTTCTGCTCCCGCTCGACGCGCTCTGCCTCCGGCAGGGTTTCTTTCTCCTGCTCAAAGCGCGCGGCTTCGCGCTCGACGTAGGCGGCGTAGTCGTCGGGCGTCACCAATTCATCCTGGCAGCGCGAAAAGAAGTCCACAAAGTCGGTCAAAAACTTTCCGGGCTCGGCGAGACGCCGGAATTCGTTCAGTTCGAGTTTGCGGATGTTGCGGCGCAGCAGAATCCAGTGGTCGTATTTGTCGAGCATGCGCAGCGCCGGGTTCTGTTCGAGCAGAATCCGGTAGCAGAAGGAGTGGAACGTGGCCAGCGTGAGGCTGCGCGCGCGCTCGCCCACGCGGCTGATCACCCGGTGCTTCATTTCCGCCGCCGCTTTTTCGGTGAAGGTGAGGCCGAGGATGTTTTCGCCGGTAAGTTCCGGCCGGGATTCGAGCAGGCGCCGGATTCGCTCGGTGATGACGCGGGTTTTGCCTGTGCCCGCACCCGCAACCACGAGCAGCGGCCCGTCGCCGTGGAGCACCGCCGCGCGCTGCGTGGGGTTCAAGTGGGCGAGCGGGTCTTCCGGGCGCGGCATCTCGACGACGTTGCTCACAGTCCCGCATCGTAGCCGATTTCTCTCACGTACGACAGACCCTTGCCCTGAGCGCAGTCGAAGGGTCCACGTCTGTCCGTGTCTGGGACAGGGGTACAACGTTTGACTACGCTCACCACGCGCCTGTCCTACCGGGGCGCCGCCGCCTTGGTTCCCGTGGAAGGGAAATGGATGACGGCGTATGATTATCTTGAAGGATGCAGTCCGCCGCGGCGCGCGCCCCTACTCTCTCCGCGCCCGAGGAGCGAGGCCATGTATTGTCCGCTTTGCCGCAGCGAATACCGACCCGGCTTCACGCGCTGCGCCGACTGCGACGTCGAGCTCGTTGAAACATTGCCGGAAGAACCGGGCGTTGAGCCGCCGGAACCCGATCTCGAAGTGGCTTGGTGTGGAGGTGATCCGGTGGCCTACGGTCGCGTCTGCGATGCGCTGCAAAACGCGGCGATCGAGTTCACCGAGGTAGCCACGCACGATCATATGGTCTTCGGAATGGGAATGCCTCGTCCGCGATATGAGATCCGCGTCCGGCGCACGGATCTTGCTCGCGCAGTCGAAATTGTCCGCGACATCCGGGAAACAATCGCCTTGGAATTGAGCGCGAAGAAAATCCAGGAAGGTGAACTGATCCCCGAGGAGGAAACCCAGGAGTCGCAGGACTGACCGATTGATTCTTCCCCTCGTCTCCAGAGTGATTTCGACGCAAGTCTTGCAACGCAGGGTCAGGCGACTCACTGCTTGACCGGGGCCAGATTTCAGTGTTTGCTGTGCGGCCAGTGACGCCACACCGGCGCGCTGCGCGAGGTGCGCGATGAATGGACGCCCGAGTTTCTTCCGGCTGGCCATCCGTCAGTTCTGGCTCTTGTTCGGCAGCATTTGGCTGCTGGTGGGCGCCATATTTCTGGTCGTCGGGGGGGCTGCTCAGTGGAAGGATTATCGCTACCGCCACGAAGGCGTTCGCACCGACGCGGAGGTGGTTGACAAAGCCCGCCGGTCGGGCGACAGCAGCACGAATTACGTGGTCGTCTACCGCTTCACCGCGCGCGATGGCGTGATCTACGAGGGCACCGACAGTCTCGCGTTTTCCACGTGGGACCGATTGAAGGAAGGCGACCGCGTCGCCGTCGTCTACCTGCCGGACAAACCGGACTCAAACCGTCTGGAAGGCAGCAACGAGTGGCTGCTGTCAGTGATCTTCTGCGGGATCGGCGGCGTCTTCGCCCCGATTGGCGGGGCGCTCGTCGTGCGCAGCATCTTCAAGGTGCGGCGCAATCTTCGGCTGATGAGCGAAGGCGTTCGCGTTGAGGCGACGGTCGTCGGCGTCCAGCAGACCAACATGCGTATCAATAATGTGCGCCAATGGGTGGTGCGCTACGCCTACACCGACATGATCGGCCAGCGGCACGAAGCGGAAAGCGACTACATGTCACCCGAAGAGGCGCAGTGCTGGAAAGAAGGCGACACCGGCGTCGTCCGCTACGACCAGTTCCATCCCGCGACCTGCGTCTGGCTCGGCCGCGAAGATTCTTTCTGAGCACTGTCCACTGTTCACTGACCCCTGTTGACTCGCAGCCGTCTCCTGTGCTTCTTTTTCCTCGCCCGTCCTTCGGAGGGTTCATGGACATCAACGCAATCAAAACTATCGGCGTGCTGGGCGCAGGGACAATGGGCAACGGCATCGCGCACGTCTGCGCCAAGGCCGGACTCAACGTGATCCTGCGCGACGTCGAGAAGCGATTTCTGGATCGCGCGCTCGACACCATCGGCAAAAACCTCGACCGCGAGATCAAGAAAGGCGCCGTGGCGGAAGCTGACAAGCCCGCCATCCTCGCGCGCCTGCAGCCGACCATCGACCTCGACGCGGTGGCCGCAGCCGACTTTGTCGTCGAAGCAGTGCCGGAAATCGCGCAACTGAAAACGGAGATGCTAGCCGCGCTTGACGCGAAGTTGCGCCCCGAAGTCGTGATGACTTCGAATACATCTTCGATTTCTATTACCGCGCTCGCGGCGGCCACCAAGCGCCCGGAGAAATTCATCGGGATGCACTTCATGAACCCGGCGCCGGTGATGGTGCTGGTGGAAGTGATCCGCGGCCTGCAGACCAGCGACGAAACCTTCGCCCTCACGATGGCGCTGGCCGAAAAACTAGGGAAGAAGCCGGTGGCGGTGAACGACTATCCCGGCTTCATCTCCAACCGCGTGCTGATGCCGATGATCAACGAAGCTGCCTACTGCGTGATGGAAGGCGTGGCCACCGCGCAGGCGGTCGACGACGTGATGAAGCTGGGAATGAACCATCCGATGGGCCCGCTGACGCTGGCCGATTTCATCGGGCTCGACACCTGCGTCCATATCATGGAAGTGCTCTACCAGGGCTACGCCGATTCGAAGTACCGCCCCTGCCCGCTGCTGAAAAAAATGGTTGCCGCGGGCTGGCTGGGCCGCAAATCCGGCCGCGGGTTTTACAGTTACAGTTGACAGTTGGCAGTGGACAGTGGATAGCACGCGTAGATCAAGAAGATAGAAGAGTTCTCGGTGCACCCAGACCTCTGGTAACATTCTTCGCAGCTATAACGTTTCAGAATGATGAAAATGCCTGGGCAAATCCTGCGGCAAATGAAAAGGCCGACACCCAATTTGCATATTTTCGCAGTCCTCGCGGCGGGCATTAGTCTGTGCGTGTGTGCGGGAGGAGCGCAGGCGGCGGGTGTGCCCATCCCGCACGGTACCGTAGAGCTCGTTGCCGAGAATCAATGGATCGCGCCGGGGCAGGAGTCCACGCTCGGCCTGCACTTCCAGCTCGAGAAGGGCTGGCACATCTACTGGGTGAATCCCGGCGATTCGGGCGAGCCACCGCGCGTGACGTGGCAACTGCCCGCGGGGCTCACCGCGGGAGCTCTCCAGTGGCCGGCGCCGCAGCGCATGCAGACGTCCGCGACGATCGTTGATTTTGGCTATCACGACTCGGTCCTGCTCCTGGTGCCGCTGCGCGCCTCTGCTGCACTGCCGGGGAGGCAGCCGGTGAAAATCGGCGCGGAGGTCAGGGTGCTGGTCTGCCGCGAGATGTGCATCCCCGGCAAGGCGCAGGTCACGCTTACTCTGCCGGTGCAGACGAATCCGCCGGCGCCGAATCCTGCGATGCAGAAACTATTCGCCGACGCACGCAAATCGCTTCCGGGACCGGCTCCCACGGGATGGAAATTCAGCGTGGAGGAAGGGAAGGATACGTTCCTCCTGCGCGTAGACACCCATGAGCAGGTCACGCAGGCTTTTTTCTTCCCGCTCGAGGAATCGCAGATCGATAACGCCGCGCCACAAAAACTCGATGTGATGGCGACCGGCGGAGCAAAAGGATTTCGGCTGAGCCTGCGCAAGTCGGAACAACTGGTCAAGCGCCTGACGCGGTTGAAGGGTGTGCTTGCGCTGCCTGCGGGACCGTCATATCTTGTGGATGTGCCGATCACCCCAGGGGCAGGCAAGTAAGCCGAGGCGGCCCGGCAGGATTTTTGAAACAGGGGTGCAGGAATCCAGGCAGGGAAAACTTTGGAGGAGGAACTACACAGATGAAGCGATCGACGATTTGTTTGGTGGTCGCTGCTCTCGCGCTGATCGTGGCGCCGCTGCTGGTCTGGGCGGCGAAAGTCGGCGAGCCCGCGCCGGACTTCACGGGGACGTCCAGCACCGGCAAGACGATCCACCTTGCCGACTATCGCGGAAAGTTCGTGGTGCTGGAATGGCACAACAACGGCTGCCCCTACGTTAAGAAGCACTACAACAGCGGCAATATGCAGAAGCTGCAAAAAGAGTGGACGGCGAAGGGCGTCGTGTGGCTCACGATTATTTCCTCGGCGCCGGGCAAGCAAGGTTACGTGACCGCGGCCGAACAGAACGATTACATGGCGAAGATGGACGCCACGCCGACTGCTGCTTTGCTCGACCCCACCGGCGTCATCGGACATCTCTATGACGCCAAGACCAGCCCGCAGATGGTGGTCATCGACCCGAAGGGCGTGGTCATCTACGACGGGGCCATCGATGACCGCCCGACCGCGAACCCCGCGGACATTGAGGGCGCGACGAACTACCTCAACTTGGCGCTCGAGCAGGCCATGGCCGGCACGCCGGTGGCGACTCCCACCACGCGGCCGTACGGTTGCTCGGTGAAATATCCGGATTCGACGCACTAGGGCCCTCTGGCCACAGTGGTTCGTCCCGAGGCACGCGCTTCGGGAGGAGAAAGACAGTGTCCGGGCGGAGCCTTTGCGAACATTTGAGGCTTCGCCCGGACGTCTTATTACCTCCCTCTGTGGCCGCCTCCTGCCCGTAGGGTTCTTCAGCTCGAAGAGGGAGCCGATCCGGGGTGCCCGGGACGCAACCTCTCAAAACATAGTCTTTGCTTTTTCTTCGCCCCTGTGCTAGGGTGGTCTTTGTTTGACACTGCGCCGGGGGCTGAACTCTCTGGTAAACTCCCGGGCGCGGGCATGGGGCCGCGGCACCGACCGCGGCGGAAATTCTCAGGACAGGCCTGGAGGCCTGTCCTACCGAGGTGGATGATGGCGGACGAAAAGGCCAAGTCACTCGAACTGGCCATCTCGCAAATCGAAAAGCAATTCGGCAAGGGTTCGATCATGCGGCTGGGGAGCAAAGACGTGCTCGTCCCCGTCAGCGTGATTCCGTCGGGCGCATTGTCGCTCGATGCGGCGCTCGGGGTGGGCGGCTTTCCGCGCGGGCGTGTGGTGGAGATTTTCGGTCCCGAGGCCGGCGGCAAGACCACGATGGCGCTGCACGTGGTGGCCGAAGCGCAGAAGATAGGCGGGCAAGCGGCGTTCATTGATGCCGAGCACGCGCTGGACCCCGCCTACGCGCGCAGGCTGGGGGTGGATGTGGACAACCTGCTTGTCTCGCAGCCGGACAACGGGGAGCAGGCGCTGGAAATTGCCGAATCGTTGATCCGCTCGAATGCCGTGGACATCGTGGTGGTGGACTCAGTGGCCGCGCTGGTGCCCAAAGCCGAGCTCGAAGGCGAAATGGGCGAGCCGCAGATGGGCTTGCAGGCGCGGCTGATGTCGCAGGCGCTGCGCAAGCTCACCGCCTTCGTCTCGAAGTCGAAGACCTGCCTCATCTTCATCAACCAGATCCGCGAAAAGATCGGCGTGATGTTCGGCAACCCGGAGACGACCACCGGCGGGCGCGCGCTGAAATTTTATTCGTCGATCCGGCTCGACATCCGGCGAATCCAAGCCATCAAGGAAGGCGACCGCGTGGTCGGCTCGCGCACCCGCGCCAAGGTGGTCAAGAACAAAGTCGCCGCACCGTTTCGCGAAGCGGAGTTCGACATTCTGTACGGCGAAGGCATCTCGCGCGAGGGCGATTTGCTCGACCTCGGCGTGGACAAAGGTCTGATCGAAAAGTCCGGCACGTGGTTCAGCTTCGGCGGCGAACGCATCGGCCAGGGCCGCGAAAATGCGCGCGTCTTTTTGAGAGAGAACGCCGACATCCGCGATAAGCTCGAAACCGCGCTGCGCAAGAAGATGGGCCTGGCCGTTGTTGCTGCCGAGCCCGCAGAGCCTCCCGCCGCGCAAGCCGCTGCTGCCGCCGCCGCGAAGGGCAAGTCTTCGCGCTGACATGCGCCGCCTGTATGAACCGTAGGGGCGCCCGCCGCGGCGGGCTGCGCTTTCTTTTGTTTTCGTAGCGGCGGGCGGAACTTGTTCCGATGGAGTTGGGATGCCCGCCAGGGCCGACGTAAAGTCGGCCGCTACCACCGCCCGCATCTTACTCAAATCTTTCATTTTTCTTCGTAGTACTTGATGCCGCGAATCGGCCAATACCTTTTTTTTGAATCCTGCCTTTTGTGTTGCGCAAGCTCCGGGAGCTTCCGTACAATGCACGATTACCTGCGCTTCAGGAGATAACGCGCGAAGCGCCGGGTACGTCCAAACAGACATATGCGAGGGGTTGATTTCAGGCTGCGGGCCCTAGCTGCAATCTTTGCGGGGTTCGTGGTGTGCCTGAATGCCGTGCCGGCGGCCGCGCAATCCGCGGCCCGGGCGGCGACTCCTCCCACCAAGTCCTCGAAGCCCGCTGCCAAGCCCGCGGCCAAGAAGCGCGCGCCCGTGCGCAGCCGCTGGGGAGTCCCCACCTACGCCGACCCCACGGCAAACGATATCGCCGAATTCGACGACCCGGTGGTGCGCGCAGCGGCCGTGGACGCGCTCGGGCGCCGCAACGGCTCCGTGGTGGCTGTGGACCCGAACTCCGGCCGCATCCTGGCCATCGTCAATCAGCAACTCGCATTTTCCGCCGGCTTCCAGCCGTGTTCGACCATCAAGCCCGTGATCGGCCTGGCCGCGCTCGAAGAGGGCGTCATCAACCGCGACACGATGATCAAGGTCGCGCCGCGACGCTTCCTGAATCTGACCGAAGCCATGGCGCATTCGAACAACAAGTTCTTCGAAACGATCGGCGCGAAAATGGGCTTCGACACGGTTTCCCGCTACGCGCACCTGTTGGGCTTGGGCGAGCAGGCGGGGCACGACATTTTTGAAGAGCACCCCGGCGTATTTCCAACTGAGCCGCCGGCCTTCGGCGGGGTGGCGCGGATGTCGAGCTTCGGCGAAGGCATACAGATCACGCCGCTGCAAATGGCCTCGCTGATTTCCACGCTGGCCAACGGCGGCACGGTGTACTACCTGCAGTATCCGCGTTCCGAGGAAGCCCGGCGGGATTTCCAGCCGCTGGTGAAACGCAAGCTGGACATCGCCGAGTGGCTGCCCGATCTGCGCGAAGGGATGCTCGCCGCGGTGCTCTACGGCACCGGCCGGGCCAGCTTCGACGGCGAAGGCGACCAGTTGCTCGGCAAGACGGGTACCTGCTCGGCGCAGGGCAGCCGGCTGGGCTGGTTCGGCTCGTATTCCGACCAGCTCAAACCGAAGCTCGTCCTGGTAGTCCTTTTGCGGGGTCGCAGCTCGATTGTGAACGGCCCGACCGCCGCGGAGATTGCCGGCCGCGTTTACCAGCGCTTGCGCGAGCAGCAGTATTTCGCCTCCGACCATCGCTCGCAGAGTCTTGCCCAGTCGGGCAACAATCCCTGAGCATTTGCATCTTGGGTGCGCCCTGAAATTCAGGCTTTGACAGGCAAGTTTCGTTCGGGCAACAAGTAAGTCTGAGCTGTCCTGACGTGCCGACTGCGGGGCCTTGCTTCGCGGGGCCGCGGGGCCAGTGACCTGGGGGATTCGTGAACCGATTTCGGCTGATTGCCGTCTGCCTGCTCGCCATCGCCGGCGTCGCGGCGGCGGGCTTCTCCGCGTATCGGCTCGCTGAGGCACAAGGACAATTCAGCGAGCAGGCGCGGCTTTCTGCTCTCGAGGCGGAGCAGATCCGCCGGACCGTTCTTCTGTTTTCCGAGTGGGTGGTGCCCAGTGGCAAAACGTTCAGCGACTTTGTGAACTCGCGGGGCGTGGATCCCGACACGACGTTCCGGATCGTGCAGTCCACGCTGCCGGTCTACAACCTGCGGATGATCCGCGCCGGCAACCGCTTCGCCATCGGGCGCTCGGTGCTGGGCGAATTCCGCGCGATCCGCTATCAAATCGACCCGGACCGCGAATTATGGGTTTCTACGCGCGGCCCTGATTTTCAGGCGGAGATCAAGGACATTCCCTCCGTCACCGAGGAGCTGAGCCTGGGCGGGGAAGTGCGGGACAATCTGTTCAATGCGGTCACCGAAACCGGCGAAAGCCCCGAGCTGGCCTTGCAACTCGCCGACATCTTCGGCTGGGACGTGGATTTCAACACCGACACGCGGATCGGAGACACGTTCCGGCTCGTGCTGGAAAAGAAGCGCTACCTGAACGGACAAGCGCCGCGCTACGGACGCGTGCTGGCCGCCGAGTACGTCAACGCGGGGCAGACCTATCAAGCTGTGCTGTTCAAAGATCCGAACGGCCATCCCGCCTACTACGCGCCGGATGGAAAGTCACTGAAGAAGGCGTTTCTCCGCTCGCCGCTGGTGTTCGGCGGGCGCATCAGCTCGCATTTTTCCTATAGCCGTTTTCATCCCATCCTGAAGATTCGCCGGCCGCATCTCGGAATTGACTACGCCGCGCCCACGGGCACTCCCGTGCAGACCATCGGCGATGGCACAGTGGAATCTGCGGGCTACACCAATGGGGGCGGCGGCAATGCCGTCCGCATCCGCCACACCAACGGCTACGAGACGCTCTATATGCACTTGTCCCGCATCCTAGTGCGTGCCGGCCAGCGTGTCGCGCAAGGCCAGCGCATCGGCCTGGTGGGCAGGACCGGGCTGGCCACCGGCCCGCATCTCGACTTCCGCATCCTTCAGAACGGCAGCTACCGCAATTTCGAAAGGCTGCGCCTGCCTCCCGCGCTGCCCGTGGCCAAACGGGATCTGGCCGAATTCGAGCGGACACGCGACACCTGGCTGGCACGGCTGCCCGACCCCACCACGTTCCTCGCGCACGCTTCCGCGCGCACCTCCGGCTCCCGTCCGTAACCCCGCCGCTCTTAGCCTCAGCGCTCTCTGCGTCCTCTGTGAACTCTGCGATAAGTTCTTGGCCTCAAAAAAAAAGCGGGACGCTTTCGCATCCCGCCGCCAGACTAAAGGTTGAGATCCTTCGTCCGCCCCAGAATTCGGGACGGGCTCAGGATGACCCCGCAGACGGGGTCACTTAACCTCCCAGGTATCTCCACTCCAGAGGAGTTTCGCCAGGTCGCCCTTGCCGCGCTTAGCAATGACGTTCTGGATTTGCTCAGACACTAGGTCTTCGTAGCGAGGGGCAGGCACGTTGCGGAGCACGCCGATGGGCGCTGGGAAACCCGGCAGAGTTTCCATTCGCGACAGCAGGAACGCGTAAGCCGGGTTGGGATTCGTTTCGTCGTGAACGACCAAATCTTTTTCGCCCACGCCCTTGCCGAGGGTGACGACTTCTAGCTCGAGCCCTCTCATGCGGATCCCCTTGTCGCGCTTCTTGCCGAAGATGAGCGGCTTGCCCTGCTCCAGGCTGATGACGTGGTCTTCGCGGACTTCTTTCTCTGTGAGGTTCTCCCACGCTCCGTCATTGAAGATGTTGCAGTTCTGGAGAATTTCGATGAACGCGGATCCTTTGTGCGCCGCCGCTTGCTTCAGCACGTTCCGCAGGTGCGGCTGAAAGACGTCGACGGAGCGGGCCACAAACGTGGCTTCAGCGCCGATCGCCAGCGAGAGCGGATGGAACGGCCGCGCGAGCGATCCAAAGGGCGTCGATTTCGTCTTCTTGCCGAACTCGGAGGTCGGCGAGTACTGGCCTTTGGTCAGCCCGTAGATGCGGTTGTTGAACAGCAGCACCTTGATCCCCAGGTTGCGCCGCAGCATGTGGATCGTGTGGTTGCCGCCGATGGAAAGCGCGTCACCGTCGCCGGTAGCCACCCAGACTTCGAGGTCCGGCCGGGCAATTTTGACTCCGGCGGCAATCGCCGGCGCGCGTCCGTGGATACCGTGGAACCCGTAAGTGTTCATGTAATAGGGGAAGCGGCTGGAGCAGCCGATGCCCGAGACGACTACAAACTTTTCGCGCGGGATGCCCAGTTCCGGGAACACCGACTGGACCGCGGAAAGAATCGCGTAGTCGCCGCAGCCCGGACACCAGCGGACCTCCTGGTCCGACTGAAAATCCTTCTTTGTGTAAACGGGAATCGTATCCGTGGCCATCTCAGTTCACCTGACTTTCTGTTGCGGGCCTCACCCCAGCACCTCTTCAATCTTGGCTTCAATTTCCGACTGCTTGAAGGGCTTGCCCTGAATCTTGTTGTAGCCCTGTGCGTCCACGAGATATTTCGCGCGCAGCACCTGCACGAGCTGGCCCATGTTCATTTCGGGCACTAGAATTTTCTTGTAGCGCTTCAGTACTTCTCCCAGGTTTTTGGGCAGCGGGTTGAGATAGCGCAGGTGGACGTGGCCGATGCGCCGGCCTTCTTCGCGCTGCGCGTTCATCGCCGCGGTGATGGGGCCGTAGGTGGAGCCCCAGCCCACAAGGAGCAGGTCGCCATCGGGGTCGCCCGCGGGCACGACGTCGGGAATGTCCTTCGCCACCGCTTCGACCTTCGCCGCGCGCAGCCGCACCATCTTCTCGTGGTTCAGCGGGTCGTAGCTGATGTTGCCGGCCACGTCCTGCTTCTCCAGCCCGCCGATGCGATGTTCCAAGCCCGGAGTGCCGGGGAGGGCCCATGGCCGCGCCAGCGTCTGCGGGTCGCGCTTGTAGGGCATAAAGCCCTCGGGGTTCGTCTCGAAGTGCACGGGAATTTCCGGCAACTCCTCGAGCGTGGGGATGCGCCACGGCTCCGCGCCGTTCGCCAGGTAGCCATCGGAGAGCACGATGACCGGCACCATGTACTTCAGCGCGATGCGGCTGGCTTCGAGCGCGATCCAGAAACAGTCGCCGGGCGTCGCCGCGGCCAGCACGGGGATCGGCGCTTCCGAGTTGCGCCCGTAGAGGGCCTGCAGCAGGTCCGCCTGCTCGGTCTTGGTCGGCAAGCCGGTGGACGGGCCGCCGCGCTGGATGTCGCACACCACAAGCGGCAATTCCACCGCGACCCCCAACCCCAGCGCCTCGGTTTTCAGCGCCATTCCCGGGCCGGAGGTCGTCGTGATGGCCAGCGCGCCCGCGTAGGCTGCGCCGATGGCCGAACTTATCGCGGCGATTTCGTCTTCGGCCTGATAAGTCATCACCCCGAAGTCCTTCATCGAGGAAAGTTCATGCAGGACTTCGGAGGCCGGAGTGATGGGATAGGAGCCGAGGTACAGCGGGATGCCCGCCTTCTGCGATGCGGCCACGAAGCCCAGCGCCAGCGCCGTATTCCCGCTCAAGTTGCGGTAGCTGCCGGGCGCCAGTTTCGCCGGCGGAATCTCGTAGCTGACCTGGAACGCTTCGGTCGCGTCGCAATAGGCGTAGCCCGCTTTCATCGCCAGCTTGTTCGCTTCGACCAGCAGCGCTTTTCCTTTGAATTTGTCCTCAATCCACCGGAACGTCGAATCCATCGGCCGGTTGTAGAGCCAGTAGCACATCCCCAACGCAAAGAAATTCTTGCAGCGGTCCATGGTCTTCGCGTCGAGGCCGAGCTCCTGCAGCGCCGCGCGGGTCAGCTTCGAAAGCTCCACGGGGAAGACGCGGTAGGCGTCGAGGGAATGGTCCTCGAGCGGGTTCGACTTCAGGTGCGCCTTGCGCAGGTCGGTTTCCTGGAAATTGTCCAGGTTGACGATCAGCGTTCCATTGGGTTTCAAATCGGCTAGGTTGACCTTCAGCGCCGCCGGGTTCATCGCGACCAACGCGTCGACCGCATCTCCCGGCGTGTAAATTTCCGTGGCCCCGAAGTGAATCTGGAAACCGCTGACCCCTGGAATCGTCCCCGCGGGCGCACGTATCTCCGCGGGGTAATCGGGGAACGTGGCCAGGTCGTTACCATACAGCGCGACCGTATTGCTGAACTGGTTTCCGGTAATCTGAATGCCGTCCCCCGAATCGCCGCAGAAGCGGATGACCGCCTTCTCCATCACTTCCCGCTTGCGGGGGGGAGTCTGGGTTGCTGTGCCCATAAGTGCCGAAAATCCTCCTGAAGCAGTTCGCCGGTTGCCTGCCTGCCCTCTTTAGGTGCGGCGGCACGCGAGCGGCGCAACGGAATCGCCGCGCGCGGCACTGCTGTCTCAATTAGTGTGAAGTGGAACTTCCCACGATCTTAGGATAGCACAGTTGCGCGCGGCTGACGAACGCGCCCCGCCGTGCGCTTGTCATCCTGAGTCCGTCCGCCCAGCTTGATGGCGGACGGACGAAGGATCTCAACGTGCTAGTTGCCCCGCCATCTCTTGTCACGTCGATCCTCCCTCACTCCTTGCTCCGCTTTCCTCCGCGGCATAAAATCCGCCCCAGCGATCGGCGCCCCGGCCGGTTCAGTCCGATGACCGATGCCCCACGCAGCTTTGACGCGAGCCACGAGCACTCCAAGTCCGGCTTCTGGAGCTTGATTGTCACGCAAGCCCAGGGCGCCTTCAGTGACAATGCGCTCAAATTTCTCGTCATCTACTGGATTATTGCCAGTTTCCCTCTGGAACGACGTGGCCAACTTGTTCCTCTCGCCCTGTTTTTGTTTGCGGCTCCCTTCGTCCTGTTTTCGATGGCTGGCGGTTACTTCGCCGACCGTTACAGCAAGCGGACGGTCACGATTGGCACCAAGCTGTTCGAAGTCGGCGTCATGCTCGTTGCTCTCGTGGGCCTGTCCTTCGGCAACCTGACTCTCCAGCTTCTGGCCATCTTCCTGATGACCTCGCAGAGCGCCCTCTTTAGCGCTTCGAAATACGGCCTGCTCCCCGAGCTGCTCCCCCAGAGACTTCTTTCTTGGGGGAACGGGGTGCTCGAGCTGACCACCTTTGCGGCCATCATCGTCGGAACCGCGGCCGCGGGATGGCTGGCCGAGACCTTCTCAGGCCGTCAAGGTTGGTCCGGGCTCATCCTATTGGCTCTCGCCGGAGGTGGGCTGATCGCGAGCCAGGGCATTTCCCGAGTCCCTGCCGCTGATCCGGCGCGCGAATTTCGCGCCAATTTCCTGGTCGACCTGGCTGTCCAGGCCCGCGAAATTCGCAAGGACCAGCCGCTGTGGCTCGCCGTGCAGGGCAACATGTTCTTCTGGTTTCTGGGCGCGCTGCTCCAGCCGGCGATCCTGCTCTATGCAGCGGACGTGCTGCATGTCGGGGAGCAGAAGAGCAGCTACCTCCAAGCGGCCTTGGCGATTGGCATCGGCGTGGGAAGCTTGGCGGCCGGCCATCTATCGGGCAAAAAGATTGAGTACGGTCTGATTCCGCTCGGTGCGTTGGGCATGGCGGGATTCGGCGCGGCGCTGGCCGGCGGCGGGCTTTCCTACACATCGGTGGCCGTACTTCTCGGCCTGCTCGGTTTTTTCGGCGGCTTCGCGATTGTGCCCATCAGCGCCATGATCCAGCACCGGCCCGACGCGTCCCGCAAGGGTGGAGTCATCGCCGCCGCAAATATGCTTTCGTCGGTCGGCATCGTGGCCGCCGCGGGCGGATACTGGTTGCTGACCAACGTCGCACATCTTGGCCCGGGCTCCGTCTTTCTGGTTGGCGCGCTGATGACTTTGACGGGCACGGTCTACGCGGTCTACCTCCTACCTGACTCTCTCCTGCGCCTGCTGCTCTGGATGGCCACGCAAACCGTCTACCGCATACACGTGGAGGGCCGCGAAAACATCCCGGATAAGGGCGGAGCGCTTTTCGTCAGCAACCACCTCTCGTTCGTGGACGCGGCGCTGCTGCTGGCCTCCACCGACCGCTTCGTGCGCTTCGTAATGTTCAAGGACATCTACGACCTGCCCATCGTGAAGCCCTTTGCGAAAATCATGCACGCCATTCCCATCTCCTCGCAGCTTCGTCCGCGCGAAATGATTCGCTCGCTGCGCGAGGCGAGCGATGCCATCCGCAGCGGGGAAGTGGTCTGCATCTTCGCCGAGGGCCAGATCACGCGCATCGGGCAGCTGCTGCCTTTTCGCCGCGGCTTCGAGCGCATCATGAAGGAAGTCGACGCGCCGATCATCCCCATCAATCTCGACGGCGTGTGGGGCAGCATCTTCAGTTTCGAGCTGCGCCGCTTCGTGTGGAAAATTCCGCGGCAGATTCCGTACCACGTCACCGTCACCTACGGCCGCGCGCTGCCCCCGACCGCCACGGCGCTCGAAGTCCGCGCCGCCGTGCAGGAGTTGCACACGCAGGCCTATGCGCACCGCAAGCCGCGCATGCGCCCGCTCCACCGCAACTTCGTTCACGCTGCCCGCACACGCCCCTTGCGCCTCGCCATGGCCGACGCGCGCGTGCCCAAGCTTTGCTTCGGCTCCGCCCTGGTGCGGACTATTTTCCTGGCGCGGCGGCTTCGACCGGTCTGGGAAGGGCAGAAGATGGTCGGCGTGCTGCTGCCGCCCTCGGTGGGCGGCGGGCTGGTGAATATCGCCGCGCTGCTTCTGGGCAAGGTGCCCATCAATCTGAACTACACGGCATCCGGAGAGGTCATCTCTTCCTGCGCGCAGCAGTGCGGGATCGAAACCGTGATTTCTTCGGCGGCGTTTCTCGAACGTGTCCCTGTGCGCGTGCCCGGCCGCGCCGTGGTAATCGAAAAACTGATCGAGAACCCGCGCTTCAGCGAAAAGCTGGTGGCCTTCCTGATGGCGTGGACGCTGCCCGTTCGCCTGCTCGAGCGTGCCCTCGGCCAGAAGCAGAAGACCTCGCTCGACGACCTCGCCACCGTCATTTTCTCCAGCGGTTCAACCGGCGACCCCAAGGGCGTGATGCTCTCGCACTACAACGTTGTTTCCAACGTCGAGCAACTCGGCCAAATCTTCATGCTCGGCGGGCAGGACCGCATCTTCGGCATCCTTCCGCTTTTTCATTCCTTCGGCTTTACCGGAACGCTCTGGCTGCCGATGTCGCTGGGCATCGGGGCCATCTATCACGCCAACCCGCTGGACGCGCGCACCATCGGCGAAATGGTGATGCGCTACCGCGCGACGATGCTCCTGGCCACGCCCACTTTCTTGCAGGCCTACATCCGCCGCTGCCAGCCCGAAGAATTCGGCAGCCTGCAATACGTCATTGTCGGCGCGGAAAAACTTTCCGAGCGCGTCTCCCGCGCCTTCGAAGACACGTTCGGCATACGGCCGTTTGAAGGCTATGGCTGCACCGAGTGCGCCCCCGTCGTCACCGTGAACACGCGCGACTACCGCGCGCCGGGATTTCGCCAAGTCGGCGCCAAGCGCGGCAAGATCGGCCATCCGCTCCCCGGCATCAGTGTGCGCATCGTCGACCCCGACACCTTCGAGCCGCTTCCCGTCGGCCAGACCGGCCTGCTGCTCGTCCGCGGGCCCAATGTGATGCTCGGCTACCTCGGCAAGCCCGAAAAATCCGCCGAAGTATTGCGCGACGGCTGGTACGTCACCGGCGACATCGCCACGCTCGACGAAGACGGCTTTCTGGAAATCACCGATCGGCTGAGCCGCTTCAGCAAAATCGGCGGCGAAATGGTCCCACACCTGAAGGTCGAAGAAAAACTCCACGAAATCGCGGGTGTCACCGAGCAGACATTCGCTGTCACCGGCGTCCCCGACGCCAAGAAGGGCGAGCGCCTCATCGTCCTGCACACGCTCGACGACGCGCGCCTGGCCGAATGTTTGGAAAAACTCGCCGATTCCGGCCTGCCCAATTTGTGGGTCCCGCGCCGCGACAGTTTTGTCCGCGTCGACGCCCTGCCTTACCTCGGCACCGGCAAGCTCGATCTCCGCCGCGTCCGCGACACTGCCCTCCAACTTGCCGCCCCCGAGTCGTAGCCAGAAGCGATTTCCTCCGTGTCCTCTGTGTCTCGGTGGTCTCTGTGTTTTGTTTTTTCTTCAAGCCCAGCGCGCTATACTTCACGCCCCGCCGTGCGTTGGTTGCGTGTGGCTCCTGTAGGAGGAATGCAAATGTCCAATCGCCAACTTCAGTTCGCGCTTTCCTTGATCCTGCTGAGTCTCGTGGCTTTCGTTCCGACGGCTACGGCGCAACTCTCCGACTCCGCCGCCTGGGCCGCGGCCGCCACCGGCGAATATCGAGTCGTTCCGAACATCACGTATCTCACCGCCAACAACTTTGAAGCGAAGCTCGACGTCTACCTACCCACGAACCTGACCGCGCCGAATCCTGTGCTCATCTACATTCACGGCGGCGGCTGGATCCAAGGCAGCAAAGAAATCGCCGTGCCGCAACTGCTGCCGTATCTGGAAATGGGTTGGACGGTAGTCAACGTTGAATACCGCCTCGCTCGCGTTTCACTGGCGCCCGCAGCGGTGGAGGACTGCCGCTGCGCGCTGCGTTGGGTGATCCGGAATGCCGAGCAATACAAATTCGACACCAGCAAGATTGTCGTCACGGGTCATTCCGCCGGCGGGCACCTCTCGTTGACCACCGCGCTGCTGCCCGCGTCGGGGGGACTCGACCGCGAGTGCCCCGGCAATGAAGAGCTGAAGGTCGCTGCGGTCATCAACTGGTACGGCATCACCGACGTCAACGATGTCCTCGACGGCCCCAACATGCAGAACTACGCCGTCGCCTGGCTGGGCAGCCTCACCAACCGCGAAGAGATCGCGCGTCGCGTCTCTCCGCTCGAATACGTTCGCCCCGGCCTGCCGCCCATTCTCACCGTCCACGGCGATGCCGATAATGTTGTGCCGTATTCTCAGGCGACCCGCCTGCAAGCCGCGCTGGAAAAGGCAGGCGTGCCGCACCAGCTCATCACCGTCCCCGGCGGCAAGCATGGTGGCTTCTCACGCGCCGACAATCTGCGCATCTACGCCGCTATCCGTGAATTTCTCGCGCGTCACAAACTCTCGGAGCTCACACCTGCGGCGCGACCCGGGCAGTAGAATTCGCAAACTTCACGCTGCGGGTAGATTGCTTTGCGCCCGGTTGGCTGCGGCCAGGAACTTTTCCTTGCGCGTGAGCAGGAACCAGAGCTGCACGGCTGCGAAGAGCAGACCGAAACACACACCAAACCACATGAAGCGCGACATCGCCTCCATCGACCACTGCTGTTCCTTCGGAAGGCTTGCCTGCAGGGTCGACTGATATCGACTCAGCACGCCCGGCAACAGCAGGGAGGCGCCGTTCGCTAAACCGAAAATCTGGATCCACACCGCAAGGGTCAGGCTGTACGGCCTCATTCGCAGCAGCTCGATTCCCGCGCCCAGATAGAGCAGGCCGTAAATCAAGTAGAAGGCCTTGCCCGCCCATCCCTCTATCGTCAGGCCGAACACCAGAGCTGGATATTTCTGGAAGAGACTGAACGGCACGGTAAAGGCGCCACCGATCACCATCAACCACGCGATGATGGTGATGCTCAGCGGGCGCTCGCTCCCGGCCGGAGCAGCCTCGCCGGAAAGGAATTGCTCTTTCACCGCGCGCCGGTTCAGAAAGACCAGCCACCAGATTCCCACCGCCATCTGCACGAAGCAAATCGTGGCCATAATCCAAGCGACCGCGCTCATGATGCCGGTCGGGACCTCGCGGCCCGGCGGAGAGGGCATCGGCATCATTGTCATCATGCCGGCCCCCAGCAAGCCGAAGAAGCTGAACACAGCGAGCAAGCCACCAAGCACACAGATGGAGATGCGCGCCCAGTTTTTCAGGCGCAGGAGCCCGAAGGCGCTGGCCATGGTCCACCCACCGATCCCGATGAACAGCAGCGCTTCGATGCCCAGGATGGCCTGCAAAGCGACCGGAGAGGTGGGCATTTCCGGTCGTTGCGGAATCGTCTGCATCATGGCCATACCGAACAGTGCAAACACCCCGAAGAGGCAGGCGAGCAATCCTTCCAGGATGGCGACCGTCGCCACCGCGGTTACTCCGGCAGACCTGTTCATTGGTCACCTCGTGTCGAACCGCCGCGCATTCTAGCGCGCGGGGCTCCCCTCCGCTCGCCCCGCGTTGCTCAGTCGACGCAAGGTGGAAGTTTCCCCTTGACTTTCGCTTTTGATTCGCCTATGGTGGAGATGCGGCAAACCGCGGGAGGGCGCGATGGCACTGACCAAACGCCAGAAAGATGTGCTCGATTTCCTGGTCGCCTTCATCAACAAGCACGGCTATTCGCCGAGCTTCGAGGAGATCGCCAAGGCCATGCGGCTGACCTCGCTGGCCACCGTGCACAAGCACATCGCCACGCTGGAACGCAAAGGCTTCGTCCGCCGCGGCTACAACCAAAGCCGCTCGATTGAAGTGATGCAATTGCCGAAGCCCGTACGCGAGCAGGTGATCGAGCGCCACGTGGTTGAATTGCCGCTCGTCGGACGCATCGCCGCGGGCCGTCCGCTCGAAGCCATCGAAGACCGCGAAACGATTTCCCTGGGCGATGTCGCCCGCGCGAAAAATGTCTTTGTCCTGCAGGTGAAGGGCAACTCGATGGTCGAGGACCACATCCTCGACGGCGACTACATTCTGGTCGAGCAAACGCAAGTCGCCAACCCAGGCGAAATCGTGGTTGCGCTGGTCGGCGGGGAAGATGCCACGCTGAAGCGCTTTTACCGCGAATCCGGCAGCCGCGTGCGGCTCCAGCCCGCTAACACCGACATGAATCCCATCGTTGTCCCCGCCGCCGACGTGAAAATCCAGGGCCGCGTTGTCGGTGTCCTGCGCAAATACCAGTGAACAGTGTTCAGTGAATAGCGGATAGCGGTTCCCTACAAACTGCGCAATTGCCACATCTGTGCGGCGGCCGCCGGTGGGAACACCAGTGCGCCTTTCATTCTCCTAGCCACTGGCCACTATCCACTGTCCACTCGTGACCCGCCACTCACCGCTCCGTCGTGATAACTGAAACCTGACCTCCGCAAACTTTCCGCTTGCCCCACTTTGCAGCACAGGACTAGAGTGTTTGTCCCCAGCAAGCTACGCGCTTGCATCGCAGGATGTGGGGCGCCAGCCACGTACCGTCCCGAAGCTTCGGGAGGTACGTGACCAGCCCGCTACCAGCCTGAGGAGGGGGTATGTGGGGAAGTAAGAGACCGGAACCTCCGGCCAAGCCGCTCGTGCCTTTGCGGGTTGAGGTCGCGCCTGCGCCGGAACCTGTTCTGCCGCCTGTTTACCCCGAAAGCCGCGAAGTCGGCCGGGGGATGGAGGAGACGCCGATGAATCCCAACGAAGCCGTACGCACGCCCGCCGCACCCGCTGGTTCGCTGGCGCGACTCGGGACCAGCCTGCACGTCAAGGGAGAAATCTCCGGCAACGAAGATTTGCACGTGGACGGCAGCGTCGAGGGACTCATCTCGCTCGAAGACCGCAAGCTGACCGTCGGCGCGAGCGCGAAGGTTTCCGCCGACGTCGTCGCCCGCGAGATCGTCGTCTTCGGTAACGTCAAAGGCAATCTGCGCGCCCGCGACCGCATCGAGATCAAGAAGGACGGCTCCGTCGTCGGCGACCTGACCACCGCGCGCATCATGATCGAAGACGGCGCCTACTTTAAGGGCTCCATCGAGATCGAACGCCCCGGCGAGAAAGAAGTGGACCTCGATAAGCCCGCTTTCTCCCGCGCCGCCCAAAAAGCGGACTAACGTAGCGCTGGCATCCTGCCGGCCTTGTCGACCAAGCTTACGGCACTTGTAGCGGCTGGCTTCAGCCGGGCATCGAACCGCCTGGCATTCCTACGCGCTGAAGTGCGCCGCTACATTTGCTCTGCATTTTCTGGACAGGCCTGGAGGCCTGTCCTACTCGTAGCGCCCAGCACCCTTCCTTCATTGCAAGCCGTCGTAACATTCCCCCATTGCGGCGCGTATCATAAGCAGGAAAGCTACTAGCTTTTCGGCCCTTTGCCCGCCGCGCCGGAGGTACGGTTTGAAAGCTCCCATCGGAGTGGTCATCCTCGCCGTGTGGTGCTTCCTCGGCGCAGCAATTGGCCTCCACTATGGGACGGCTCTTGCGTGGGAGGTCTGGCAAGAGGGCTACGTACCATATGGCGCGGAACCGCTGTGGGAACGAATCCTAACACATCCCGCTTTCATCATCCTTCCTATGCTTCTATTGGCGATTTTCTATTCGCGTCTGGGATGGGGCCTCTGGAAGCTGGAGAACGCTGCACGTCTCGGCTTCATTGTGGTCACTGTTCCGACACTCGTGGGCAGTATTGTTGCTGAGGTCGTGTTCTATCGTCCGCGCCCTCTCCTGGAGTGGATTTCTGACATTGGGGCTCCCTACACGCTCTTTTTTTTCTTATTGGTATACCTATTCCTTCCCAGCACTCGCCGCGCTTTTAAAGGTCAGAATGAGCCATCGCCTTCTTCGCCATCCATTCGTTGACAGTTTCCGGAAGTTCCTTTATTCTTGGGTTTTGTCTTTTGAAGGAAAGGTGTGACTGAAGGCATGCAGACGTATGTACCCAAGGGCAAGGAAGCCCGGGAACTGACCGAAGGGAACAAGTGGTTCGTGGTGGACGCTGCCGGGCAAGTCCTGGGACGTCTGGCGACGCGGGTGGCGCGGGTGTTGATTGGCAAGGACAAGCCGACTTTCACGCCGTTTCTCGATTGCGGCGATCACGTGGTGGTCATCAATGCCGACCAGATTCGTTTGACCGGCGCGAAGCTCGACCAGAAGGTCTACCGTCATCATAGCGGTTACCCCGGTGGTCTGAAGGAAGTCCCCCTACGGCGGCTGAAGGCGCAGCGGCCCGAAGCGATTGTCCGCGAAGCGATCCTCGGGATGCTGCCCAAGAACAAGCTCCGCGCGCACCGCGCCAAGAAATTGCGCGTGTATCGCGACGCGAAGGGCCTGAATCGGCACGCCGGGCAGAAGCCCCTGCTGCTTGCGCTGTAACCGCACGAATTCCCGCGAGGGATGACGTTCGCGAGGCAAAGTTTCTTCCTGTGGCCGCGCGCCGCGGGAAAAAGTATCGGCGAGTTGCACGAGGAGGCGCGTTGAGTTCGATGGGTGAGTCCGCTACCGCGGACATGGCGCAACAGAAGTTCTACGGCACCGGACGCCGCCGCGAAGCGGTGGCCCGGGTGTTCGTCAAAATGGGCACCGGGCAGTTCACTGTGAACGGCCGGCCCGTGGACGAATATTTCAGGAACGTGGCCTGGCGCAACGCGGCGGTCGAGCCGCTGAAGTTCACCGAGACCCAGGGCCAGGTGGACGTCATTGCCACGGCGAAGGGCGGCGGTTGCGGCGGGCAGGCCGGCGCGGTGCGCATGGGGCTGTCGCGCGCGCTCGTGCTGTTCAACGCCGAGCTGCGTCCGCGCCTCCGCAAAAACGGTTTTCTCACGCGGGACCCGCGCATGAAAGAGCGCAAGAAGTACGGCCAGAAGGGTGCCCGCAAGCGCTTCCAGTACAGCAAGCGCTAGAGGAGCAGGATTCAGGGGCCGGTTGTCTGGTGGATTCTGGTCTTCGCTGACCACTGTTCACTGATCACTGTCCACTGAAAATTCACGGCCGGCAAGGCGCCGGCACTCGGGTGCTGTCCCGACCTGTCGGGATCGAAGCACTTGGCAGAACGAGGAGGCACGTTGGCAGTTGAGATCACCATGAAGGAGCTGCTGGAGGCCGGGGTTCACTTCGGCCACCAGACGCGGCGCTGGAACCCGAAGATGAAGGAGTACATCTTCGGCGAACGCAACGGCATTCACATCATCGACCTGCAAAAAACATTGAAAATGTTCCGCGAGGCGGCCCGCTGGGTCACCGAGCTGTCCACTCAGGGCAAGACGCTGCTCTTCGTCGGCACCAAGCGCCAGGCCCAGGAAGCCGTGGCCGAAGAAGCGCAGCGCTGCGGGATGTTCTGGGTCAACCAGCGCTGGCTCGGCGGCACCCTCACCAACTGGGCGACGTTGCAGAAGTCGCTCAAGCGGCTGAAAGAATTGAAGGCGATGAAAGAAGACGGCCGCATGGCGCAGCTTTCCAAGAAAGAAGCTGCGCGGCTGGACCGCGAAATGAAAGGCTTGCAGCAGAACATGGAAGGCATCGAGAACATGGCGAATCTGCCGGATGCCCTGTTCGTGGTTGATTCCAATGCCGAAACGAATGCCGTCCGCGAAGCGCGCCGCCTGGGCATCCCCGTGGTGGCCATCGTGGATACGAACTGCGACCCGGACGTTGTGGATTGGGTTGTCCCCGGCAACGACGACGCGCTCCGCGCGATTCGGCTGTTCACCTCGAAAGTCGCCGATGCCGTGCTCGAAGGCCGCAACGCCTTCGAAGAGTCCCAGGCCGTCGAGCAGAAAGCGGCGGAGGAAGCCGCGGCAGATGCTCTGGCCGAAGCTGGCGTCGAGTACGTCGACACCAGCGCCTACGAAGTGTACGAGAAGCAGGAAGGTGATTTCGTCGAGGGCGCCGAAGAAGTCATCTCTAACGAGGAAACCGGAACCTAACCAGGCCCAGGGCATCCGCCCGGGCCGGCCCTGCATGGCGAGAGACTCGTGCGTGCCGGGCCTTTTTCTTAGCCAGCCGGTGATGTCCGGCCGCTGCTGCGGCGCCGGGGAGACCTGGACGACAAGACGAAGGAACTGAATGATCCTATGACCACAAAGCCCCAGGAAAAGAACATTCCCGCAACACTCGTCAAGGAGCTTCGCGAGCGCACCGCTGCCGGCTTCAGCGATTGCCGCGCCGCTCTCATGGAGACGGGAGGCGACATCGAGCAGGCCATCAACGTCCTGCGGAAGAAAGGGCAAGCGGCCGCGCAGAAGAAGGCGCAGCGTCAGGCTAGCGAAGGCCTCGTCGCCAGCTACATCCATGCCGGCGGGAAAATCGGAGTCATTGTCGAGGTGAATTGCGAAAGCGATTTCGTGGCGCGCACCGAGGAGTTTCAGCGGCTGTGCCACGATATCGCCATGCACATCGCTGCCCTGGACCCGCGGTTCGTCCGCCGCGAAGAAGTCACCCCTGAGGTTCTCGAGCAGGAAAAGGCCATCTATCGCGAGCAGGCTCTGGCCACCGGCAAGCCCGAAAACGTGGTCGAGAAAATCGTCCAGGGCAAGATGGAAAAGTTCTACGAGGAAGCCTGCCTCTACGAGCAGCACTTCATCAAGGACGAATCGCAGACCATCCGCGAGCTGGTGGAGCAGATGATCGCCAAAATCGGTGAAAACATCGCCGTGCGCCGCTTCGTCCGTTTCAAAGTCGGCGAAGTCAGCGGGCCCACCATCGCCGGCGGCAACAACAACGTTGCCTCCTGATCTCTAATTTCAAATTTCAAATCTCGAAATTGAAATCTGCAAGATGCGCCCCGGGCAGCCACCTCCTCGGGGCGCCTTTTTTCGCCGCTTCCCCAAGCTACAACCTACAACCTGCAGCCTAACCACTGTCCCCTGTCCACCCAATCTCTGCTAAAATGCCGCGGCGAGCCCGATCTCGGGTTTAAGGACAGGCCAAATGAAGTCCGCTGATATGGAAACTAAATCCGACAAGCAAGCGGGCGCTCCCGCCCCGGTTTTCACACGCATCGTTTTGAAACTTTCCGGCGAATCCCTCCAGGGCACGCAAGGCTTCGGAATCCATGCCCAAACGGTCCACAACATCGCCCGTGAGGTCAAAGAGGTCAACGACCTGGGCGTGCAGACTGCCATCGTTGTCGGTGGCGGAAACATCTTTCGCGGCACGCGCCAGAGAGAATTCGCCATCGACCGCGCCACCGCCGACCACATGGGGATGCTGGCCACGGTCATCAACGGCCTCGCGCTCCAGGACGCGCTCGAAAAGATCGGTTGCTACACGCGCCTGCTCAGCGCCATCGAGATGCACCAGGTATGCGAGCCCTTCATCCGCCGCCGCGCCATGCGTCACATGGAAAAAGGCCGCGTGGTGATCTTCGCCGCCGGCACCGGCAACCCGTATTTCTCCACCGACACCGCCGCCGCGCTGCGCGCCATGGAAATCAAGGCCCAGGTCATCCTGAAGGCTACGCGTGTGGACGGCATCTTCGATGCCGATCCGGAAAAAGTTCCCGGCGCGCGCATGTTCGAGCAGATCAGCTATCTCGACGTCATCCAGAAGGGTCTGTCGGTAATGGACTCCACCGCGATTTCGCTCTGTATGGACAACAAGCTCCCCATCATCATCTTCAACCTGAACGTGCCGGGCAACATCAAGCGGGTCGTGCTCGGCGAAAAAGTGGGTTCACGGATCAGCTTGACCTGATTTTCGGAGACGCTTCTCTTATGACCACCATATCCAACACGAAAGACGCCACGGCCCAGGCCCGTACGCGCATGGACAAGGCCATCGAGGATTTTCGCAAAGAGCTGGCCGGGTTGCGCACCGGCCGCGCCAACGTGTCTTTGCTCGATGCGATTCGCGTGGACTACCACGGCACGCCCATGCCGCTCAACCAGCTTGGCACACTTTCGGTGCCCGAGCCGACGATGATCGTCATTGCGCCGTGGGACCCGGGCGCGGTCGCGCTGATTGACAAAGCCATCCGCACCGCCGACCTCGGCCTGAACCCGGCCAACGACGGCAAAATCGTGCGTGTTCCCATCCCCTCGCTCACCGAAGAGCGCCGCAAGGAAATCGTCAAACACCTGCACAAGGTCCTGGAAAACCACCGCACCGCTGCGCGCAATATCCGCCGCGACATCAAGGAAGCCGTCGAGAAGCTGGAAAAGGAAAAGAAGATCAGCGAAGACGACAAGAAACGCACCCTTGACGAGCTCGAAAAGCTCACCCACAGCGAAATCAAAAAGATGGAAGACCTCTCCGCCGCCAAGGAAAAAGAAATACTCGAACACAAGTAGGTTTGTAGTGCGGCGGATCTTGTCCCCAGCGGAGCCGAGGGGCGCCGCCGCCTTCGGGCGCGAGAGCTTGCTCACGCGCCGTTGATTCTGCGCGGCGCTACTCCGTGGCTGCTTGCTGCGGCCATTCTAAGCATCTGTGCAGTGGATTGTTCTTTGGATCTTCAGTTCGCCGACGTCACGTTGTCTGGCGTGATGAGCGCGAAGGTGCATTCGCCGGTTGCCGTGCAGGAGAGCTTGCCCCTGCGCACCAGCCGCGTTTGCGTTTCGTCGGGGAAGGAAACCTGATATTTGGCGCGCTCGAGGACCGTTGCGAACGCCCGCAACTTCTCATCGCCGCGGATGAACTTGACGCCTTCCACTTTCGCGCCGCCGCCCGCATCGGACGCGAACACGACAAAAAAGTCGGCGCTTGCCGGCTCGCTGACGAGTTTGCCCAGCGGCGTCTCGCGCAGCTTCGGCAGTTGTTTGCGCGCCTGCTCGACCAACTCCTCCACTTTCTGCTCGCCGGCCAGCGTGGCCAGGCGTCCACGGGTCTCCGGCTCGGGGCGCGTCGCCGCCAGCGACAGCGCGTATTGCCGGATGGCTTCGTCTTTGTTGTCGCGTTTCTCGAAAATTTGTCCCAGGTGATCGCCGACCTCCCCGTGAAAATCGAGCAGCCAGGATGCGGTGACATATTTGTCCGCTTTGTTGAGATCGCCCCGCTGGAAATGGATCCACCCGAGCGTGTCCCAGTAAGCCGCGATGCTCGACACGTATTGCAGCTCGTCCAGGGTCAGGGTGTCGAGCGTGACGTTGCGCAGCGCCGCCGCCGTCGTCGCCACCGCCGATTCCGCGTATTGCTGCGCGCGGTCGAGATGCGAGTTGTGGAGCGAAAGCTCATAGGCCACGTTGTTCCACACGGTTGGCTGCGGCGCCAGTTCCACCGCTTTGTCAAACGCTGCCAGCGCCTTTTCGCTCTGGTTCAGGTTCAGATACGCTTGCCCGAGGTTGACGTACAGCAGCGCGTTTTGCGGAGTGAGCGAGATGGCCTGCTCGAGTTCCGTCACCGCTTCCGCGTACCGCCGCCGTTCGCGAAGCATCGTCCCCAACTGCGCGTGGGCCTGCCGGTCGAGCGGATTGATTTCGATCTGTTTCCGGAATGCGGCCTCGGCGTCGGCGTACTTTTCCTGCCGCCAGAGCGTGTTCCCCAAGTAGGTGTACGCGTTTTCGTCGTAGGGGTTCAGCTCGATCTGTTTGCGGAAAGCATTCGCTGCTTCTTCGAGCTTTAATTGAAACAGGTTGGCGAGTCCCAGTCCGCTCCAGGCGGTCTTGTGTTTCGGCTCCAGTTGTACCACCCGTTCGTACAACACTGCGGCCGTCGCGAAATCGCGGCTGCCCATCGCCGCTGTCGCCGCCTCCAGCAGGTCCGTGGGCTTCACGTTTTCCGGGATCGCGGGTGCGCCCGCTGCGGCCGTCGTACTTTCCAGGCGAAACGTCTGCCCCTCGTCGGCGCGGACCGCGCGGACAAAAGACAGGTAATCGCGCGAGCGCGCGGCCGGCAGCTCACGCATCCGAAAGCGCATCGTCCGCTCGGCCGTAATCGTCAGACCGGTCACCGCGTACTTCGAGCGATATTCGGCGTAATCCCGCATCACGCCGACCGGCACCGGCGCGCGCGCCGTGTACTTGGCGGGGATGGTCAGCTTCAGCTTGGTGATGACCTCGAGCGGCGTCCCCAATTCGATGGGATCCGCATCCTCGCCCGGGTCCGGATCTGCGCCGGGGAGCCCCACCGCCGGCATCGGCAGGCCCAGTTGCGCGGTTTTGCTGGACCAGTTGAGGAAGTTGGGCTGCGCGATGCGGAGATCGATTTCCAGCGCCTTGTCGATGTCGGTCAGTTCACTCAGGTTGACTTCGCTCACTTCGCCGCGCAAACCGTCGCTGTAGGCCACCAGTTGCGCCAGTTGTTTCCACTGCGTCTTCGGCGTCCGGCGGAAAGCCGTCCGCAAGAGCAGTTCTGAGTCTCCCCGCAGCGTGTAGTGCACCTTCGCGCTCAGCTTGCCCAGTTCGCTGATCTCGCCCTCCACCTCCACGGTCTGCACGCTGGGGAAGGGCGGATCGGCCGGAGTCGTCACCAGGTGCGCCGGGGCGTCCGGCGGCACCTCAAGCCCCTGCTTGTTCCGCAGCGAAGAAGAGAGCAGGCGGAAAGGCGCGATTTCCGCGGTGGTGTCGAGCCAGATCAAGTCGTTGCCCATTGGCACGGCGCTGATGAGGTGATCGAACTGCGTCGGCGACGGCAACTCGGGATCGATCTTGCGCGAAGAATTGATCAGCACCGGATAGGCCTTGAATCCGGCGGCGGCCAGCATGGACGCCAGCAGCGTGTGCTTGTCTTTGCAGTCGCCGTACTGGTTCGCGAAGATTTCCGACGCGGCGTGCGGTTGGTAGCGCCCCACGCCGAATGAGAGGCTGACGTACCGGAAATTCTGCGCGACGTATTTGTAGATGGCCTCGATCTTCGCCATCTGGTCCGGGCGGTCGCGCACCAGCTCTTCTGCCTTCGCGCGGATGGCCTCGTTGGGCGTCGCGCGGTCGCGTTCCAGTCCGGCATACCACTTGCCCAGTTCTTCCCAGCTTTGAAAGGTGGTCAGCTCGATCGAAGGCCCTTCCGGTTTTTTCTTTTTCGGCTTCGGGGTTTCCTCTTCGTCTTCGCTGGCTTCGCGTTCGAGATTGGAGTTCTTCCACCGGTAGATTTTGCGATCTTTTTCTTCGCTGATTTGCTGCGGCTCGCGGCCCGGCTGTGTCTTCAACTTCAGAGGCGTGTCGCGCGGGACATCGATTTCCACTTCTTCATCGAGCGCGATGGCGGTGGTGACGAAGTTGTATTGCAGCCAGAACTGTCCCGGGGCCAGCGGCGTGTGCATCTGAATGCTGACTTTGTACTCGAGGACTTCGCCGGGCCGGAGTCCCGGCACGGTGACGTGTTTCTGGCGGTAGTCGGTGTAGACCGGAGCGTCGCGTGCCACCGGGCTGGTCATGTCCTGGACGTCCGCGTCGGTGGCGGCGACCACGCTGCCATCCGCCTTGTGTACGCGGA